>Ga0099364_10004167_pt1 | contig 21988 bp, 19 predicted proteins | sample TergutTh196P3_FD_73070 | JGI IMG/M metagenome (GOLD analysis project Ga0099364, IMG submission 73070) | Microcerotermes parvus P3 segment gut microbial communities from Pointe-Noire, Republic of the Congo - Th196 P3 | ecosystem: Host-associated > Arthropoda: Insects > Digestive system > Gut ...
AATAATGAGAAAAGAAAAAGAAGCAAAAAGAAAATCAATTTGATATGACAGTTATACGGAACTGTCTATAAAAAATACCCCGTAAATATATTATACGAGGAGAATTTTTATGCGAAAATTAAAAAATTTTAGTGCGATTTCACTATCACTATCATTAATATTATGTATTGGAGTTTTAACGTTTATGATAGTTGCAAATGCTTCTGATGGTAAAACATGGTATGAATTGGATGGAGTTACAGACGCTTATACTTTTCCTGAATACGAAGGAGAAGAAGCATTAACTTATGATGAAATCATTGAATTTAATCAAATACCACAAGATATTTTAAAAAACATATCAACTGAAGGTTTAATTGAAAGTTGTTTAAATTATCCGCTTTATGCAGATGGTATGATATTTTCAAATAAATCTGTTTATCATGGATTTATCGAAACATGTGAAAGATTTAATGGTTTACAAGAACTTTTTAAACGTGAAGATGCAGGTGAAAAATTATTGCATGTTTTTGAAAATTTAGACATTGATAATCTTGCACGTTCATCAGATTCTGACCCTCTCAGAGTAAGATTTTTATCTTATCTTATAGCTGAAGAAAAAATTTTAGATACATTTGAATCTGAAGAAAGAGACGAATTAGTAGATATTTGCATTGAAAATATCGCTAAAACAATAGTAAAATATCCTGAAATATATTCAATTGAAGCAACCACTTTAATTACTGCACGTATATTAAATGAAGATAGTGATGTTTTTTTTGAATATGTAGATGAAAACGAAAATGTTCAAGAATTTATTGAAAATGGAATAATGGTATCCTTTACAAGTGACGATATTATTGATTTAGTTGATGCTTGTATAGATTCATTGGAGACTAACTATTAGAAGTCAACCCCTTTTTGAAAAATAATTAAAAAATTTTTCAAATGCAAATAGAGCATAGGAAAACAAACCCTCAGAGAGAGCGTTTTTAAAAACGTTAACCAATAATCCGCTACAAGCTACGCTTTTCGCTGATTATTGGTTAACGGAGAAGCTCAGAGTCGAACATAACGCCTTTGGTTTCTAAAGCGTAGATAATCCGCACTAACTTCTTAGCAACGTGGTTTCGAACAACATTATGTTCCTTACCTTCATTGCGTTTTTTGTCATAATATTCCGCAAAAACTTCATTGTGAAGGCAAACGGTATTCGCACAGTTCATCAACGCATAACGTAAATGAGATGAACCATGCTTGACCATTTTACCGTCATGAGCAAGTGTTCCTGATTGGAATTTGCCCGGCTCCAATCCTGCAAATGCTAACAATTTGTTAGCATTATACCAATATCCAATAAAAGTGTTAATAAAAAATCGGCGTGAAAATCATATATCAAAATTTTCACTTGATTTTTTATAAACTTTTTAATTTGATATTGGTATTAGCAAAACGAGAAAAATCCCCAATTTCGGCAACAATCATAGCAGCTGAACTTTCACCGACACCGCGAATAGACAGTGTTGGCGGATTTAGTTCCTTGATGATTTTCTCAATTTTGGCATCAACTTTATCAATTTTTTCATTGATTCGATTGTGTAAGTCCAACAACATTTCGAGTTGAAAGCCGTAGTATTCTTGATATTGTCAGTCAGTTTAGAAATCATCTTAAAAAATGATAAAAAAGTTTTAATATATGCAGTTTTTTATTATTTTTCTTAGTTTGATTTCAAACTGAATGACAATATACACCAACGGTATTTTTGGCAAGAGATTTCAACTTTACAAATTGCGGCATAGAAAAATGACCATGCGACACTTTGCGGAGCTTATCTGCAGTTGGGGTTTTCATGTTAGCAATAGCCGCCGGTGTCGGGTAATGCGACAAAATATACAATGCTGTAATTGTGAGTTTATTTCCAAAAAACGGTTTAAACTCTGGGAAAATACAGTCAAGTACGTTTGTAAGATCAATTAAATATTTGCTGCGAGTTTTTACAAGTTTATGCCTAAATCTTGTAAGCTGCTTTAAAGCAAAGTTGTCATAAAAGTCGGTTTGATGCGGTTTGTAAGCCTTTTCAAGCAAATACCCTGCGATGTGCTTTGCACAGATTTTATCGGTTACAGTTTTTCGCAAAGTTTCGCTCTTAATACCAATATCCAATTAAAAAGTTTATAAAAAATCAAGTGAAAATTCCCATATATGATTTTCACGCCGATTTTTTATCAACACTTTTATTGGATATTGGTATAATGTACTCGTTGACAAGGAGTGGGTTGATTTCCATAAAATTATACCCGTTCTTTTCAAGAAACAGTTTCAAATTAATGGCATAATTTCCGGTGGCTTCAAAACCGATGCGATTGTTGGCAGACCCACCGTAATCTGCCAACATTTTAAGAAACTGTGCAAAACCTTTAGCGTCGTTGGTGAATGTGAAACCAGCGTTCACCACTTCGCCAAGGTTATTGATGATAAAAACGTCATGTTTATACTTCGAGATGTCGATTCCAACGTGATTCATGGGCAATAAGCGACGTGCGTATGCACGAGTGAGGTATGATTTATTATACCATAAGTCTTGTGCGTTTACAAGAGTAAAATATAATCCATTACTCCTAACTCCTAACTCCTAATAAATATTATCCCGCATTGTCAACAATCTGTTGCAAAATATCATTGACATTTATCATAATTATGTTTATAATTAATATAGGTAAAAATTTACCCACTCGCTATTGTCAGTCAGTTTAGAAATCATCTTAAAGAATGATAAAAAAGTTTTAATATATGTGGTTTTTTATTGTTTTTCTAAGTTTGATTTCAAACTGAATGACAATAATAGCAAGTGGGTAAAGTTTTTAATTACATCTATACCACTCATCGTCGGTGGCGATATAGATATAAAAAAATCACACCAAGAAAGGAATATTTGTATTATGAAAATTTTTAAAAAACCTTTGTCGTTATTTTTATGCATAATTATAATAAATATTGTAACTATCGGAGCAATCCCACCGCTTGAATTTTCTGCACAAACAGTCGACCCATGGAATAACAATGCCGCATGGAATAACAATTTAAAGCAGGTGAGTAATTTGGAAAAAGGACAAAATTATTTTGTTTATGATGAATGGACAGGCGAGAGAAGAAGAACTGTAAGGACATCAGATATATTTCAAATCAACCGCGAAACCCCATCTGCTTTTACTTTGCCATATCAAGATGTTAATTCTGCATTCGAAGGGGCAAAAGAATTTGCACACGAAAAGTCAGATTATTACCAAATTCTTACAGGAGAAGGCGACGGTCAAAAGTGGGATTTAACAGTATTTAGAAGTCCTGCAGATGCCGACAAAGATGGAATATCCGGCAATTTTTATAAAACAGACTATATGATAGACGATGCGTTGTTTAATGAAAGCACCCCTGCTAACACAAATACACGTTATAATCCGATTTTCCATGAAAATGTCGCCGCACGGGATACTGCGAATTATGCTTGCGGTTGGAAGTCTGTTACGCTCCCTGCGAGTTGGCAAACACAAGGGTTTGATTTTCCTATATACACAAACGTTACAATCCCATGGAGGAACGCTTATGGAAACGATAACCGCGGAGAACCGTTTGCTCCGACAGAATTTAATCCAATAGGATTTTATCGCAGAAACTTTGATATTGACCCCGAATGGTTAGAAAACGGCAAAAAAGTGTACATAACATTCAAAGGTGTAGACTCCAATATGTATTTATACATAAACGGACATGAAGTAGGATATACCGAAAGTTCTTATGATTCACATGATTTTGACATAACACCGTTTTTGAACCCCGACGGAAAAGACAACCTTTTGGCGGCTCGAGTTCAACGCTGGTGTGACGGAAGTTGGCTTGAAGACCAAGACTTCCTGCGTTTAGCGGGGATATTCCGTGACGTATATTTATATGCGACACCGCCTGTTCATATCAAAGATTATAAAGCAGACACCAAATTTGTACGCAACGCCCAAGGGGAAACAGATTATACCGATATGAATCTCGAACTGTCGATTGATATACAAAACCAAAACATTGAAGAAATTGAAAATTTTGGATTGGATTTAAGATTATTTGATGCGAACGATGAATTATTTTTACATAAAGTATATACCGATAAAATCCCCAAAATAGAATCCGGCAAAGAGTTAAATGTAAAAATATCAGAATTAATAGAAAGCCCCGAATTGTGGTCAGATGAAACACCGAATTTATATACAATGGTAATTTCGTTATATGACATAAATAGCGAAAAACATTTTGAAAGCATAAGCGGACAAGTTGGATTCAGAGAAATTGAATTTACCAAAACCACGGTGGACAGTAATTTTAACAGAACATCGACAGCGGCAAATTTTTACAAACCCATTACAATTAATGGAAAGCCTATATTATTCCGCGGAACTAACCGCCATGATACAAACGGTTTAACAGGAAAATATGTCGATAAAGAACTGTATGAAAAAGATTTGCAAATAATGATGCAATATAATATTAATGCAATCCGCACCGCACATTATCCCAATGATCCGTATTTATATTATCTTGCCGATAATTACGGTATGTTTGTAATGGCGGAAGCAAATATGGAAACCCATGCTTCTAACAGTGATACTATTGCTGCACATTTTACAGAAGCTTATTATGACAGAGCCGCTGCCAATATTCATCAGCATAAAAATTTCCCAAGTGTTGTTATGTGGTCTTTGGGAAATGAAAGCGGAGATTCAAATAATTCAAGAATGCACCAAAGGTCAATCCAAACTGTAATACGCACTTTAGACGACACAAGACCTATACATTATGAAGGATTACATGACAGAGGCGGTGTTGACGTCGCCAGTGATATGTACCCAAGCATAGGGTCAGTTCAATCACAATCAAGAAGAGGCGACAGAATGCCGTATGTTATATGCGAATATGTTCATTCAATGGGTAATGCCGTGGGTAATGTAGGAGAATATTGGGATGCAATACGTTCTTCTGATAATATGCTGGGTGCGTTTGTTTGGGATTGGGTTGATCAATCGCTTGCAACACCTTTGCCCGATGTTGAAGTTTGGAAACTCAACGGAGTTGACAGAAAAACCCCTGCTCATGCAGGAATACTTGCAGGAAATATTATTAACGATGCACAGTGGGGTAAAATTTTAAATGGAAATGTGCTTTTCCCGCATGATATTAACCCCGGATTAAATACTAAACTCAATGACGCACTCTCAGATAAAAATTCTTTCACCCTTGAAATTCAAATGAAGCCTCTCACCGCAGGAGAAAGTCAACCGTCAATAATGACAAAAGGCGACCATCAAATCGCTTTGCGATATGAAGGCAGCAAATTAAGCTTTTATGTATATGACGGCGGTTGGGTACAAAATGACTTCACATTGCCAAGTAATTGGCTGAACAACTGGCATCATGTCGCGCTTGTTTATGACGGAAGATTCATGCACGCTTATGTTGACGGGACTGCATTATCAAGACAAAATAATCCAAGCGGACAATTAAACCAACCTGTTAACGGAAATATAAACAAAACAAACGATGTTTTTGGTATAAATGTATTAGACCCTTTGGGCAGAATCGGCAACAATCAAGTTGCAAAAGCAAGAATTTATAACAAAGCATTAACACAAGATGAATTAAACAGGCAAAATGATGCCGATAAAAATAACGGCGAATATGCAATTCCTGTGAGCAGTGACAATGTGGTAATATGGCTTGATTTCACAAGTGATGAAATGCAAAAAATTGCTCATGACGACGGCAATTGGGATTATTTCGAGGAAACAAATCATCCATATATGGCAGGTAAATTTTATGGGATTGGCGGAAGTTGGGGAGATAACCCTAATGACGGAAATTTCTGTGCGAACGGATTGTTGCTTAATGACCGCACGCCAAAACCTCAGCTTGATGAAATAAAATATGTATATCAACCCATATGGTTTAGTGCAACGCCGGAAGACATTGCCGATGAAAAAGTTGATATTTATAATGAATATAGCTTTAATAACGTAAACATTCATGATTTATCATGGGAACTTATAAAAGACGGGAAAATAATCGGAAGCGGTGCAATCAATGAATCGGTAACAGCAAGAGAAACAAAAACAGTCACAATCCCATATAAAACACATATGCCGACGGTAACAGGACAGTCCGAATACTTTTTGAATGTATATGCAAAACTCAGGCAAGACACAGTTTTTGCAAAAAAAGGACATATAATCGCAAAAGAACAAATAGAAATCCCAACTCAAAAAGCATATGCACCGGAAATTGACACAGCAACTATCCCTGCAATGACACATACAGATGCTAACAACAAACATACAATATCAAATTCTGAATTTGAACTTGTTTTCAACAAATCCACAGGACTTATTGAAAGTTATAAATACGGCGGAGAGACTATTATTGACGGCAGTTTGTTTGGCGGTGTAGGTATGCGTCCAAATTATTACAGAGCGAGAATGGACAACGACAGAAACGGCGGTAATCCATGGAATGAATCATGGAGAAACGGCAATAATGGAATGACGGTGCGAAATCTTACTGTAACACCTTTTGCAGATAATAAAACAATCAATATTAATGTTGAATTAGGACTTCCTGCGGTAAATAATTCCATTCAACATATGGACTATACAATTTATGGCTCCGGTGAAATTAGAGTAAAATCGTTATTAAACATTGCATCCGGTGCAAGAAATGCAGGAATGTTAAAATACGGTGCAGAAATGTATTTGCCGAAAAGTTTTAATAATATAAAATATTACGGCGGAGGGTATGAAGTTTCCGGTTGGAACGGAACAGGACGAAACGACACCTTCCAAGACAGAAACAGAGGTGCACAAGTCGGATTATTTAAAAACACTGTGTTTGATTCATTCTTTCCTTTTGTGATGACACAAGTGTCGGGCAATCGTACCAAAGTGAGATATTTTGCGGTAGAAGATGACGAAAACGATGTGGGTGTTTTGGTGACAAGCGCAAAACCAATTGAAGCGAGTGCGACAAATTTCAATACAGAAGATTTGCATTGGAGAGGGCATTTCATGCACACTTTCAGAGCACCTAAGACTAATTACACTGTTTTAAATATAGACGAAATTTCAAGAGGGACGGGTAATGAAAGTTGCATAACAAATATTTTATCGCAATATACATTGTCCGCAAGCAGATTGTATGAATACGCATATACTATTGTTCCATATGATACAACAAAAACTACCGATGATGATTTAATGGAATTTAGCCAAAAATGGAAAACTAATATGTATACAGTGACTTTTGTTAATGAAAATTCACAAGTAACAAGCTCTGTTATACAAGGAAACAACGCTGTTCCGCCTGTTTTTGTAAAAGCAGGACATACGCTGGGTTGGGACAAAGATTTTACTAATGTAACACAAGATTTAACAATAAATGCTGTTTGGACATTAAATACTTATGAAGTAACATTCAGGCACGGAGCGGAAACAATAGGAACGCAAAATGTAAATTATGATAATTTAATAATAAAACCTACCGACCCTATATATCAAGGATTCACTTTCGACGGTTGGTTTACAGAAGCGTCTTTTATTAATCCATGGAATTTTGAAACAGGCTCAGTGACAAGGAACATGACATTGTTCGCAAAATTTAGCGAAATTTCACAACCGTTGCCGCGTATTTTAACATTCGACCGCAATTTTTCAAACGGCGGAACATTCACAAGAGAAGTAAATTTACAAAACAACAGGGTAGTAAACTTCCCAAGTGATGCGGCAAGAACGGGTTGGAGATTCACAGGTTGGTATACCGCAAGAACAACAGGCGGAATACGAATAACTTCGACTTCGGCAATTCCAACAAATATAGCTATAGTTTGGGCAAGATGGGTGAGAATCACACACAGAGTGAGATTCATGGACGGAGCCAAAGTATTATCCCAAAGAACAGTAAACCACAACGACAGCGTAAAAAGACCGACAACTCGAAAAAAACCGGGGTATACATTTATAGGATGGTATACAGCCCGTTCCGGTGGAAAAGTATTTAACTTCAGCACAAAAATCACAAAAAACACCGACATATACGCCCGTTATGAGAAAAATCCTTTGACCCCGACAAACTTCAGAGTTACAAAACAAGGAACGAAAAAAGCAAGACTTCGCTGGAACCGTCAAGCAGGAGTGAGAATCGAAATACAAAAAAGAAACGGCACAAAATGGCAAACAATTATTGCAACAAAAGCAGGAGCAAGCTCATGGACTTCCAAAAACTTAAAAAAAGGTAATCATACTTATAGAATTTTAGCAAGAAAAACTATTTTGGGGAAAATTGTCAGAAGCAAGAATACAACAGCAAAAACGGTTAATATAAAGTAGGAAATAATAACGCCCTATTTCGCTAAAAGCGAAATAGGGCGTTATTAAATTAACTTAAAATTTGGTGTTAGTTGTAAATAATGTTGATGGTTTTGTAGGGACGGTCGCCCTCGACCGTCCGCAGATGCAAAAAACTTCTTGTTTGTGATAGTAAACGGACGACCGAGGGCGGTCGTCCCTACAAAAATTTAACACTTTTATTGGATATTGGTATAACGTCTAAAATCATATAAAATTTCAAATTTAAATTTCATATAATTTGTCGTTAATTTGTTTAAAATTTTGCTTGTAAAATATAACACTACATGATATAATAAATTATCTCGTCTGTGCGAACGCACAATGACCATGATACAATAAATTGTATCTCGTCCGTGCATTCGCACGTGACTTATGATACAATAAATAAAATTATTTTTTTAGGAGGATTTGCAATGAGCGACAGTATTAACTGGCCGATAGGTCAAGCCCTTCCGCGTTTCGGAAAAGTTACCAAAACCTTAGATTCTATTTATGTAGCCCGTGAACCGCATGATGTAAAATTAATGATGGCAGTTTTACAAGGACTTGTAAACAGAAATGAACCCCAATTATTAGTTTTTGATAAAGCAAAATCATGGCAGAAAAAAGAAAACTGGCCCGGTGAATTTGGCATTGAACATCAAGAAACAGATAATTATTATGCTTTGATTAAAAAATACAAATCATATATCAAAGGGATAATAGTGTATGACGACGAAGTTTTTGACACAAAAAACATCGCAACAACAATGGCAGGATTTGAAGACGCACTCGCGGTATCGGAAAGAATCGCCGAAGTTTTGACCGCTGAACCTTTTGGGTTTGAGATTTTACATGATTATAGAGGAAAATTCAAGGACAAATTCGAAGTATATGATTTCGCGCTTGAAAATATATGGCCGAATTGCACCAAAAGATTATTTGTTTCGGTTGACGGTGAAAAAAATCACCTCGCATATATAAGAGATTTGGTGGTTGCGGCAAAATTAATGGTGTTTTGGCTTGACCCGCGTATCGAAAAAGAAAACGCATATATTAAAAAATTCTTTAAAGATACTACTCCTGTTGATACTTATTGTTTAGGCTGGTGGCCGGAAGAAGGAGCGGGAATCAGAATAGCATCAGAGCATGGAATTCCCACTGTCCCTGCGGATTATTACGAAAACTACACTGTATATTCCGGAACAAGTCAAGAACTTAATGTTCCTGCTATCCCCAAAAAACCTAAATTAGAAAATAAATTTTATGTAGCATTTATGGTTAGTGACGGAGATAATATCCAATATGTAGAACACGCAATGAAAATGGACGATATTTTATGGCCGCATGAAGAAAGAGGACAATATCCTATAAGCTGGACATCTTCTCCTGCTCTTTATGATGCAGGGCCTCAAATGTTGAATTATTTTTATAAAACAGCAACCGAAAACGACCTTATTATTTCCGGGCCGTCGGGTTTGGGATATACCGACCCTCAAAGATGGGAAAACAAACATCTTGAAAAATATTGCGCGCTAACAAATGAATACTTCAGAAAAACCGGAATTAACTACATCGCGGCATGGAATTTCATGCGTGACGACCAAGATTATATTTATGAAGAAAATTGCCCTGCATTAACAGGTATGTCGATTCAAGAAAAATTTGACGGACAAGTTATGTTTAAAATCATGAAAGATGAAATGCCGTTACTGTTGGCAAAACCTCGTTATGACGGCGACGAACCCCGCGTTTTACGTATTCTTACCGAAGATATAGAAGCATGGGACGGCGATAAACCTATGTTCTATTGCCCTCAAGCAGTTTCATGGGAAATGGGTGTTCCGGGGATCAACAGAGTATATAAAGCTTTAAAAGAAAAATTCGGCGATAAAGTAGAATTTGTAAGAGCCGATCATCTTGCGATGTTGTTCCGTGAAGCACATGACTGTCCGTATAATGTGTCGTTAAGAGCAAAAGCGTCCGCATCAAGTGTTGATTCTCCTGAAAGCGGCAAATGCTGTGATTGCAATCCATGTGATTGTGAAGTTTGTGCTTGTAATGTGACAAATGGGTCTTTCACAAAAGGTAACGGATGGCAAACATCAAAAGCAGGCGACAGTTGGGTTTGTGTTGATTTAGAAGATGAATATGAAATTTCAAGATATGTGCTAATGAACGCAGAATGTGCATATTTCGATAAATCCTGTAACACCAAAGATTTCAAAATCCAACTAAGCAAAGACGGCGAAAACTGGACAGACGCTGACACAGTAAACGGAAACACAAACGCATGGCTCGATAAAAAAATCCAACCAACTATTGCAAGATATGCAAGAGTATATATAACCAACCCCGGAGCAGACGGCATAGCAAGAATACAACAATTCGAAGTCCACGGCAAGAAGGTATAGTTTTTGTATATACTCCACGTGATTAAGTTTAAATAAAAAATTACAAATAACAAATAATAAATATTTTTATATTTTTTTATTTATTATTTCTAAACTTGTCTGGAAAAGGATATATGCGAAAAAGTTTTGTTTATGTACGTTTCATACCCGCCGTAGGCGGGTATGAAACGTACACAAAAAAGGAAGTGTTTTTTTGCATTACGCTCTTTATCGAAAATGGCGGCCTCGAAATTTTGATGATGTTATTTCTCAATCTGCCATTACTACTACTCTCGTTAACGAAGTAAAATCGGGCAATGTTTCCCATGCCTATCTTTTTACAGGCACAAGAGGTACGGGAAAAACTACTTGTGCAAAAATACTTTCTGTTGCCGTTAATTGCGAAAACTCTCAAAACGGAGAACCTTGCTTGGAATGTAAAATTTGTACAGGGATAAACGACGGCTCGATTTTAGATGTAATAGAAATTGACGCGGCGAGCAATAACGGCGTTGACGATATACGTAATTTAAGAGAAGAAGCGAATTTCACCCCTATAATATGCAAGTATCGTGTTTATATTATTGACGAAGTTCATATGCTCTCAACGTCGGCTTTTAACGCGTTTTTGAAAATAATGGAAGAACCGCCTTCTCATGTAATATTTATTTTAGCGACAACCGAAGCCCATAAAATCCCTGCGACAATAATTTCACGATGTCAAAGATTCGATTTCCGCCCAATAAGTCTTGCAGATATTGCGAAACGATTGCTGTATATTGCGGAGAATGAAAAAATCAAACTCGATAATGATGCCGCCGAACTTATCGCAAAACTTGCCCAAGGCGCTATGCGAGATGCTATTTCTATATTAGACCAATGTTTAGCTTTTTCCCCTCATGTAGATTTACAGACAGTAATAAATGTATGCGGCATTACAGACAGTGAATGTCTTTTTGCCATTTCTGATGCTATATTAAAAAACGATGTTGCCACAGGATTGGCACATATTGACAACGCATATCGCGCGGCAAAAGATTTTGACAGACTTTGTGTTGAACTTCTTTCGCATTTTCGCAATTTAATGCTGGCTAAAACCACCAAGAATAAAGAATTAATAATATGTCTGCCCGATGAATACCAGCAAATAAAAAATTTTGCCGAAAAATTTTCTGTGCAAGACATAATTCATTGTATTGAAGTGTTGGAAACAACTTTGGATAAATTAGCACGTTCTCCTCAAAAACGACTTGTAATGGAAGTTTGTGTCGTGAAATTATGTACACCGGCGGCATCTTTTAGTCAAGATGCTTTACTGCGACGCATTGAAAAACTTGAAAACGGCATTGCAACAGGAAATATAACTGTAGAAAATATACCCTCAGTAAATATACAACCGAAAATAAAACCCCGTATAATTACTGAGCATGAAGATATACAAGAAGATGAACCGCCGCCTTTTGGCGACAATGATGTTCCTTTTGAACCGGATAATTTACAATCCATATCCGAAAAGAAAAGACAAGAAACCGAACCGATTGCTCCTCAACCATTGCAAGAACCTACTGTTCCAAAATCTCCGCAAGAACCCATTGCACAACAAGCAACGCAAGAACCTATTGTCCAACAAGCAACGCAAGAACCTATTATTACACAATCAATTCAAGAACCCATTGCACAACAAGCAACACAAGAAACCATTGCCCAACAAGCAATTCAAGAACCGATTACACAACAAGCAACACAAGAATCTACTTCTTCACAGGCAATTCCAAAAAAGACAAAAAATAGAAAACAATCTGATTTTGCAAAAACAAAAAATCTTGATATGAAAAAATTAGCAAAATATTTAGACATAGGACTTGCAAGTTTTGTGCCGGAAATGACTGTAGAAATTAAAGAAAACGAAATAGAATTAACGTCTGCAAATATGATTCTCCCAAGTCTCTTGAAAATTGTTGAAAATCGTGATATGATAATAAGTGCAATTAAAATGCAAACCGGTGACGGATACACCGTATTGTTCAATGATGAAATGTTGGGAAGCACATCAAACGCCAACGGCGATGCCGTTGTAAAAACAAAATCTGGCGAAACCTCCACAGAAAAAAACACTAAAGAAGAAAATACAATAAGTGACAATCAAGATAAAAAAAATATAATAAATGATAATCAAGATGAACTTTCCAAACTTGCGGACAACATGAAAAATCTTGATATAGAAGTAAACATAGAGTAGGGAATGTTCACACACTCGCTTTCGGCAGAATGTGCCGCTACGGCACGGATAGTGTGTGAACGCAAAAAATAAATATAAAAACAAAGTGTTTCACATACCCCGCCGTAGGCGGGGTATGTGAAAACAAAAAACATATATAGAAAGGTTAAAAATTTATGAAATCGAGAATGCCGAAAGGTTATAACAGCGGAATGTCTAATCCTATGAAGCAAATGCAAAAAATGCAGGAAGATATGGAAAAAGCCAAAGAAGAACTTGAACAAAAAGAATTTACTACTTCTGCAGGCGGCGGAATGGTAGATGTTATCATTAACGGTAAAAAAGAAATTGTAAGTCTGAAAATGAAACCGGAAGTAGTTGACCCCGACGATATGGAAATGCTTGAAGATTTAATTATTTCTGCTGTAAACGAAGGCTTACGTCAAGTGGAAGAAGAATCAAATAAAGACATGGAACGCATCACAGGGGGCTTAAATATCCCCGGAATGCCAGGGTTATTTTAAAGATGCTTATATTCCAAAACTCTGCACGTTTTTGGCAGGCAGTAATTCTATAGACTCTATGTGATAGAGTTTAAATAAAAAATTACAAATAACAAATAATAAATATTTTCATGATTTTTTATTTGTTATTTATTATTTGTTATTTCCAGCTTGTCTGGGAAAGGAACATGAAAAATGGAGTATCAAGCAATACCTCTTTTGAATCTTATTGAACAGTTTGAGGCACTTCCCGGGATTGGCAAAAAATCCGCAGGAAGGCTTGCTTATTATGTTTTGCAAATGGATGATGAACGGGTAGCTGAATTTATAAATGCTGTTACCGAAGCTCACAGCAAAATAAAATATTGCGATATATGCAAAAATTTTACAGAGGGTGATATTTGCAAAATTTGTGATGATAATAATCGTGTAACAGATATTATTTGTGTGGTAGAAACTCCAAAAGACATAACGGCGTTTGAACGTTCGGGCAATTATGACGGATTGTATCACGTGTTGGGGGGTCTTATTTCACCCATGAACGGTATAGGGCCGGAACAATTGTTTATAAAAGAATTGCTGTCAAGATGTCAAGCAAACAAAATTGATGAAATAATAATGGCGACAAACAGCACAGTAGAGGGCGAAACAACCTCAATGTACATCAGCAAGCTGTTAAAAACTCTCGATATAAAAGTATCAAGATTAGCATACGGTATACCGGTAGGCGGAGAGTTAGAATACGCAGACGACATTACTTTAAGAAGAGCATTGGAAAATAGGAATTTAATGTAAAATTAGATTTAGATAATATATTGTAGGGGTTGCCCTTGATCAACCTGTTTAGTGGTTGCCCTTGGTCAACCTGTGTAGGGGTTGCCCTTGGTCAACCTGTAGGGGTTGCCCTTGGTCAACCTGTAGGGGTTGCCCTTGGTCAACCTGTAGGGGTTGCCCTTGGTCAACCTGCAGGGGTTGCCCTAATAATAATTAAGGAGAGCATCTTGGAAGAACAAGAGAAAAAGCTTATTGCTTTAAATCGAAAAGCGCGTCATGATTATTTTGTGGACGAAACTTATGAAGCAGGGATTGTTTTGTCGGGGACAGAAGTTAAATCTATACGTCAAGGTTCGATAAACTTCAAAGACAGTTATTGTGAAATAGATAATCTTGAAATGTTTATACATCATATGCACATCAGTCCATATGAAAAAGGGAATATTTTCAATCGTGACCCATTGCGGGTGCGAAAATTATTAATGCACAAGCGGGAAATATCTCGTTTGTTCGACGTGGTTCGCAAAAAAGGGATGACATTAATTCCATTGTCTTTATATTTTAAAGGCTCAAAAGTGAAAATAGAAATAGGCTTGTGCCGCGGTAAAAAGCTTTATGATAAACGCGATACAGCCGCAGAAATGTCCGCAAAACGCGAAATGGAAAGAGCGATGAAATTAGGGAATAGAGCATAATTAGTGGTCAGTGGTCAGTGATTAGTGGTCAGTAGTTAGTGACCAGTGATCCAATTTATTTATAATGTTTTGTGCAAGATCCGTGCGTGGGTATAATTATGAGAAATTAGTGGTCAGTGATTAGTGGTCAGAATTTATTTATAATGATTTGTGCAAAATTCGGGCATGGGTAATAAATATGAAAGATGATGTTGTGAAAAATATTGACACACTTGTTTTTGGCGATATGAAAAATGATTATATTAATTTGTTGGAACAAATTATTGAAATTGAAAAAGAATGTTTTTCTGACCCTTGGAGTTTAGATTCATTTATTTATGAACATGAAAATCCATATTCATATAATCTTATTTTTACAGAAGACTTCCTCGGAAACCACAAAGTTGTTGGATATATATACACACATTTTATTTTAGATGAAGTTTATATCAACAATTTTGCTGTTATCCAAAAATGCCGTAAAAAAGGCATCGGCGGAATATTATTAAAAGAAATTATAAAAAAAGCCCGAGAAGAAAATTATATTCATATCACACTTGAAGCCCGCGAATCCAACGAAAATGCCATAAACTTTTACAAAAACAACGGATTTGTCAACATAGGCATACGGCGTAATTTATATAGCAATCCAACAGAAAACGGTGTGATAATGAAATTAACGCTTTAGGTTCTACGCAATTAAATTTTAATAAAAATTTTAAGATATTTATTATTTATTCTTTGTAATTTATTATTTCCGGCAAACATCATAGGCGTTTTCGACAATGACAATAATTTATATATAAAAAATTCGTGCAATTCATACATGAAATATAAATTAAATATTAAATCAGCCTTGACATTATAATATTTTTAGTTTATAATTAATGTAAGCGATATAGAAAAGGATGGATATAATGACAAATCGCGAATATATAAAAACTCAAATTGATGTATTGCCCGAAAACACAATACAAAATATTGTGGAATTTATATCGTTTCAAAGATTTAATTTGGGCTTATATGAAAATGATACAGATTATTTAATGTCAATTCAAGGAATGACTGATAAAATACAAAAAGGAATGAATACTCCTATATCTGAATGCATTCCATTATCTGAGGTATGGAATGAAGTTTGATATACAATTAACAAAACAAGCATATAAAGATATTATTAAAATAATTTCAATGTGGACACATTATCATGAATAAGGAGAGTGAAAATCATGTCCTTGAAAGTTAACACACAACACTTGAAACCGTTTATTAAGCCCTTTGAATATGAAGGTATTTACAGTTCTGTAAAAGCTGCACATGATACACTTCATCAGAAATCTGGGCTTGGGAACGGTTTTTTAGGTTGGATGTCTTTACCGAAAGATTACGATAAAAACGAATTTTCTCGTATAAAATCCGCCGCAGAACGCATTAAAAATGACAGCGATGTTTTGATTGTTATCGGCATAGGCGGCTCGTACTTAGGGGCAAGAGCGGCAATCGAACTTTTAAAATCACCTTTTTATAACAACATGAAAAAAGACACCCCCGATATATATTTTGTGGGTAACAATATAAATCCTGCATATGTTAATGATATTTTAGCAATATGCGAAGACCGTGATTTTTCCGTTAATGTCGTATCAAAATCCGGAACGACGGTAGAACCTGCATTGGCGTTTCGTATTTTCAAAGAAAAACTGGAAAACAAATACGGAAAAGACGGCGCTAAAAGCAGAATTTATTGCACTACCGATAAAGAAAAAGGGAACTTGAAAAGTTTAGCGAATACAGAAGGATATGAAACTTTTGTTATCCCTGATAACGTCGGCGGAAGATTTTCGCTTTTAACAGCAGTAGGACTTTTACCGTCAGCAGTCGCAGGAATTGATATTGACAGCATAATGTCCGGAGCTGAAAACGCAGTGGAAAATTTCGAAAATTGCAATTTAGAAAACAACGATTGCTATATATATGCTGCCGCACGCAATTTACTGCACAGAAAAGGGAAAACTGTTGAATTAATGGCGTGTTATGACCCGCGGTTTTCCATGATGACCGAATGGTTTAAGCAATTATTCGGCGAAAGTGAGGGCAAAGACCACAAGGGAATATTCCCCGCAGGTGTCACATTTTCAACAGACTTACATTCGCTGGGACAATTTATACAAGACGGTGCAAGAATAATGTTTGAAACAGTAATTGACATAAAAAAACCTGCCTCTGATATATTCATAAAAAAAGACCCCACAGATTTTGACAGTTTAAATTATTTAGCAAATCAAAACATGAGCATAGTAAACAAACGGGCATTCGAAGGAACATTAGCCGCCCACACAGATGGCGGTGTACCAAATATAATTATAGAAATCCCGGAAATCAACGAATTTGAATTTGGATATATGGTATATTTTTTTGAAAAAGCCTGTGCAATTTCAGCATATATTCTGGGAGTAAACCCATTCGACCAACCGGGAGTGGAGGATTATAAAAAAAATATGTTCGAATTATTGGGAAAAAACAAATAACAGATAACAAATAACAGATAACAAATAACAGATAACAAATAACAGATAACAGATAACAGATAACAGATTACAAATAACAAATAATAAATAACAGATAATAAATTACGATTGAAGATTATGGATAATATTGTAGGGATTGCCCTTGGTCAATCCGCCCGATAAAAAATTAAACAATTATTAGAACATTAGAAGCACAAACCCCCGGAACGCAGACGCTTGATTAGAAGCGGCAACATTCAAAATCTCTCCCATTGCTGAGAGGCGGCTGCGTAACACAGCACTAAGATAGAAGTACAGGGGGTTTTTAGGGGGAAAGCCTAAACGGCTTTTGCTTACTTTGTGCCGAAACAAAGTAAGTGCGGTGTCGAGCGCAATCTCGACAAGCTCTCTTCTCCGCTGAAGCCAGCGGAAAAAAGATGCCATTCGCGGCATACGCGAAAAAAGATTTTGCTTACTTTTACAAAAAGTAAGATGCCATTCACGGCATGAGCGACAAACAAACTTCTCCGCTGAAACCAGCGGTTAAGACGGTATGAAACAATGAATTTGAATGTAAATCTGCGGGCGGCAGGTTGCCGCCCCTACAATACAAACAATTTTTGCTTACTTTTTACAAAAAGTTAGATGCCATTTCGCGGCACAAGCGAAAACAAAAAAATATATTTTTTAGGAGGATTTCGGCATGATAAAATTAATCATAGGTAACAGAGGATCCGGAAAAACAAAAATCTTAATCGACATGATGAAAGAAGCTTTAAAAACTTCAAAAGGAACTGTCGTGTGTGTCGACAAAAGTAAAAAATTAATGTACGATGTTAATTCCGCAATACGGCTTGTAGATGTTGAACAATATGGCATCACAGGGCATAAATCGTTTGCGGGATTTATTTTAGGCATTTTAGCAAATAATTATGATATTACCGATATATTTATAGATTCTCTTTTCAAAATTGTAGGACGGGATTATGATAAATTAGAAGAATTTTTTAATTCCATTAACGATTATGCAAAAGACATCAACATAGTTTTCACAGTTTCAACAGATGTAAGCGAATTGTCTGAAAATGTACAAAAACTTGCATTATAGTAAATTAACTTGAAAACACTAACAATATAAACCGTAAAAAAACCATAAATTTAAGTTTTTTTACGCTTTCTATTGTGTGTTTTCTAAGTTAATTTACTATATAAGAAAGGAATAAACTTAGACTTGGAAGACTATATTTTATTAAAAAAAAGCAAAACATTCGCAGATAATATATTAATTTTATGTGAAAACATTTCAAAAGATAATTTTGAAATTTACATCACACAAAATTTAAAACATATTGGAATCAAAATTAACGCGAATTTAAACAAAGCATCTCTTTCTACAACCATTGACGAATTAATTTTTGAAATGCAAAAAGCTTTAGAAAAAACAGGAAGATGCGAATATTGGTTAATGCTTTTATATCAGTTAGATTATATTTCAACAGCAGATTTTTCAAAAATTTATAATGAATTATGCGATTTAAATGAAATGTTATTATCCGCATTTGAAATAGTAATAGCACAAAAATAAAATAAGGAGTTAATAAAATGGAGCAAAAAAAAATAACTTATAAAGAAAAGTTTCGTCCGCAATATCATGTTACGCATGATACAGGCTGGTTAAACGACCCTAACGGTATGGTCTATTATGAAGGGAAATGGCATCTGTTTTATCAACTTGAACATCGCACAAAATATGCAGGGCATGATAAATGGTGGGGTCATGCAGTAAGTTCTGACCTTGCAAATTGGGAAATATTGCCGATAGCATTGTCGCCCGACGAATACGGTTCTATTTGGTCCGGGTCTGCCGTTGTTGACGAAAATAATTCATCGGGGTTGTTTTCAGACACACCGCAAAAACAAGGATTAGTCGCGTTTTATACATCAGCATCACATGAACATCAACGTCAATGTATGGCATACAGCAAAGACAGCGGCAGTTCGTGGATAAAATACAACGGCGGTGCTCCGATAATCGACATTGACGCTGACCCTTTAAAATGCTATGATTTTCGTGACCCAAAAGTATTTTGGCATACCGAAAGTGAACAGTGGATGATGGTAATTGCAGGCGGGCCTTTGAGGTTTTATTCATCAAATGACTTGATAAATTGGAAACCCGAGGGTATGCAAAATGAAATACATATGGAATGTCCTGATTTTTACCCACTAAAAACAAACACCGAACAATCCGAACAAAAATGGATTTTATCAGGTTGCGGTGTTTGGTATATGACGGGTGATTTTAACAAGATTGACGGCGTTTGGAAATTTGTTCCGGACACAGGCGAACGCATCGAATTTAATGCAGGAGCAGATGTATATGCCGCACAAACGTTTTCAAATTCTTATAATGACCGTGTAATAAAAGTTGATTGGATGACCCATATTGGATATGCAGGAGAAAGAGGAATACAAGATGTAACCGACCCATGGTGTCATGTTCTAACGTTACCGTATGAATTGGGATTAATTAAATGCGGCAATAAATATTTCATCACACAATCCCCGGTTAAAGAATTATCGGTTTTACGTGAAAAATCATATGAATGGCAAAATGAAATTATAACTTCCGATTCTGATAATTTGTTAAAAGATTTATCGCTGGACAAATACGAACTTCAAATTACGGCAGATGTCAGCGAAAGCAACGGTTTCGGATTGCGGCTTAGAAAAAGCGGAAATGAATATACAGAAATTAATTATAAAACTTCTGTAAATACATTAACTCTTGACCGCACAAAATCAGGGACAATTCCTTTTGAACGTTTTAGTTCTGCTTTTACAACTAAGGTTGTTCCCGAATCCGGTAAAATAAATTTACATATATTTGTGGACTGGTCGTCAATAGAAATGTTTGCACAAAACGGCAAAACAGTATTCACCAACTTAATTTTCCCGGATGCAAAAAGCTTCGGATTAGAAATTTTTGCAAATAACGGTAAAGTAAAAATAGAATCATTAAAAATATATGAATTAAAATCTATTTGGGAATAGTTTGTTGGATATTATCATTTCGTAAAGCGGCTAATGCAATTCCTATAAAAAAATATATCGCAGGATAAAACGAAAGCATAATTCCGTACAAGACTTGTAAGGAAAAAAGATTAATCAATAAAATATATGCGACTTCATGCAAACAAAAAATGATAATAGAAACGGCAAAAAGTTTATTTGATTTTAATTCGGGGCATTTCATTGAATGATACAGCAACATAACCGCGAACCCTAAGCATAATAACATCAACACCGCAGAAGAAATTTGCAGTAACTGACGGTCGGCAATTACCACTGAAATCAAAACAAAAACTGCGGCGACTGTAGAAACTATACTAAATATTTTTCGAAAAAGAGCAGAAACGGGGAGCGGAAACAAAATTCCCGTTAAAAAAAGCAAATAAGCACAATTGCGGGTGTAAGCAATAACAGAAATATCATTAATATTACCACCCCACAAATAAATATATGACAAAGAAAATATTTCATATACTGTCAAAAGCGCCAATCCCAGAGCACCCGCTAAAAACATCGCTCCGCCGCTTTTGAACAAACCCGAAAAAGCATGATAGCATGAAAACAACAAAACAGCAATAACAATAAATTTATATATAATTCCGCTGAATCTGTTTTCAACGTCTACAGTTCCAACCCAAATCAAAACAGCATATATTATTGTCATCGCAATAGAGGCGATAAAAAAATTTTTATATTTCACAATAACTATCTCCGTTTAAATATTTTTAATATAATATTTTATTTTAATATAACCTTATTATATTTATATAATAATATATTAAAGATGTTCTTGTCAATAAAAAATAAATTATTCCCGAAAGGATAAATTTTTATATGGATAAGTTGAAAATATATTTAGATAATTGTTGTTACAATCGACCTTTTGACAATTTAACAATAGAAAAAAACTGGATTGAATCAAATGCTAAAATGTTTATTCAATCGTTGATAAAATTTAAAAGCGTTTCACTTTATTATTCCTTTATGTTGCAAATTGAAATTGATGACAGCCCATATGAAGAAAGAAAAGCACATATTTTAGATTTTGTTGAAACAAATGCTATTGCTTTTGTAGGTAAATCACGATTTATAGAAATTGAAATTCTTGCTAATAAAATTATAAATACAGGAATAAAGAAAAAAGATGCTACGCATTTAGCTTGTTCAATTATTGCTAATTGTGATTACTTTATTACAACAGACAAACGGTTACTTAATTACAAAACGGATAAAATAAAAATAATTAATCCTATAAAATTTGTTGAAATATGGAGGGCTTTATCATGACTGAAAACATTCAAACTTCTGCTATAATGAGTGCAGGAATGAAAATTTTGCGTGAAACACTTGGTGTAATTGAAACTGAAATTTTTATAACTAATATAAATAGAAATCAATCAGATTACACAAAATGGCGTGAAAACTTATGGGAAGATTTAACACTTCATGAATT
>Ga0099364_10004168_pt1 | contig 21986 bp, 18 predicted proteins | sample TergutTh196P3_FD_73070 | JGI IMG/M metagenome (GOLD analysis project Ga0099364, IMG submission 73070) | Microcerotermes parvus P3 segment gut microbial communities from Pointe-Noire, Republic of the Congo - Th196 P3 | ecosystem: Host-associated > Arthropoda: Insects > Digestive system > Gut ...
TTTTCTTCGTCACCAGAACGTTCGCTGAAAGCCAATTTATTATATCTTTCGAATTTATCCTTCATTTTTTGAGAATACATATCAATGTCATAATAACCTTCAATTATATTTTCATATGAAAATTGATATGGGTTTTCTAGTCTTTCCCGTCTGCTTAAGTCATAAACAATTGCATTTTCCAGGGATGTTATCACGAATGGTGAATGAGTAGTTACAATAAATTGAAGATTAGGAAACATCTTTGTTAAAAAACCCAATGCCATTTTTTGCATGGAAACATGCATATGTGTTTCCAGCTCATCGATAAGAACAATGCCAGGAAGAGTGTAATCGCATCTATAATTTGTATAACTATCCATTCGTTCCATTATTTCAGCCACAATTCTAAAAAAAGCGGAAAAACCATCCGCCATTTGGTTTAATTTAAATTCATATCCATCAAGAATTAATTTATAATTATACTCTTGTGGTATGTATTTTAACTCTAAATTACGGTTTTCATAAATCGTGCATAGAACATCCTTAAGTGCGTTGAACCATTTTTCGCTTTGTATAAATAATTCTTGATCGTTATTTTCTTTTGACTCTAATTGCTGTATTCTCATGGTTATCATTGTTTGCAACATGTTTTTATATATGGGTTTTGTCGGCTCCTCAATTGAGTTGAGTTTATTTCTATCTCTAATGGTAACTATGTCTAAGGAATTGGAAGATTGAAATAAATGTTCTGCAGGCATGCTGATCATTAAAACATTTTTTGTTTTTGCGTCAATATTAAAAATGACCTCACCCACTATTTTATTATCGGATCTTCTATCAATGTCAAATAAATTAGTAGTTCTATTATAACTGGCATTTACAAAATTAATTAAGAATAGCTCTGTAAACCTCTGTGCCATTAATTCAAGTAAACTTGTTTTCCCACTCCCGTTTTTTCCGGTTATAATGAGGTGCGTACGTGCGTCATGAGAGAGCTTTATGTCAAGGTTATTAATATTTCGGAATTTGTATATTTTTATGCCTGTTATAAATAAATTATCCACATAAGTCTCCTTCCGCGCATCGGGATATTACTCTTTATATCTAAAACTCATTATATTTGTATACGACTATACTATCAAATATAGTAATATATGTACACATGTAAATGTTATACAATTCAAAAAATAACAAATAATAGCAGTAGTAATTATTAGAGCAAACAAAAAATGCCATTATTAGGGATAAATACAAATATGTCCCTAATATAGACATTTCGGGATGATGCTTACGAACTTAATAACAATTAAATTGAATTGTATATTACATAACGTAATAAAGGGCATAAAAATATTAAGTTCACAAAAACTGACGTAGTCGACGTAATCATGGAAGAAACAACAAACGGGCGATTTATTTTTTTTCGTCCTCATCCCCGTCGTTGCCTGCGTATGTTTCGCGCATGCGCCTCAGGGTCTCCCCCTGGTCGCTGACCGGCAGCGCCGACCAGTCCGCAATCAGTTGCTGCTTGCGCCTGGAGAGCGGATCGTACCGCTGTACGCCCGAGTTCGCCTCCAGGAAAATTTCGGGATACGAGTCTTCCAGGTCCCTGATGAAGTCGCTCAGCCGAACGCCGAGTACGGCGCACACCCTCATGAGTGTCGGAATTGTCGGCACATTGTTTCGTTTAAGTAAATTGGAAAGCGTGGACGAGCCTAGACCCGCCAAAACAGACAGATGTGAAGCTGATATGTCCCGCTCAATCAATACCGATTTTATTTTACGGAGGAATGGATTTAAGTCATCCCTTTGGTTGTTCGCTCGATGTCGCATACAGCCATTATATGCGATAGCCATCTGTTATGACATTCTTATTTGGTGTTGAAGAATATACATTTGAGTGACCCATTTGAGTGGCCCATGTGCGCTTACATCACTGGGGCGATGTTCCATATTTCGTTCGCGTATTGGGCTATGGTGTTGTCGCTCGAAAAGGCGCCCGAATGCGCGATGTTCATCGCGGACATGGACAGCCAATGCTTTTGGTCACGGTACAGCCTGTCGATCTTTTTCTGCGCGTTCACATAGCTGTCGAAGTCCTTCAACACGAAATACTCGTCGTTGTAGTCGAGCAGCGAGCGGCGGATGTTGTTGAGCTCATAGCGCGACACCGCCGTAAACGAACCGTCCGTCAACTGATCTACGACGATCCGCAGCCGCTCGTCCGCCGTGTATATGTTCCAGGCGTTGTACCCGCCGTTCGCGTAGTAGTTGAGCACCTGGGCCACGCTCAGCCCGAATACTATAAAATTGTCCTCGCCGACATGCTCGAATATTTCGATGTTCGCGCCGTCCATCGTCCCAATGGTCACGGCGCCGTTCATCATGAACTTCATGTTGCCGGTCCCGGACGCCTCCTTGCTGGCGGTCGAAATCTGTTCGCTGATGTCCGACGCGGGAAATACCAGTTCCGCTACCGATACGCAGTAGTTCTCCAGGAACTCGACGCGCAGCTTTTCGCGCACGCGCTTGTTGTTTTTGATCTTTTCCGACAGCGCTGTGATGAGCTTTATGATGTTTTTCGCATAATAATAACTGGGCGCCGCTTTTCCGCCAATCAAAAACGTGCGTGGCGCGATGTCCAACGTCGGGTCCTCGTTCAACTCGTTGTAAAGGTACATTATATGTAGCGCGTTCAGCAACTGGCGCTTGTACGCGTGTATCCTCTTTATTTGCACGTCAAAAATCGAGTCGGGATCGATCGACGCGCCGGACGTCGCTTTGAGGTAATTTGACAAGCGCACTTTATTTTGCCGCTTTATTTTTGCCAGGCTGTCCTGTACCGACGGGTCGTCTTTGTACTGCTCGAGCTCGTGCATCATGTTGGGATCGTAGACCCACCTGCCGCCGATTTTTTCGGTGAGGAGGCTTGCGCATTTGGGGTTGGATTTCACCAGCCACCGCCTGTGCGTGATGCCGTTGGTTTTATTGTTGAACTTCTCCGGGTAGTACTCGTAAAACAGCTTCAAGACATTGTCCTTGAGTATCTCGGTATGCACGGCTGCGACGCCGTTGACGCTGAAGCTGCCGACGACCGCCAGGTTCGCCATCCTGACATAGCCGTCGCCGATGATCGCCATGCTGGATATCCTGTCCCAGTCGTCCGGGTATTTTTTCCACAGGTCCCGGCAGAACCGCTCGTTTATCTCGTCCACTATCATGAAGATACGGGGCAGCAGCGTCCTAAAGCCGTTGATGGTCCACTTCTCCAGCGCCTCGGGTAAAATCGTGTGGTTCGTATATGCTATGGTGCGCGTCGTGATGTCCCACGCGTCGTCCCAACTGAAGCCCTCCTCGTCCATCAGTATGCGCATGAGCTCGGGCACGGCCAACGCCGGGTGGGTGTCGTTGATATGGATGGCCACGTAATCCGGGAGGTCCGCAAGCCTTAGATCGTTCTTTTTGTAGTGGCGTATTATGCTGTTTATGCCCGCCGACACGAAAAAATATTGCTGCTTCAGCCGCAGGACTTTGTTTGAGTAGTTCGAGTCGTCCGGGTAGAGGACCTCGGATATCGCCTCGACCGAGTATTTGTTGGATATGGCCTCCGTGTAGTTGCCCCTGCTGAACGACGCGAAGTCGAAGTCGTTTGAGATGGTCTCCGCGCTCCATAGGCGGAGGTTGTTCACCGTATTTCCCTTGTAGCCCACTATCGGGGAGTCGTACGGCACGGCCAGCACGGCCTGGTAGTTCTCGTGCTTGAACTCCAGGTTGCCATTTTTGTGCACGTGCGTCTCTACATTGCCTCCGAATTTCACGACGATTGCTTTTTCGGCCTTCCTGATCTCCCAGGCGTTGGCCTCCCGCAGCCAGTTGTCCGGCAGCTCCACCTGGTAGCCGTCGACAATCTTCTGGTTGAACAGCCCGTATTTGTACCGTATGCCGCACCCGTGGCCGGGGATGCCCATGGCCGCCATCGAATCGAGGAAGCAGGCGGCCAGGCGGCCCAGGCCCCCGTTGCCGAGGCCGGCCTCCGGCTCGATGGAGCATATGTCGTCAAACGATATGCCCAGCGACTTCAGCCCATCTTTGCAAACGTCCAGGGCGTCTATATATAAAAGGTTCAGTTCCAAAAACTTGCCCACCAGGAACTCGAGTGAAAAATAGTATACCTGCTTCGCATTGGTCTGGCCGTAGCGGCTATTGGTCTTTATCCACGTCTGCGCGATCGCCTCGCGCACCATGTTCGCGATGGCCGTGTACATCTGCGTCTCCGAAGCCTCGCCCAAAGCGACGCCGAACAGCGAATGTATGCGCTTTTCAAATTCCTCCGCAAACTCAGTCTTGTTCGCAAACATTAGAAACCCTCCCTTTCTAATCTTTCACATAACGTGTATATTACAACAAAACAAGGCGTTCAAACATTTATTAGGAATGGGCGCCCATTGATTGTGTTGACATGCGGTTTTTCTTGATATATACTGATTTTCGGATGGGCGCTTAGCTCAGCTGGGAGAGCATTCGCTTCACACGCGAGAGGTCACAGGTTCAAGTCCTGCAGTGCCCATTAATAAAGCCGCTATGCCTTTCGGGGGCGCCCCCGCAGATGGCATGCGGCTTTCTATTATATTGGCGGCCCTTGCGGCCGCAGGCAGGAGGGGCGGATGGCCAGGAACAAAATGGACGATTACCAAGAGGGCGGGCTGAACGAGACGATTACCGATACCAGCGTCGTGGCAGAGGGCCGCGTCTTCCGCTACGAGAGGATGCAGGTCACGCTGCCCGACGGGGGGCAGTCGGTGCGCGACGTCGTGCGCCTGCCGGGCGGGAGCGTCGTCGTGCCCATTGATCAGGAGGGCTATGTCTACCTCGTCAGCCAATACAGGGCGTCGGTGCGGCGAGTGACATTGGAGCTCCCGGCGGGCAAGCTGGAGCCGGGCGAGAGCCCCGAAGCCTGCGCGGCGCGGGAGCTGCTGGAGGAAACCGGCTACAGGGCGGGTACGATGAAGCATTTGACGAGCATTTTGCCGTCCCCGGGCTACAGCGACGAGATACTGCACATCTTTCTCGCGACGGACCTCGAATACGGCGAACCGGACCCGGACGAGGGCGAATTTATCAATACGCTGATGTTCCCGCTCGACGAGGTCGTCGATCTGGTGGCGTCCGGCGACATACGCGACGCGAAGACAGTCGTCGGCATATTGCTCACCGAAAGGGCCATGCGCCAGGAAAACGGGCTAGATGATATCGAAGCTATGGACTAGCGCCCAAGAAAAGCGGCTTACCGTGCTGGCTGCCGTGCTCGCGTCGGCGGCGTGCATTGCGTGCTGCTTCGCGCTGGCGGGCCCTGGCTTTGCCGTGAAGCGCGTTGACAGGAGCGGGCAGGGCATCCGGCTGCGCGATTTCCCATATCCGTACAGCGCGATGGCGGCGTTGATAAACGACTGCGACAACACGACGCCGCGCTCGTTTGAGCGCTACCACCGTTTTTTAAATACGCGCGGCGAAACCATCTACGGCCCCGGCTTGGGGCTGGACATATCCGATTCGTTTTTCGCATATACGAGCGCTTCCGACTATAATTTGGTGATGACCTTTTTTCTGGGCGCCGATCCCGGCGCGCGAAAAGACGCACGACGCATCGAGCGGTATATACGCTGCGGCTGGATAGATGCCATGCACACGTACGGCGATTTTTCGGCGCCGGACGGCGCGGGGGGCGCAGGCAGCGCGGAGGACGGGGACGGCGTTGGCGGCGTGGAAGATGCAGGCGGCGCGGGCGGGGAGCCTGTCGGCTTTTCGCGCGAGCTGGGCGCTGCGGCTTATGCGTCGCTGCGGCGCGATGGCATATATCCCATTGTGTGGACCGATCACGGTAACGAGGGGAATGTGCAGAATTTCGGCTCGTACGGGCCGGGGGCTTCATCGCGGTACAAGCTGGGCGACCTGCCGCGTGCAGGCGAGCGCTACCACACGGACTTTACGGTCCCGGGGGGTGTCAAGTACGTATGGGACGCGCGCCACAGCAGCCGTTTCGGATATGATTTTCCGTTGACAGCGAGGACGTTGCGTGACGGGCAAAAGGTCTGGTCATTCAGCCGCTACACGGGCGGCGGCGCCACTAACGGCGGTACCGCCAACAACGGTGGCGCCACCACTGTTGGTGGCGCCACCAATGGTGGTGTAGGATACTATGCCACCGCCGCATCCGGGTGGGACTGGTACCCCGACGGGCTGCGGCGCACATTGACAGAGGAGCGGCTCCAGGCCCTGGTGGCCGACAGGCAGTACGGCCTGTTCGCCCAGCACATGGGCTTTTATGGCGAGGATTATATATATGAAGCGGAAGACGTAGCGGCGCTGAGGCTGCTGGCCGAATACCAGTACGAGCGGAGCGCCATACTCGTGGCCGGCACGGCGCGGCTGTTCGAGTACGCAACGGCCCACAGGTTCGTAAGCTACGAGGCCTACAGCAGCGACGGCGGCGCAGGCGGGCCAAACGCGGGCGGGCCGTATGCGGTCATCAACATACTGTCGGTCGCCGATCCGCTGTTCCCGGAACCCGAACCGAGCGTTGAGCGGCTGCGCGGGCTCACCTTCTACTGCGACGATCCAGATCGCGTTAAGGTCTTTGTCAACAGCGCCCCCCTGAACGACTCGGAGCTGTCGCGGAACGGCGTCGACCACACCGGCAGGCCCAGCGTCTCGATCCGCTGGCGCCCCAATGACGATACCGACTACACAGTGTTTGGATAATAACATAACAGCGTTTGGATAATCATAGATCAGTGTTAGGATAATCACAGATGGGCAAATGGCTGATTGCCTTGCCTTGCTACATCAATTTGTGGTTATCTTTTCGCGTTTTCGGGAAAGTATATTTGTGTCGTCATAATGAAGTCGGGAGGCGCAGCGTGAAAAAAAGCAGAAAGGGCATGACTGTGGCGCGACGCCATTCATTGTCAATGTGCATTATGTGCGCAGCATGTGAATGGTTGATTTGTGGCTAACATGACTGAAGTCAGAAACACGGACATACTGCTGGAAAGCGGCACCAACGAACTTGAGATAATGGAGTTTACGATAGACGAGAAGCGGTTCGGCATAAACGTCGCGAAGGTCAAAGAGATCCAACAGTACACGCGGATCAATCCGATGCCGAACTCGAACCCATATGTCGAGGGCGTTTTCCGCCCCAGGGACATCGTGATCACGGTTATTAACCTTCCTAAATATATGAACTTCATGGAAAGGCCCACGACTGATCGCGACATTTTAATAATCACGAACTTTAATAAAATGGTGACGGCGTTCCATGTCCACACGATCGAGGAGATACACAGAATTTCGTGGGAGGAGATCGAAAAACCCGACGCCGCTATCTATGGCGGGCAGGAGGGCTTGGCCACCGGCATAGCGAAGGTCGACGGGAAGCTTATCACCATTATCGACTTTGAAAAGATTCTCGCCGAGATAAGCCCGGCCAGCGGCATCCAGGTCTCGGAAGTCGCGGTTTACGCCGACAGGCCGCGCAATAAAATACCGGTCCTCATCGCGGAAGATTCGGCGCTGCTGGAAAAACTGATCGTGGACTCGTTGACGACGGCCGGCTACACCAATATAATGGCGACATCCAACGGCAAAGAGGCCTGGGACAAGCTCACGGCTCTGAAAGAGAACGACAGCCTGCCCCTGGACGAAAGAATCTGCTGTGTCATCACGGACATTGAGATGCCCCTGATGGACGGGCACCGCCTGACCAAGCTCATCAAGTCCGACCCTGTCCTAAAAGTCCTGCCCATAGTCATCTTTTCGTCGCTGATCGACGACGAGATGTATTCCAAGGGGCTGGAACTGGGCGCCGACGCGCAGATATCGAAGCCCGAGATAGGGATGCTGGTAGGCCTGGTAGACAACTTGGTGAATGTAAACTACAGGTAGCTTTTTTCAAATGGCTTGTTGCAGGCTGTTTGTTGCAGGTAGGTTCCTGCTGGGTGCTTCGACATCTTCTGATTTAAAATAAATTCGCTTAAAATTACAATTCTGTTACATGAATAAATGAATATTTACCGGCCTGTAATGTTTATGTAATCTAATTGCGGGTATATATATAGGGTGCAGCAATACCACGAAATGGCAAACCTTTCGTAAGAAGGGGACGCAAAGCTGTAGGGCCGTACTTAACAACCGGGTAAATTTCAATATAGTACCAACTGTATACCCGGCAGATAAGCGGCAGCCAGTTGCCGAAAGGAGCATACTATATTATGAAAAAATTATTATTATCATTATTTACGTTCGCGCTAGTCGTTGCGGCATCATCGGTGGCCTTGTACGCCTCGGCCTCAGCCGACTTCAACCGCGAAAATCTCAACAGGGGTATTATCTCCATAAAATACACCTCGCCCAATACCACTAAAAAGGCGAAGGTACAGATAGTGTTCGGGGAGCACAAATACCAGTACAACATCAAGAACAGCACCACGTTTGTGAATTTCCCCCTCCAACTGGGGAACGGGACTTATCAGATCGGCGTCTACGAGCAGATTGAGGGCACGAAGTATGCGCAAGTTGCGATGACGTCCGTGAACCTTTTGATGGACGACAACAGCAAGGTGTTCTTGACCTCCATCCAGTTGATCGACTGGGGCGAGAAGATGAACACCGTCACCCTGGCCAAGGAGCTCACCAAGAACAAGAAGACGGACAGCGAAAAAATCGAGGTCTGCTACCAATATATGGTGCAGCAGTTTCAATATGACTTTGTCAAAATGAAGAGCCTGGAGTACGACTACATCCCGGTTATAGACGAAATCCTCAAAAAGAAGCTGGGCATATGTTACGACTACTCGGCGGTGTTCGCGTCGATGCTGCGCAGCCAGGGGATTAAATGCAAGCTGGTCATGGGCTACACGACGAACGTCAAGGAGTACCACGCCTGGAACGAGGTCTTCGTAAACGACAAATGGGTGGTCGTCGACACGACGTACGATTCGCAGATGTTTACGAACAGGATACAGTACAAATTTGAAAAGTCACGCAACGATTACAAACAATCGTATGAATATTGATTCGGGCAAGGAAACGATAAACTGCCAGTTGTGCGTAAACTATTATGTGACATGGGATCCATCGTTCCCCCGGGGATGCCGCCTGTACGGATTTAAGACGTCCGCCTGGCCCCAAACAATGGTACACGAGGCCACTGGCGGCAAGTGCCAGAACTTCAGGCGCAAAATTATGCGCAAGCACAATGCCTGACCTAGCCTAGCTGAACGGCCAGGCCACCGGAGACCCGGCGCCGGACTTTAAGCGCCCGACGCCGTTGGCATTGCGTTATTATTGTTGTAAAATTGCGTTGACATTGTGTTGGCAGTGACATTACGTTAACTTACGTTGATTATGTTAACGTACGTTGATTACGTTGACATTGTTTTGTTAGCCGCTAAATCGCCTGACAAGATATATGGCGATGGCGCAGCAAGCCAGCAGGGAAACCGCACATATATACAAGCTGGCGTTTACTCGGAACTTTGCCCCGGCCGTTTCGCCCTGTTCCTGCGGCGAACCGGCTTTTTGGCGTTGACCCCGGCCTGCAGCGCTGTCAGGGAGCAGGCGCGCCGCCCGCAGCGCCGTCATCAACGGCTTGTATATCAAAAGCACAAATGCCGTGTTCAGCCCCGCTTTTATCAAGTTGAACGGTAAAAAGACCGGCAGCAGCATGCCCTCGACGACCGGCCGAGGCACGTTCATATATATAGGGGTTATTATATAGTTCCAGAGCAGCATCACTACGCACAGCGAGAGCGAACCCAGCGCCAGGCCAGCAACGGCGCCTTTTGGCGTCCGGACCTTTTTATATATAGCCGAAGCGATTGCTGCGTAGGAAGCCGCCGCCAAAAAATTCATCATGAAGCCTATGGGCCCCGTTTCGCTGATTGTCAGCATCTCCACCATAGCCACGACAAATGACGCGGCCACGGCGCCCAGCGGGCCATATATGAACCCGCCGATGGTCAAGATGACGTCTTTTGCCTCGTACTTCAAAAACTGCGCGGTCGGCATAAACCGGAATCCGGCCAGCATCACGACATAAGCGATCGCCGAAACCATGGCAAGGCCCGTCACTTCTTTTGTTCCTAGTTTCATTAATTAGCTCCTCTTCTCCCATCCAGACTATACTGTCGGTTTTGGAATCGCACCAAATCCACACGCGTTCAAATGTATTTCGCGTGTTCGCGGACTGTCGCCGCCGGTAAGGAATTTCGCCTTGTCCCGAAGATTTTAATTCAGTCTGTCATTCGTAATCCTTGCGCATCAGCGCGCGGATGTATCCCCTTTCTTTCGACGTAGAATCCACATAGAACCCCCGGCCATAGTAAAAGCGCATGATGCTCGTGTTCTTCGACGCCGTATACAGCTCCAGGGACTTCGCGCCGCGCTCCGCGACGACCTTGTCGACCAAATTCATGAGCGATTTGCCAATGCCGATGTTGTTGTACCCGGAGACGACGCCGAGCTTGGTGAGCATTGCCGGCGCCCCCTCCCGGGTGGCGACGCGGACGGTCCCGACCGGCACGCCGTCGATCAGCGCGATGAAAACGTCAATGTTCTCGATGTCGCGCTCAATGGATATGATGTCGTCGAGCATGTCCTCCAGCCGCAGCGGGATGAACGACTGCTTGATATACTGCCCGAACGAGTCGCTGAGAATGTCGAGGATGTACGGCGCGTCCGCCTTTACGGCTTTTCTGATTATCAGTGAGTACTCCATGTTCATTTTATTATAACCCCGTCTTAGCCCCGTCAGCCCATTAATTTCGCCATAACCGCTTTTTGCGAGTGCAGGCGGTTCTCGGCTTCCTCGAACACTACGGACGCCGGCCCCTCGATGACTTCGTCGGAGACCTCCATGCCCCGGTACGCGGGCAGGCAGTGCAGGAAAATCGCGTCTTTTTGCGCCAGCGACATGAGAGCGGCATCGACCTCGTAGCCCTTGAAGTGCGGCACGCGCTCGTCGCCGTCGGCCTCCATCCCCATGCTGACCCATGTGTCGGTGTAGACGACGTCCGCGCCGGCCACGGCCTTTGCCGGGTCCGTGCATATGGTGACGGAGGCGCCGGTCGATGCCGCCTCGGCTCGGGCCTGGCTGACATATTTTTCGTCGCACGCGTAGCGGGCCGGCGTCGCGACGGCTATGTCGACGCCTACCTTGGGGCATGCCTGCAGCAGCGTGTTCGCCACGTTGTTGCCGTCGCCGACATAGGCCAGCTTGACGCCTTTGAGCCGCCCCTTGTATTCTTTGACCGTCATGAGGTCGGCCAGGACCTGGCAGGGGTGGGAGTCGTCCGACAGCCCGTTTATGACCGGTATGGTGCCGAAGCGCGCGAGGCCCAGGACGTCTTCGTGGTCGTATGTGCGTATCATGATCCCGTCGGCATAGCGCGAGAGGACGCGCGCCGTGTCGCAGATGGGCTCGCCGCGCCCGATTTGCAGATCGGCCGCGTTCAGCACCATCGGGTATCCCCCGAGCTGGTACATCCCGGCCTCGAACGACGCCCTTGTGCGCGTAGACGATTTGGAAAATATCATGGCGAGCACCTTGCCCGAGAGGGGGGTGTACCCGATGCCGGCCCTTTGCTTCTCTTTTAACTCAAACGCGAGCTCAATCAACTCCAAAATTTCCCCCGCGCTCACGTCGGATATGTCTATAAAATGCTTCATCATTGCCCTCCGTAATTTTTCTGGTACCATAGGGTGCGGCGCCCCGCTCCAACTGGCGTAGGGCGCGATGGCCCGTCAGTGTAGCTTACGGGCCATCGCACCGCGCCCCCGCTTTATTATAATGCCTTGACTGCCGCGCCGAATATTACTGCCGCCTCTTTTATCTCGTCGTCCGACACGGTCAGCGGCGGGAGCATGCGCATGATGCTGTCCCCGACGCTGCCCACCAGGCAGCCCGCATCTTGCATCCGGCCCTTCACCTCCACCGCGACCGGCTTTTTAAACTGCGCGGCGATCATCAGGCCCCGGCCGCGCACCTCGCTGACTATGCCGTCCGCGCTGTCGCCTGCGGCGGCCCTCAACGCCCCCATGAGCATGGCGCCCTTTTCCGCCGCGCGCTCGTGCAGTTTTTCGCCCAGTATCAGGCCCAGCGACGCGTTGCCGACCTCGCACGCCAGCGGGTTGCCGCCGAAGGTCGAGCCGTGGTCGCCCGGCTCGAACGCCGCTGCCACGCGCTCTTTCGCGAGCATCGCGCCTATCGGGAAGCCCGCGCCCAGCGCCTTTGCCAGCGTAAATATGTCCGGCTCAACGCCGTAGTGCTGGTACCCGAACAGCTTCCCCGTGCGGCCCAGCCCCGTCTGCACCTCGTCGAATATGAGCAGCGCGCCCGTCTTTTCGCACAGCTCCGCCGCCGCCTCGATAAATGCCGGCTCGGCGATGTTCACGCCCGACTCGCCCTGGATCACCTCGAGCATGATGGCGCACGTCTCCTCCTCGCTGACGGCGGAGCGCAGGGCGCCGACGTCGTTCAGCGGCACGTGCGAGAAGCCCGGCAGCAGCGGGGCGTAGGGCTTTTGGTATTTCACCTGGCCCGTCGCGGCGACCATCGCCAGCGTCCTGCCGTGGAAGGAATCGGTCGCCGTAACGATCTTGTTTTTTGCGTGGCGCCCGGCTTTGTAGTGGAAGATTTTCGCCAGCTTTATGGCGGCCTCGTTCGCCTCCGCGCCGCTGTTGCATATGAAGACCCGATCGGCGCAGGATATGTCGACCAGCGTCTTTGCGAGCCGCGCCTGCGGCTCGATGTAGTACAGGTTCGTGCAGTGGATGAACTTTTCCGCCTGCGATTTGATGGCGCCCGTAATCGCCGGGTTGTTGTGGCCCAGGGCGTTCACCGCCAGCCCGCCCAGGAAGTCCAGGTACCGTTTGCCGTCCATCCCGTATAGGACCGTGCCCTCGCCGCGCTCAAAGCATATGGGCGCCCGCGCGAACAGGTTGAAGTAATATTTTTCGTTGTATTCGACGACCTCGGAAAATGTGAGTTTCTTGCCGGCCGCAGCTATTGAATTATTAATATCCATTTAAATATGCCTCCAGTATGTTATATCTTTATATTGTACATTTATTAGAATATACCTTGTTGGACGATGTGCATCGTTGGACGATGTGCATCGGCGCGATGAGGACATCGCGCCCTACGAACGCGTGGGTACTTGAGGGTGCGATGAGGACATCGTGCCATGCGAACGCGTGGACATCTGTAGGGCGCGATGTCCTCATCGCGCCGCGTACCGGATGTCAATTCCTGATCATGGTGCCGATGCCCCGGTTCGTGAATATCTCCAGCAGCACGCAATGCGGGACGCGCCCGTCTATGATTGTCGCGCGCGCGACCCCTGCCGCGATAGCGTCGAGGCAGCTCAGCACTTTAGGGATCATGCCTTTGCTTATGACCTTGGATCGGATGAGCTCATGCACTTGCGCCGCAGTGAGCTCGGGTATCGCCTCCTTGCTGTCCGGGGACATTTTTACGCCGTCGACGTCGGTCAACAAAATCAGCTTCTCCGCTTTGAGCGCCCCGGCTATCTCCGCGGCGGCCGTGTCGGCGTTGATGTTGTAGCTGCAGCCGTCGGCGCCGACGCCGATGGGCGCGACGACGGGTATGTATTCGTCGCTCGATATCAAGTCGAGTATCTTGCTGTTGACGCGCGTTATTTTGCCGACATATCCAAGGTCCGCTTCGCTGCCGTCGATGTCGGATGTAAGCTTCTCGCACTCGATGAGGTTGCCGTCGATGCCGCAGATGCCTATGGCCTTGACGCCCTTGACGTTCAATAACGAAACAATGTCCTTGTTTGTCTTGCCCGCCAGCACCATTTGCGCGACCTCCATCGTTTGGCTGTCCGTGACGCGCAGGCCGTTGACAAAGCTGCTCTCTATGTTGAGCCGCCCGAGCATGTCGGTGATCTCCGGGCCGCCGCCGTGCACCAATACGGGCCTGAGCCCGATGCATTTTAACAATATGACGTCGTCCAGCACCGCGTTTTTTAGCTCCTGGTTGATCATGGCGTTCCCGCCGTATTTTATCACCACGGTCTTCCCCGCGAACTGCTGCATATATGGCAGTGCCTCGATGAGCACCTCCGCTTTTTTTATGATCTCAAGCATATTATCGTTCATATGTATGCCCTCCGTTATATTTTATGATTTATGTAATTGCAAAAGTCGCGGACGAACACTGTTCGTCCCTACAAACGCATTTGCATGTATAAATGTATTTTTGAATATCGGGCGAATGACATTCGCCCCTACATTTATATTTCAATGATTCAGGCCCTGCAGGCGAGGGAGGCCCAGCATCAGGTTCATGCATTCCACTGCCTGGCCGGCCGCGCCTTTGTAAAGGTTGTCTATCAACGAGTTTATGTATGCGTAGCCGCCGTCCACATGGACCTTTACGATCATTTTATTCGTGTTGTTGACGTCCTTTGTCCCGAACTGGCGATCCCCGCTGTCCCGCACGACCTCCACTAGGTCATCCGCGACGTACGCCGAGCGGATGGCCTGCTCAAGCCGCTCGACTGCGGCGGAGCCGCCGCCTCCGTCAAAACCGCCTTCGCCGCCCTGCGCCTGCGGCCCTCCGCAGAGCGCGACGCGGATGGTCGCGTTGATCCCGCGGAATACGGATCGTAAAACTACGGCGTTAAAATTTATGGGATGCCCGGTATATTTATGCATTTCTGGCACATGTTTATGCGTAGTGCCGAATGCATATGCGATTTCGTTGGACTCCGCATCCGCCTCCCTGCGCGCGCCCGAATTGCCGGAAGTGGCGAACACGGTCGCCTCGCCCTGTACCAGCCCGCGCAAGGGGCGCAGCGCGAGGATGACCGCCGTTGGGTAGCAGCCGGGCACGGCGACGAGGCGGGCGAGGGCGATCTCTTTCGCGAACAGCGCGGGCATGCCGTACACGGCCTCGCCCAGCAGTTCCGGCGCCTGGTGCGAGAGCCCGTACCACCGCTCAAACTCGGCCTGCCCGAGCCTGAACGCCCCGCTGCTGTCAAGCACCTTCGCCCCTGCGGCCAGCGCCTCCGGCGCGAACCGCATGGACTCGCCGTCCCGCGTAGCAAGGAAGACTGCGTCGCAGTCGGACAATCGCCCTTCCGCGCCCTTAGAGTTCTGGCGGAACACGACCCGCACGCCGCCATGGCCGGCCAAAAGTTTCTCTATTTCGGCGCCCACCATGCCCGTATAGCCGAATATGCCCACATTTTTTTCATTCATAGTGCGCCCCCTTGCATGCATATTTATTGCATAATTATAAGATATAGTTAACAATTATACATTATTATTTTCGACAATGCAAGCATTATTTTTTAAATCAATATACAAACTAACCAAAAGAAAAAAATAATATTTGTAGAAAACTAGACTAGTCTCGTTGCGTTATATAATGTAGAATGGGGTATGTTTTTTAAAGCGGCTTTTAAAGGCTTGTTTTTTCGGGCGCTTTATATTTTTCATTCTTAATTACAGGAGGGGTACAATGGCAAGCGTAGTGTTGAAGAACGTATTTAAGAGGTTTGACGGTAATGTCGTCGCTGTCAGTGACTTTAATCTGGACATCGAAGACAAGGAATTTATTATTTTGGTCGGCCCTTCCGGCTGCGGGAAGACGACGACTCTCCGCATGATAGCCGGGCTTGAGGAAATAACTGAAGGCGAGATATATATTGCGGATCGCCTCGTCAACGACGTCCAGCCCAAGGATCGGGACATAGCGATGGTGTTCCAGAACTACGCCCTGTATCCCCATATGACGGTGTTCGACAACATGGCGTTCGGCCTGAAGCTCCGCAAAACGCCAAAGGACGAGATACGCCGCCGCGTGCACGAAGCCGCGAAGATCCTCGACATCGAGCACCTGCTCGACAGGAAGCCCAAGGCGCTGTCAGGCGGCCAGAGGCAGAGGGTCGCGCTGGGGCGCGCCATAGTCCGCGAGCCCAAGGTCTTCCTTATGGACGAGCCCCTCTCCAACCTCGACGCCAAGCTGCGCGTCCAGATGAGGATCGAGATCAGCAAGCTGCACCAAAACCTCGCCACCACCATCATCTACGTTACCCACGACCAAACGGAAGCTTTGACGATGGGCACGCGCATCGTCGTTATGAGGGACGGCTTCATCCAGCAGGTTGACTCGCCGCTCGCCCTGTACGAGAGCCCGCAGAACCTTTTTGTCGCCGGCTTCATCGGCAGCCCGCAGATGAACTTTATCGACGTGGACATCGTAAAAGAGGGCAACAGCGTGTTCTGCGTATTCGACAACAACCGCATCAAGCTGCCCGACTACAAGGCGCAGAAGCTGGTTGATAGCGGCTACATCGGCAAGCAGGTCGTTTTCGGGATCCGCCCGGAGGACGTGCACGACGAGGAAGTGTATGTCACGCAGATGCCGGAAAGCGTGATTGAAGCGCAGATAGACGTTATCGAAATGCTTGGCTCAGAAACCCTCCTTTACATGCACATAGGCGAAGTCGTGATCAACGCGCGCGTCAACCCCAGGATCCAGGCGAAAGTCAACGACGTCATAAAGGTCGCGATAGACATGAACAAGCTGCACCTGTTCGACAAAGAGACGGAAAAAGTCATCCCCACATAAACCATCGCATTAAGGTATAGTAACGCAACGCATAGTAAAGCATAGTAACGCATAGCAAAGTATAGTAACGTATAATAAAGTAACGTATAATAAAGTATAGTAACGCATAGTAACGCATAGTAACGCATAGTAACGCATAGTAAAAATAATGGCTATATAAATAAGGGCGCGCATACGCGCCCTTTATTTTTTTTGTCCGGTGTAGTATAATGGCTTGCATGTATAAGCGCAAATGATTAAGGGAGATGATGCACATATGAACAGACTTTTTGACGGGTTCGTCAACAACATCCGGGAGATCACCGGCTGCGATTTCGGCGTCGCGGACGACTCCGGGGCGATTATCGCCTGCACGGACTTCCGGTCGGTCGACGCGATCGAGCAGGCCATCGACGGCTTCTTGGACAGCGAGGACATTTGGCTCACGGCCAACGGCGTCACATACCACAAGGTCGTTGTACGGGACAGGCCCGAGTTCGTGCTGTTCATGTCCGACGAGGGCGACCGCACGGAGAACTATCTGGAACTCGCCTCCATCAGCGCCTACAACATCAAGCTGTACTACGAAGAGAAGTACGACAAAAACAGCTTCATAAAGCAGATCATCCTGGACAACATCCTGCCCGGGGACATTTCCATCCGCGCGAAGGAGCTGCACATAGCGGCGCGCGCCATCCGCGTCGCCCTGATCATCCGCCTGGAAAAAGACCAGGAGATATATTCGCATGAAATCATCCAGAACCTGTTCCCCGACAGGCTAAAGGACTTTGTCGTCGTCATCGACGACGAGAGCACGGCGCTCATCAAGGAGTTCGCCGACGAGGACGAAGCGCGGCGGGTCGACCAGGTGGCGAAAAACATCATCGACACGCTGAACACGGAGTCCATGCTGAAGGCGAAAGTGGGGATCGGCACGCCCGTCGAGTCGCTCAGCGAGATAGGGCGCTCGTTTAAGGAGGCGCAGACTGCGCTGCTGGTCGGGGGCATATTCGAGAACGACAAGGCTGTCATAAACTACAACAGCCTGGGGCTGGGGCGGCTGATATACCAGTTGCCGGAGACGCTGTGTAAGCTCTTTTTGGACGAGGTGTTCACGAAGGGCGCGTACGAGTCGCTCGACAACGAGACCATTTTGACAATCCAGAAATTTTTCGAAAACAACTTAAACGTCAGCGAGACGTCGCGGCTGCTGTATGTCCACCGCAATACGCTTGTATACCGGCTGGACAAAATACAAAAGATTACGGGCCTCGACCTTAGGAACTTCGACGACGCCATCATCTTTAAGGTTTCGATGCTCGTCAAGAAGTACCTGGACAAAGGAGAAAGGGTGTTGTAGGCTCTTGGTGGAGTTCATCAACGTCACAAAGGTCTACCCAAACGGGACTATTGCTCTGCGCGGACTGGACCTGTTCATCGGCAGGGGCGAGTTCGTGTTCATTGTCGGCCTCAGCGGGGCCGGCAAGACCACCATGGTCAAGCTCCTCCTAAAAGAGGAGGACGTGACCGAAGGCGCTGTCATATTGAACGGCGCCCGCCTTTCGGAAGTGAGCCTGCGCGAGACCCCGTACATCCGGCGCGGCGTCGGCATCGTGTTTCAGGATTTCCGTCTCCTCCCGCGCAAAACAGTCTACGAAAACGTCGCTTTCGCGATGGAAATAGCGGCTGCGTCCCCCCGCGAGATACGCCGGCGGGTCCCTGCGGCGCTGCTGATGGTCGGGCTCACGCGCAAGGCAGACGTATACCCCGCCGAGCTGTCGGGCGGCGAGCAGCAGCGCGTTGCGCTCGCGCGCGCTTTGATCAACGACCCCCCTGTGCTGATAGCGGACGAGCCGACGGGCAACCTGGACCCTGGCACCTCGATGGACATAATGAACCTGCTCGAGGAGATCAACGGGCGCGGGACCACCGTGATCGTTGCGACGCACGAGCGGGCTGTAGTCGACCAGATGCGCAAGCGCGTGGTCGAGATACAGGGCGGCGCCATTGTGCGCGATCAGCGGGAAGGGCTGTATGAAGATGAAGCTGCGCACGGTAAACTTTATTTTTAAGGAAGGGCTCTCAAACCTGCTGCGCAACAAGCTGATGTTTTTTGCGTCCTGCGCTATAGTTACGGCGGCCTTGATGATCCTTGGCGTTTTTTTGCTGGTCGTGCTCAATTTCAACGAAAACATAAAGGCTCTCGACGAAAAGCCGCAGATCCAGGTCTACGCGCGCTACGACATGGCGGACGCGGAGGTCGACGCCCTGGAGGCGGCAATACGCGCGCAGCCTGGCATAAAGGAATTTTCGCGCATCTCCAGGGGCGAGGCGCTGGAGCGCGCGATAGAACTCCTTGGGGAGAACTCCGACATCCTGTACGAAATTGAGCCAGACTACCTGCCGATATCGTTTATTATGAAGCTCGACGAGTCGGATATGATATACGATTTTGTGCTGTGGCTGGAGGAGATCCCCGATATAGCAAAGATTTCTTACCCGAAGCGGACGATCGACCTCATCGCCAGGGTCTCCAATTGGACGAAGGTGTTCGGGACAGTGCTGGCCGGTATACCGATACTGTTCGCGGTGTTCATTGTGTCCAACACGATACGCATAGCCGTGTTTGAGCGGCGCAACGAGATCAGCATCATGCGCTACATCGGCGCCACGGAGCAGCTTATCCGCTGGCCATTTATCGTGGAGGGCATGATCACCGGGATCGTGGGCGCGGCGATAGCGTTTTTCGCGACCGGGTTCGGGTACAATTTTGTGGAGAACAGCTTCAGCCCGGAGATGGCGAACCTCACGGACGACCTGTTCAGGCTGGTGGGCGCCGGCAGCGTCTCGACGGTGCTGCTGTTGGTGTATTTGTTCATAGGAGTCGGGGTCGGCGCTGTCGGCAGCGCTCGTTCTATAAGTAAGTATTTGCGCGTATGAAAGCGAGCGCTTTCGCTCGTTCTATAAGTAAGTATCTGCGCGTATGATGTAATGATATTTGGGGTGCTTTGGCTTATGTTGAACATAAAATATTGGTATAAATTCAAACAGGCGATCGCTTTTTCGTTGGTACTGGTTCTGGCCCTCTGCTGCGTCGCTTCCGCCTCCGGGACCAACGCTGCCATAGAGGAGAAAAAAGAGGAGCGCAAGGGGGTCGACGAAGAGCTCGGGGACGTGCGGCGGCAGTTGGAGATGAGCGAGGGGGAGAACGAGGGGCTCCGGGAGGAACAGCGCGAGCTGACCGGCCTGCGCGACGCGAGTGTAATGGAGTACAACGAGCTGGTCGAGATGCTGCGGCTGTACGAGGAGCTGCTTTCGCAGACGGAAATAGCCCTTGTCGAGTCGGAGCGCGACTGCGAGGAACAACTGGAACTGCTCAAAGCCCGCGTCCGCAGCATGTATATGAACACGGACGGTTCCGCCATCGAGGCGCTGCTCTCGTCAAAGGACTTGACGAGCTTCATGGAAAAGATCGAGCTTTTTTCCGTGATTTCCAGCCACGACAGCGACGTGCTCGAAGACTATAAGGCTGCGAAGGCGGACGTCGAGTACAAGCGTTCGATTCAGGAGGCCCTGACGGAGCGGGCGGGGGAAAAGGCGGCGTATCAGCGGCGCGAGCTGGACGCGCTCAACCTTACGCGGCTGGAGCTGGAGGAGAGGATTAACGGGCTGCAGTCCAGCATCGATGTGCTGGCTTCGCTCGAGGACGAGCTGGAGGCGCAGTCGGCCAAATTGGAAGACGAGATAAAAGTACTGGTGGCGAAGGCCGAAGCGGAGGCGGCGGAGGCCGCGCGTAAGAAGGCTGAGGCGGAGCGCAAGGCCGCCGAGGAGAAGGCCGCCAGGGAGAAGGCCGCCAGGGAAGTCGCCGCGCGGAGCGCCGCGTCGGGTTCGGGCTCGGGCTCACAAAGCAGCGGCGGCACGGGTTCGGGCGGGATGCGCTGGCCGGCGCCGGGCTACAGGACCATTTCGTCCGCATACGGCAACCGCATGCACCCCATCCACAAAAGGCAGATATTCCATTCCGGCATCGACATAGCCGCGCCGTCGGGGGCGAACATCATTGCGGCAAAGGACGGGACAGTCATCATATCGCGGGTCGAGGGCGGCTACGGGAACACGGTCGTCATCGATCACGGCGGCGGGATAACGACGCTCTACGGGCACTGCAGCAAGCTGCTGGTGAAAGCCGGGCAGAAGGTGAAGGCGGGGGACACCATCGCGAAGGCGGGCAGCACGGGCGTTTCGACAGGGCCGCACCTGCATTTCGAGGTGAGGAAGAACGGCTCGCCGGTCAACCCCGGGGGTTATCTGTAGTCTGAGGATATGAAATGGACGGTTGGGACAAAACAGGCGAAGGCATAAAAAACGAAGGCGACGAAGGTGGCGCAATTGCCGTAGTGGCGAAAACCGACACTGTCGGCGGGGCGAAGGGGTATGATGGCCGGATTACGGCCATTGTGCTGTGGAGCGCTTCTTTGACGGCTGTGTTTACCACGATAGTGCTCATTGTGCTGCTGCGGGTCTTTGGGCTGCTTTCGCTTACGGGTACGGTGGACTTTCGCGGCGCACAGCGCTCCATAGCCAGCGTGCAAAAGCTTCAGCAGGTCTGGGACGCGCTGAGCCGGGACTTTTACGAGCCGGTCGACGAGGACCGGATGATAGAGTACGCGGCTGCGGGCATGGTCAGATCAGTCGGCGACGTATATACCGTCTATTACACAAAGGATGAAATGACGCAGTTCACGCAGCATTCCGCAGGCGTCTTCCACGGCGTCGGCGTGTACGTGACGCAGGGCGAAAACGGCCGTTTGCGTATTACAGGCTTTTTGGAAAACTCCCCCGCGCAGGAAGCCGGCGTTGAAATAGACGACGAAATAATCAGCGTCGATGGCGAGGACGTCACCGGTATAACGGATTCCAACATCGTCATAAACATGATAAAGGGGGAGGCCGGCGTGTTCGTCACGATAGGCTTCTACCGGCCGTCCGATGGCACCGCGCCGGAGTTTGACATAGAGAGGCGCGAAATCAAAACCGACAATATCTTCTCGCATATCGTGTACACGGGGGAAGACGGCGAGAGCGGAATGCCCGTGGGCTACATTTACATCAAAATGTTTGACGGCGCGGCCAACGAATATTTCAACCGACACCTGGACAGGCTGCTGGAACAGGGCGTCGAGGCCCTGGTCATCGACTTGAGGGGCAACCCGGGCGGGGACTATGAGGAAACGGTCAAAATAGCGGATCGCCTGATTGGCGAGGGCATTATCGTATATACCGAGGATCGCGCGGGGCGGCGCGAATACCGCGAGTCGGGCGAGGGCGCGCTCGACATGCCCATACGCGTGCTGATTGACGGCGA
>Ga0099364_10004169_pt1 | contig 21984 bp, 26 predicted proteins | sample TergutTh196P3_FD_73070 | JGI IMG/M metagenome (GOLD analysis project Ga0099364, IMG submission 73070) | Microcerotermes parvus P3 segment gut microbial communities from Pointe-Noire, Republic of the Congo - Th196 P3 | ecosystem: Host-associated > Arthropoda: Insects > Digestive system > Gut ...
CGTTTGAACAGATGGCCTACGCGGCGGAGAGCGGCGTTTGGAGAAATTATTTCCTGACCGGAGCCTGGAGAAACCGCGACGCCGGATTCCGGAACCTTCTCGATACGGCGCAGATCGCCGCGATCAGCTCTGATACCGTGAGCAGCATGGAGACAAAACAGATACTCGATATGCTCTCGACGCAGATCAACGGTTTAACGGAAGCTTCTTCTTTCACAGGAACCGTACTCTGGGAAATCGACGGATACAAATACCAGACGCGCATGGAGGATCACGTGCTTTGGACGCGGGATTCTTCGAATTTCGTCAACTCGCCGCCCGACGTCACAGTCACCCTGGGCCGCGACGACCTGAACCTCGCCCTTTTCGCTCAGTCCGCCGGGACTTCGTGGCTGGAAATCCTGCTGCTGAACGAGAATGTCAAGGCAGACGGCGACAAGAACCTTTTGCTCAAAATCGCGGGGCTGACATATATTGCTCCCGCCGCGCAGTGATCGGTATCTCGAGCTAAATCATAACTATATTAACGATAGGAGAATTTCATGACGCACATTGACTGGAAGAAACATTGGAAGAAGCACATATGCACAGCCGCCGCAGCGGTAAGCCTGCCGCTGCATTCGTTGGCCTTTGCGGCGGAGGCCAAACCGCCCAACGTTGTCGTCATCTTCGGCGACGATATCGGCGTCAGCAATATTTCCGCGTATACCCACGGCCTTATGGGCTACAAAACGCCCAACATCGACCGGATAGCCCGGGAAGGCATTATGTTCACGGACTATTACGCGGAACAAAGCTCGACCGCCGGGCGCTCCGCGTTTATCACAGGGCAGACGCCCTTTCGCACGGGGCTGTCCAAGGTGGGGCTCCCCGGAGCGGACATCGGGCTGCAGCCGGAAGACGTCACCATTGCCGCGGTGCTCAAATCCAGGGGCTATAACACGGCCCAGTTCGGGAAAAACCATTTGGGCGACCGCGATGAATTTTTACCCACGAACCACGGCTTCGACGAATTTTACGGCAACCTCTACCATCTCAACGCGGAAGAAGAACCCGAGTACCCGGATTTTCCAACGAATCCCGAATTCAGAAGAAGGTATATGCCGCGCGGCGTGATCCACAGTTTCGCCGGCGGAGAGATTATCGATACCGGCCCGCTTGACATCAAGCGGATGGAAACCATCGACGACGACATCGCGGCCAGATCCGTCAGGTACATGGAACAGCAGCAGGAGTCCGGCAAGCCGTTTTTCCTGTGGGTCAATTTTACCCATATGCATCTTCGAACCCACGTGAGGCCCGAAATTATCGGGCAGGCAGGCCCGCACATGGGAATCTATGCCGACGCCATGATAGAACACGACAAAAACGTCGGCGCTATACTCGACAAAATAGACGAGCTGGGTATCGCGGAGAACACCATCGTCATCTACACCACCGACAACGGGCCGCATATGAACTCCTGGCCGGACGCCGGCATGACGCCGTTCCGGGGAGAAAAGAACACCAACTGGGAGGGCGGCTACAGGGTTCCGGCCATGATTCGCTGGCCGGGAAAAATCGAGGCCGGAAGCGTCAGCAACGAGATAGCAGCTTCGCTTGACTGGTTTCCCACGCTTGCGGCGGCGGCCGGCGATCCCGACATCAAGGAAAAATTGCTGTCGGGACACGAGATCGGCGGCAGATCCTACAAAGTGCATCTTGACGGCTTTAACATCCTGCCCTACCTGACCGGGGAAGAGGCCGAACCCCAAAGAAAAGGCTTCTTCTATTTCAACGACGACGCGCAGCTTGTGGCCATGCGCGTCGGCCATTACAAGCTGGTTTTCATGGAACAGCGCATGCCCGGCACCCTGGCAATATGGAACGAACCCTTCGTTTCCCTGCGGAGCCCGAAATTGTTCAATCTGCGGCTCGATCCCTACGAAAGGGCGGACATCACCTCCAATACATACTATGATTGGGTTTTTTCCCATGTCTTTCTTTTTTCCGCGGCCCAGGAAATCGTTGCGGAGCATCTCGCCACCTACGTTGAATTTCCGCCTCGCCAGCGGGCGGCGACTTTCACCATCGATCAGGCGGTGGAGAAACTGACGGACGCCATTATGAATATGTCCAGGTAGAGCGCGCGGGAAGAATTATAGAAATATGCGCAAAAACATCACGTTTTCTTTTGAACCGCCGCGTGAATCACATGGAAGCGCCGCAAGACGGCGCTTCCATGTGATGGTCAAACCCGGCGGCGCGGCCTGTAATCTCGACTGCGCGTATTGCTATTACCTTCATAAGAAAGAACTTTTACGGCAGCAACCGTCCGCGCGCATGTCCGATGACATTCTTGAGGCCCTTACCCGGCAGTATATCGAAGGAAACGAGAATGACAGCGTTGTCTTCTCATGGCAGGGCGGCGAGCCTACTCTGCTGGGGCTGGAGTTTTTTGAAAAAGCGCTAAGTTTTCAGAAAAAATATAATTTTGCGGACAAAAACGTGGAAAACACGTTGCAGACCAACGGTACCCTGATCACTGACGAATGGGCGGCTTTCCTGAAGCGGAACAATTTTTTGGTCGGGCTTTCGGTGGATGGACCGGAAGATTTGCACGACATGTACCGCAAGGACAAAAACGGCAATCCCAGCTTCGCGCGGGCTATGGAAGGGCATGGTCATCTGCGCCGTCACGGCGTTCCCTTTACCGTTTTGACAACGGTAAACCGGCGCAATGCCCAAAAACCGCTTGAAGTATACCGCTTCTTAACGCAAGAGCTGGACGCGGACTACATCCAGTTCAATCCCTGCGTTGAACCGGTTTCGTACCGTTCGCGCCCTGGTCATGACGGGGCAGTCGTTACGGAATGGTCGGTGGATCCCCTGGATTGGGGGGCTTTTCTTTGCGCCGTTTTTGACGAATGGCGCGAGAGGGATCTCGGGCGGGTGCTCGTCAACTGGTTTGAAACAGCCGTTGCCCAAACTATGGGCCTTCCGGCGCAAATATGCCTGACCGGCGAAATATGCGGCAAGGGCGTGGCAATCGAGTATACGGGAGACGTTTTTTCATGCGACCATTACGTATATCCCGAATACTGCCTGGGGAATATTAAAGCCCGTGACCTTGCCCGCATGGTTTTTTCCGAACGCCAGCAAGCCTTCGGTTTCCGCAAACGAAACTCTCTGCCGCAATATTGCCTGAACTGTCCGCACGGTACTCTGTGCTGGGGACAATGTCCCAGGCACCGGTTTGTTAAAAGCCCCGACGTCGAACAGGGCCTGAATTATCTCTGCCCCGGACTGAAAAATTTTTACGCCCACGCAAAAACGGCTATCCGGGAAATAGCCGCGCGGTGTTTGGGTGCGTAACAAACACATATGAGGAGGTTTTTGCTATGAAAAAAATATGTATCTTTTTACTGTGCTGCTTCATCTTAATCCCGGCTTATGAATGTCGGGCAAGCGCTTTGACGGATGATGAGATAATCGAAATCGCTCGCGAGGCTTATGTATACGCGCTGCCGTTGGTTATTATGGACTTGACGTCAAAAGCTTCGACAAATGTCACGGAGGAAAACGGCGCTCCGATCAACCAGTTTAACCATAGGCCCCCAGCCTCCGCGAACGACAAGTTAATTGTGAGGCCCAATGCGGACACGATGTATTCATTCGCGTTTCTGGATTTAAGCGGGGAACCTGTCGTTTTGAGCAAACCCGAAACGGACATTTATTGCTCCATTTCGATATTGGACGCCTATACAAACAGCAACGAAAAGATTTTAGGCACGGGCGGCGTGGATGACGGCAAGGCCGCCGAGTATTTATTGTATGGACCGGGTTATGACGGACAGGATGTGCCGGGGCTTGCGGGGGTTTCCATCCCGACTGATCTGGCCTGGGTAATGGTCAGAACGAAGTATGAGGACGTCAATGACCTCTCGGTTCCCCTCGCCGTTCAAAACAAATTGTCGCTGGTTCCGCTGTCCGAGTACGGAAATCCCGATTATATCCCGCCCTCGGGTTCTTATGATCCCGCCTATGACTTTGTAACTTTCGAGAAGGTCCAGGAAATGGATATCGTAACCTTTTTTAACGCTTTCAACGAACTATCGGTCCTCAACCCCGGAACCGAGGACGACGAACCCGCTTTGCAAAGATATGCCCAAATAGGGGTCGGCCCCGGCCTTGAATTTGATCCGGCCGGATTTTCGCAGGAAACGTTGCAGGCTTTGCGGGATCTTCCCGGCATAGTGCTGAACGATTTTATAAAGCTCATCCTGAATACAAATTCGTATTTATTCCGGTATGTGAATAATTGGTCGCATATGGCCGACAATCTGGCCCGATTCGGCACGGATTACGAATTTCGCGCGGTCATCGCCTTTACGGGGCTGGGAGGAAACCCGGTGGAAATGTCGAAATACTTTATAACAAGCGTTGACAGCGACGCGGAAACCCTGGACGGAAACAACCGCTACGTCATTCGCTTTGAGGAACATCAATTTCCTCCGCCATGCAGGGCTTTCTGGTCCATAACGGCCTACGATGGGTATGGATTCCTGATTGACAACCCGCTGGACAAATATGCGATCAGGGGCGGCGATAACCCGCTGATGAACCCGGATGGGTCTGTGGATTTTTACCTGCAATCCGAGTCCCCGGGCAAAGATAAGGAATCTAACTGGCTGCCCGTCCCTGAAGGGCCCTTCCAACTTGCCATGAGAATCTATTTGCCGGAACCTTCCGTCCTGGATCTCTCATGGAAGCCACCGTATGTCGTTCGGGAAACGGCGGCGGGCGGAACATTATAGGCGCGGCGTAAAGTTCACTGCAAAACTCGGTGCTGGAATGCGCGCGGACAACGTTATCAGACGCCAATCCGCGCGGAGAAAATCTGTGCTTTTATCTCTCAACTCCGAAGAATTTCAGCGCCTCGGTCATTTCATCGCCGTCGTCAACGCCGATTTCCAGCCGGATCAGTTCATTCAGCCGGCGGTTCATTTCTTCAATGAGTCCGGCGTTGGTTTTTTGGCCGGCCTTGTCGGCGGCGAGATTGTTGAGTTCGCGAGGGTCGGTTTCCAGGTCGTACAGCTCTACATCGTTTAGACTGTACAATTCGTCAAGAGTTGTCGGCGTGTTGAAGTCCAGCGGAGAGAAATACCGGGCGAACTTGTACCGCTCGGTCACAATCCCGCGCAGCAGGCCGCGCTTGGTAAAGTCGGGAGCCGTCTTGCCCGAAAACAAATTGAATCCCGAATCGATCACGGAAATCATTCCAAAGGCATACAGCGCGCCATCCCGGACTTTTTCCGCCCGACCGTTCAGCAGCGGCATGAGGCTGTGTCCAGCGAGCCCTTCGGTGAGGCGCGCCTTTTTATTGTCCGTCAGGCTTGTCATGTCCAGTATGGTGGGCGCAATGTCCAAGTGGGACGTGAGAGCGCCGATACGCCGCCCGCCCTCATGGGCGGGATGGACGATGATAAAGGGGACATGTATGTTGTTCTCATACATAAAGTTGCCCTTGCTCTTGAGTCCATGAGAGCCGCCCATCTCCCCGTGGTCGGCGGTGAGGATTATGATTGTGTTATCCATCATTCCCAGCCGTTCCAGCTCATCTAAAAGTCCCATCAGGCTGTTGTCCTGGTCCTGGATGCAGTTAAGGTAGTAGTCGTTGAATTTTTTCACCAGCTCACGATCCCGCGGCAAATCGCCGGTCAAGGCGCTCCATCCGTCGCGGGATTCTCTGTGTGCCGGAAAATCGCTCTCATGTTCCCACGCGGGCGGAAGATAATCATAGCTTGACGCGTAGACACTGTTATCCGGCACGGCGTTTGTTTTCATCAGGGTCTGCCGTCCGGTGGGATTGTAGTACATGATGTCGTGAGGGTTGACGAAGTTGACTGCAAGAAAAAAGGGAACTCCGGATTTGTTAAGACCCGTCCCCTTATCCCTCAGCCATCGGACAGCCGAGCTTTTTATGTATTCGTCCTTGTGATAGCCCTCCAATACACCTCCGACAATATCTCCCTCGAAATTCCAATCGGAGAAGCCGTATACCTCAAGAGCGTCCTGCTGCTGATTCTTTTCCGTATTTTGTTCCGAATTTGAATTGGGGATTTCAATGGCTCCCTCATTCAGCATATGAAACTTGCCTTTGTAGGCAGTGTAATAACCTGCCTCGCGCATCATATCGCCGATGGTGGGGATATCTTCGTTCAGCGCGTCCTGCCAGGGAAAATCCGTATTATCCGGCATTTTTGTTCCAGTGATATGCCGCCCGGTGTACATGACCGAACGGGAGGACGACGACATATTGGAGCAGATGTAATGCTTTTCGAATGTGACTCCGATGGACTGGAGCAGCTCTCTCGCGCGCCAGTTTGTTCCGGCCGGCGGCGTTTCAAAATAGCGCTCCTGGTCGGTCGTAATAAAGAGGATGTTGTAACCGCCGTTACGCGGCGCATTAACTGCCGCGTCTTTCAGATCATCCGCGGCCTGCGCCTCACACGGCGGAAATGCCGCGCACAACGCGAGACAGAGCGCAACTATCCCCACTATCCTCAAAAAAAATCTCAGGTTTGATTTCATATCGCTGCCTCCATTTCTCAGGTTGTAAAGATTTTACTAAAAAATCCCGCGCCCGTTTCTTTATTTACGCAAGCTGCCGTGATGACCATGACGGCCAAAAACGGCAATGCCGGCGTCTGTTGCTATTTATAATTATATTTAGGCAATTTTAAAAATGTAAAGCGGAACATTTTTAAATGCTTTACAGTATGATATTCTACCGTTATATAGGAGGATTGATTTACATGGCACAGACAAATATAGCGGCAAACGCCAGACCCGTTTTATTCGGAAACTAACATGGCGCGATTACTGAAGCGTTACGCCGCGATGGAAGTTTCCCATATCGAATACTCAAAATGATATCCACTCCCAGGTCGCGGGAAGAGCTTTTGCTCGAACTCATGAGTATCCCAAGCATAACAGGCTCACTGCGGGAAAATGACGCCGCCGTTTTTGTGTACGAGCGCCTGTCGCGTCTTGATTATTTCCGTAAAAACCCGCCGCACCTCCAGATGATTCCAACCCCGCTTGAGGGTGATCCAAGACCCTTGCACACTGTGGCTGCCCGTATGATGTCCGAAACGCCGACGAAGAAAACGGTTGTCCTCATTGCCCACTACGACGTCGTCGGGATTGACGTATACGGCGAATTGTCGGAGTGCGCGTTCGACGCAAAAGAGTTAGCGTGCCGCCTCAAGGCGGACGATCTAACGGGACGGGCGCGTGAGGATTTTTTATCGGGTAATTTCATCTTCGGGCGAGGCTCGATGGATATGAAGTGCGGCCTTGCGCTTGAGATGGAATTGCTGCGCGACTGCGACGCGGACAGAAACATGCTTGATATAAACGTCATCGTGTTAGTGACGCCGGACGAGGAGAACACGGCGTGCGGAATGCGCGGCGCAGTAAAATACCTCGCCGGGCTGAAAAGAACCGAGCGCCTGGAATACATCGCGGGATTGAATACCGAACCGTCCGACCCCGGACTGCCGGACGCCCAAAACAATCTTTTCTTCATGGGCAGCATCGGAAAACTCCTGCCCGCGTTTTATTGCGCTGGATTGGAAGCGCATGTCGGAAACTATTATCGCGGGCTGTCTGCGACGCTGCTGTCATCAAATATTGTCTGCGAAGCCGAGAGCGCGCCTGAATTGGCGGATCCATGCCGCGGAAAGTGTCAGCCCTCGTGGATTTGCCTCTGCCATAAAACATTGGCTGAACGCTATGAAGTTACGGTTCCGAGCCGTTCAGTCGCCTATTTTAACGCGTTCACAACGACAAAGACCCCCGCCGTAATTATGGAGGAAATGAGAACCATCGCGGCGCGCGCGATAAACGCGTCGCTCGACAGGCTGAAATATTCCCACGATTCGATCGCGAAAAAGGGCTATGCCCCAATGCGCGAACACAATGATGTGAGGGTATTATCATTCGGCGAAATTTTCGATATGGCGGCGGCGCAATATCGAAGCGGAGGCGCGGCGTTCAAAAAGCACATCGAAAACTTTCACAAAGAGCTTCCCCGCGACGACATGCGCAATCTTGGCATTTCAATTTTGGAGGAAGCTATCCGCATCGCCGAAACATCCCCTCCCTTTATAGCCGTCGGGTTCCTTCCTCCATACCTGCCGGCGATTACGAGCCTGGGCGGAAAAAAATATTCGGGCGCGCTGATACGCGCGGCGGAGAGGGTCGCCTCAGAGGCAAGGGAGCGTTACGGCGTTACCGTCGATATCACGGAATTTTTCGCCGGTATTTCCGATCTCAGTTATCTGGGTTTCAGCGGCAAACGAGAAGACATTGACACTATAACGAAAAACTGTCCAGGATGGGGAGAATTGTACTCCGTGCCAATAGATGAACTGATAGAAATTGACATGCCGGTCATAAATATGGGACCTCGCGGTTACGACGCGCACCGCAAAACCGAGCGCGTCGACAGAAAATATTCGCTTGAAATCCTACCGGAGCTGATTGTATCTATATTGAGGACCCTTAGCGGAAATTAGCTCAAAACAGCAAAAATTTACAAGGAAACGATTCGCAAAATTTTTGAGGAAAGCGGTGGCCGTTACGGAATCGAACGAGTGTGTGCGAAATTTCGCAAAAACTGTATTTGATCGTGTCTGAGGAGTGAAAGTGCACGTGATGGATTATACTCCGTCGCGGGAGTATCTGGCCCACCGTTACGAACTTGACGCGCTCCCGGACTTTCCGCTCGCGGATGAGCCTTTTGTACATGAATGGAAAATTTGGCTCGATAATCCTAATGAGAGCCCGTCCGATGTAAAGGACATTCTCTCCGACAATGCGACTGCCTCGTGGCTGGAAAAAACATTCGCGGGAAAAATCCCGGTGATATACACAAAGTCTAGGACGAGCTTCGAGCGCGTACACAGCGTTCTGTATCCCGGCGGCTTCGAGGCGGGTATTCCGATGAGCGTCAACGCTTTTACCATAAAAACGAAACATCAAGCCCTCCCGGGACATAGAATTATACTTCTCAACCACTCCGGCTACAGCGCCCTTTCGGGAAAAGAACTCAGGATGGAAGAAGAGATGTGGCTTGAACAATCCATGACGCTCAGGCTTTACCATGAAATTTGCCATTACTTTTCCCTGCGTGTCCTGGGAGGGATGAGAAATCACGCGCTTGACGAAATTGCGGCGGACTGTTTGGGGCAACTCGCGGCCTTCGGCGTTTTCCGTGCATCGCTTCAAAGACTCTTTTTTGGAATATCTCACGATGCCGAGCGCGGAAAAATCCTGCCCGGCGGACGGCTATCCTTTTACGTAAAAACGCTGTCCGACGCTTCTGTGGACATGGTCGTGGAAGAAACGCTATCGGCGCTCTCAAGCCTGGAAAATTATCTCTCAAGAAATCCCGACATGACCCTCGAACCCAACAGACCGCTTCTTGTAACGAAACTCCTTACGGCCGGTATCTCAGGAATTCGCGGCTTATGACTTTGCTTCTCAGCTTGTTATGACCGGCGCGGCGTCAGCATTGCGGCGTTACATTTAATCGTATAATATAAGAAAAAGACGGGCGCGAAGAAATACGATGAAAAAATCTCTGTTCAACCGGGCTCATCTTTTCGAGGTAGTATTGATAGCGTTCGTGTTGCTGACAAGTACTTCCCTAATCGTGGCAAACAACACAAAAACGCTGGAAGCTCAATAGGTCACAGAAAAAAATGTAACTTGGAGGAATGGTGAATAAGATGAGATGCACGAAGTGTGGCGCTGAGCAGTATAGGATTGAATCACGGTTTTGCCTAAAGTGTGGGACAGCTTTAAATGTCAATGACGATACGTCCGCACAAAACATTTGCACAAACCCTGAATGTGACTGGCACAAAACGAAATTTATCTATCCGGACGACGCGCGTTTTTGCGATGTTTGCGGCAGTCCGACACTCTACGCAAAATAAAAAAAATAGGCAAAGATGTCGGTTGCACCGGCGCTTGGCTGACAAATGGGAATTAAACTCTCTTTTAATCTTTTTGGGTTTAATTCCCCGCAGCTCTGCTGCGAAACTTGCTAGCCGTAAGTCAAAGGCGTATGATAGATGAAAAAGCTAAAGGGTTTGACAATATGCCTACGGAAAGTAAGTATATCCACAAATCGCACAACGTATCTGTGATAATGTATCATTACGTATGCGCTGCAAAGTATCGTCGTGTAGTATTTAGTGATGCAGTAGATAAAGGAATAAAGGAAATATGCGAAGAAATAGAGAAGCGTTATGATATACGCTTTCTTGAGATTGGAACTGATAAAGATCACGTACATTTTCTGGTACAGAGCATACCGCGCCTGAGTCCGACAGAAATAATACGCACGATAAAAAGCATAACGGCAAGAGAAATCTTCGCCCGTTACCCCGAGGTGAAGAAAAAGCTATGGGGAGGAGAATTTTGGTCAGATGGCTATTATGTAGGAACAGTAGGGAAGCATGGTAATGAGAATGTTATCGGGAACTATATAAAGGAACAAGGGAAAGAAAAGGAATATAAAAGGCTACACTCACGGCAGTTATTATTGTTCGATTAGCAAGGCTCGCGATTTTTTCGATACCCCGCAGTCTCTGCTGCGGGGTAGTTCATTATAGTCGCGCCCCACGCGGGCGCGTGAGTTGAAACGGATTATAATCGGGGTTACAAGATTTAATATCAAGTCGCGCCCCACGCGGGCGCGTGAGTTGAAACAAGCACTATATCTCATGTGCGCGCGGATCATACGCGTCGCGCCCCACGCGGGCGCGTGAGTTGAAACCTCGTTTCATCAATCCTGATTATGCCGGCTCCGTCGCGCCCCACGCGGGCGCGTGAGTTGAAACATCAGCGTATTTTTGATGTAATCCAATAATACGGTCGCGCCCCACGCGGGCGCGTGAGTTGAAACTAGTAACTGCTGCCAGCTACTATCCCAATATACCGTCGCGCCCCACGCGGGCGCGTGAGTTGAAACGTTGCCCGCGCTCTGCCTGATGGCCAGAAAAAAGTCGCGCCCCATGCGGGCGCGTGAGTTGAAACATATCGAAATAAGAACATTTCATACCATCGACCCGTCGCGCCCCACGCGGGCGCGTGAGTTGAAACTTTTACGGATGGAGGTTAACAAGCGACAAAATTTGATATACTTCTTTGCCATCAAATAGAGTACAAGCTATAATTAATCACTTAATCAATGCAAAGGGGGGTATGGTAAGCTGTCTTTATAAAATCGCGTATGTTTCGAAAGGAATTGGCCTCATGGACGAATCGATAGCAGGTGTTATTGAATATTACAGAGAAGAACTATAAAGACGCGCAAAAATTTTTTACGGGAGCGAGGAGATAAAATGGATATCGAAAAAATAGTGGACGAAGTGACACGAGAATTGCAATCGCTTTTGAGATATTCGTGCAAGAGCGGGACGTCAGGCATCAGGCCGCGGGAAGTCCCTTCCAGGCTGGAGCATTCAATGTTGAATCCTGACGTAAATCAGGAAACAATTCTGGCCGAATGTGCCAACGCGCGCAGATATTCCGTAGCGGCGGTATGTGTGGCTCCTTATTATGTTTCAATTGCAAAGGAAGCGTTGCGCGGAAGCGGAGTAAAAGTTTGCGCTGCGGTAGGATTCCCACATGGTTGTATGTCTGGGCTTGCTAAATTAGTTGAAGTGACGGATTGTATCAAAAATGGGGCTGATGAACTCGACGTGGCTGTCAATATTCTTGCTGTCAAGTCCGGTGATCTGGCAGAGGCAAAGAAAGATTTGGAGCAAATAATGTCAGCCGCGTGCGGAAAGGCTGCCGTAAAAGCAGTATTCGAACATAGTGTATATTCCGACATTGAGAAGAAGAATGTTCTTGAGATAGCAGGCGCTTGTAACGTTGATTATGTGAAGATACAAAACGCCCTTAGCGGCAAAGGCGCCGATGTCGTGGATATACAATACGTTAAAGGAATTTTGGGGAACAATGTTAAGATCAAAATCGACGGAGGTGTCAAGACCATGGCTAAGGCATTGGAATTGCTCAATGCCGGCGCCGATCGCATAGGCCTTACAGCAACAGTTGCGATAGCGAATGAAGCGGAAGCGATAGGTTGATAAATGGAGGAAGACTAAATAAAGATACGTCATTTTTGAGAAGGCGAGCAATCGTTTTTTATAATTTCTATCGCTTCGGACAAGCTGCCGACAATCCAGCGGGATTTTTTCGCATACTCTTCCTCAGGGTATTTCATGTCCGGCACGGCAATACAGTCTATTCCCGCCGCGAAAGCTGCCTCGATGCCCATTTCCGAATCTTCGAGCACATAGGCTTCGCAAGGTTTGCACTCCGCTTTATGACAGGCTTTTAAAAATATCTCGGGATTCGGCTTGCTTTCCGCGACCTCATTTCCGCATACTGAGCCGTCAAAAAAATTGGCTAACCCGGATTGCTCCAGAATTATATCTACTCTCTCGCGGTCGCTTGACGTGGCAACTATCGTTTTGAATTTATTTTCTTTTAGATATGTTAGCAGCTCAATCAATCCTTGCTTTAGCGGTACGCCATCTTCCTTGAATTTTTTATCCAGCATAACGTGGACTCGTTTAGGCATTCCTGTTATTTCATTTCCCTCGCCATATTCCTCTTGAAGTATTTTCCCACAAACGTCGCGGTGTCTTCCTAAAAACGTTTTATAAAAATCAATTGACATCGTTCTGTTTTTCTCGGCTAGGATTTTGTTATAGCACTCGAATGTGAGCCGTTCACTGTCTATCATAAGGCCGTCCAAATCGAATATGACTGCTTTCTTTTTCATTTCGCGTGCTCCTCAGCGTACGTCAAGTTTAATGTTTTTATAAGGGCTAAGGTACCTAGAACCGCTGCGAAAGAACATATTGCCGGAATAATCATTCCTCCGGTAATGCCGATAACATTTATAACCGCGCCCATAAAAGGAGGCGTAACTATGGAACCAATGTAATGGACAAACAACACCAAAGAACTGCCCAAAGCGGTATTGTCGCTGGTCCAGGAGCATGATAGGTATAACGCTAAAGGCAGAATCGCCCCTTCAAAAAAGCCGGACAAGCCGCAGCATAACATCATAACGAAACCATTTCCGGATAAAACCCCTGCCGCTGTCGTTAATCCCGATAAAATATGGCCGTATAAGATGATTTTTTCCGGCTTAAAATTAAACCTCGAAATAATAAGCCGCGACGCCGCGATGCCGACCCAAAACAGCGACAGCGCGTAGGAACCATATTCTGGCTTATTTAAATATTCAGAAATGTATCTCGCCATCCAAACAGTCATTCCGATTTGATGCGCCCCGTAAAGAAAACAGATAAACAGCAAAATTTTCTGTTTTCTTTTTCCAATACAATCAATTATGTCGGAAAGTGTTATTGTGTTTGCGTTTCTCGATGACTTAGCGTCACTTTTAAAAGCAGGATAGGCGGCCGCTGAATATAGTAGCGCGGCAATCAGAGATAACACGCACAAAACTGAAAGTATTCCGTTCCATTCCAACCCGGCGCTGCGCAAAAAATGCAAAAAAACGGGCCCCGTAAGACCGCCCGCTCCATAAACTCCATGCAACACATTCATATATTGTGAGGCTCTTTCATGATATAAATCCACCATGATTGACGACGCAAGCGAATCTACAAAACCAAATGCAAAACCGTATACGCCATAACTTGCAAGCAAGATGGCGAATGGCGGTTTCTGTGTCAGAATAAAAAATACAAACGGAATTGAAAACGCGCTTAGCGTAAGAATATTTACTTTTCTGGTTTTCCCGAGGAAGATGCCGATAAGAAACAGCGCCAATACATTGCCGATGCTTTGAAAAGCGCTCATGAGCCCCTGTCTTGACGATTCAAGATTATACTCGTTAATAAAATCGGTGAGTAAAATTCCTTGAGTGGACGTGCATATCGCGCCGATAAACATCAGAAGCATTATGCCAATCGGATAAAATTTCATTAATCTTGAGTTATTCACAGCAATTCACCCTTTGAGCCTAAGAATTTGCCCTTGCCTGGAAAAAAGCAAATGTTATATCGCATTGATGCTTTCACTGTACTCTTTAGTAAGTTTTTGTCCCAATGCGCCGCCCGGATGACATAACGCAAAGTCTTTCCTGCTGAAACCCTTTTCCTGGCTGACTACTGTCGCGAGCGCGTCACCGATTGCAAGCGCGGCGATTGTGCTCGCTGTCGCGGCAAGGCCGTTCAGGTCGATCTCGTCCCCGGCGTCACAGAGAATCGCGACGTCAGTTTCTATTGCCAGAGGTGATTTTCTGCTATTTGTAATCGAAATGGTTTTACAACCTATTATTTTTAAGGAGGGAAGCATATTTAGTATTTCCTGCGATTTGCCGCTGTTGGAAATCATTATCACAACATCGTCTTTGGTAATCATTCCCATATCGCCGTGAAGCGCGTCGCAACTATGCACGAAAAACGCGGGAACTCCAAGACTGGCAAACAGGGCGGCTATTTTTTTACCGATATGGCCGGTTTTCCCAACGCCGGTTACCACCATTCTGCCGCGACAATCAGAGATAAGCCTTGCCGCTTCGGCGCTTGCGTCATCTATCTGAGCGGCGACCCTGCAGAGCGCGTCCGCCTCCAACTGTATCTTCTTTTTGATTAAGCCGATTATTTCTTCGTTCTTCTTACTGATCATTCCCATACCTCGTTTGTTTTTGAAAATTTAGTACCATTTTAGTACCATAACTCGCTTTGTATCACAATAAATGCCAGTATAGTAAGGTTTTAGCAATTTCGGTATCACTCCCACTCTATTGTTGGGCTGTGCCGCCACAGTCTGAGTAGTTGATGTTCCTGTTTTCGTATCCACATAGTCCATTAAAACCATGAGAAATTAGCCCCTTTTTACTCGCCATAGTGCCAAAAGTGTGCCACACTTATTATACCCCTCCCGCGCTTTCCGACGTAGGTCGTGTAATAAGATCGTCAAGCCGCTGGGCGGTATCACCGTGTCGGTTTGGATAAAGGTGTCCGTACGTATTTAGGGTTGTTTGGATATCCTCGTGCCCCAATCGCCCAGATACAAGTAAAATAGGCTCCCCCATTTCGATAAGCAGCGATGCATGGGAGTGGCGCAGATCATGGAGCCGGATATATGCCATGCCGGCGGCGGCGCACCCCTTACGCATAGCGTAATGAAAGTAGCGCTTAGTATAAGGGAAGAGTCGGTGATCGGGGGCATAATCATACAAGCGCGGAATGTAATCTCGAACAGCTTGGAGGACAGTGGCGGGAACGGGGATCGTCCGCTCGCCCTTCGGGGTTTTGGGATCGTAAATAACAGCCCCGCTTTCCACCGTCTGGAAATTTTTCGATATAACCACCGAGCCGCGATTAAAATCAAAATCATCCTCCGTCAGCGCAAGCAGCTCGCCTATACGCATACCCGTCCAGAACAGCAGCATAAAGCCAACACGCGCCGGCCATCTATCGACACACGCAAGGAACTGCTCAAACTCGTCATGCGTCCAAAATTTCATTGCGTCCGCATTTTTCTTTCCCATCGATCCGGCCGCATGGCAAGGGTTCGACGGTAATCCGTAATATTTTACAGCGTAATTCAGAATAGCAGTCAATTGATTATTTATTGTCTTCAAATATGTGGGCTTATAGCCCTTGGCGAGAAGGCCCGACTGCCACTTCCGTATGTGGGCAGCCGTAATTTTATTCAAGGGTAGATCGCTAAAGAACGGCATTATATGGGCATTCAGCAGCCATACCTTAGAGCGCCGCGTCGTCTCGCGGAGCCGTTCCGACATATCCTCATTGTACAGGGCAACCAAGGAGGCAAAGGACATATCAGGGGAGAGGGCGGCGGTCGCTAGGAACTCGCGCTCCCACTCAAGCGCGTCTTTTTTACGTTCAAAACCACGCTTAAACTTCCTACAGCGCTTACCCGTCCAATCTGTATAGCAGATCGCAACCCTCCACGAACCGCGCTCCTCGTCTTTATAAGCGGGCATATAATACACCCACTATGCGGATTTCATTTTTAAAAATTTTGGTATGTGGGGTGTTCGCGATTTGCGCCGCGGTTTTAGCGACATTGTGCCGGCCGATAAATACAAGGGCGGCGATCGCGATCACAGGAAGAATTATCGGCAGCAATGTTTTTACCTCGGCGGGGAACAATTCGAACACGGACCGAAACCACGCGCCTTTGCGTCTGCAAGGGGTATTGGTATGCGGCTTTTCGACACGTGCCTACACCCGCCAGTATGGTATTTTTTCCCGGTGTTCGTGATGTACACGGTGACATCGGCGATGGCGGGGAGCGTCGCGGTAATGAAAACAGCGGCGATAAGCAGGGCGGAGAGAGTGCAGATAAATTTGCGGTTCATTGCCGAAGCCTCCTTTTACATTTATCCTTCGTCAACAACCAACGGCTTTAGCCGTTGGTTGTTGACGTCTCAATGCTAATCAATGAAATTTCCAACCATCATTAAATGCGTAAATGTACCGCCTATTCTATTTTCAACTTCCATCCTGCCAACTACAAGTCCGTAAAGAGTGACAGTATCGCCAATGCGTATTCTTCCACTTGACGAGCGCAGAAACATATCCACTATCGTTTCCCCATCATCAGCAGTAATTACTATTTCCGATGAATCTTCGCATTGCAAAATCCTAGAAACATCACTTCCCGGAGGGTAATCGTCAACGACTCCCACGATGCCCGTGAAAGTAAGAAGCTTTCCGTAATAATTCCACGGAGTTTTTATTACAAGAAAAGCTTCTGGTTTTTCCGCGCTTTCCTTCTCAAACGTGCCTGCCCTTAACACTGACACAGCCAGCGGAATATTTCCGTTTGTCCTAATGTCAGGGTCCGTTATGTTCCAGTCAACATCGGCGGCAAAAATCACTGACGCGAAACATAAAACTAATACGATTGCTAGGAGCTTTTTCAATAGAAACACTTCCTTTCATTTTGTGCGGCGCTCGAAGTCCGCTTATATAACATTTCTTGCCTTGACAATTATTTCTCGCCTCTAAAATCCACGTAGACAACATCCCTTACCACAACCCCGTCAGCTTCTCAATCTCCGGGACTTTTGCAATGACCTTTCCGAGTACGCAAAGCCTCTCGTCGCCACATGTTAGAATATTTCCTTAATCTCGGCTTGTTTGCATATGCGGTTGGCGGTCACATTATCGAAGCGCGAATGACGTTTGAGGGGAACCATCAGCGCTCCATTGAAATATATCGTGTGGTTTCCCCCCTCACGACAAAAATAAAATCCGTTTCGCTCTAAATGTCGGACGATATCGCGACGTTTGACCGACATTGATCAGGCTTCTATCAAAACGCGCTCGATCTCGCAGGAAGGCTCGGGCAGGGTTAAGCCTTTTTCGCGGTAGGCAATAGCCATTTCGCGAGCGGCGTCTTCCAGCATCAAGCGGCACTCTTCCAGCGTCGCGCCTTCCGTGACGACTGCCGGCCACTCCACAAGCTGACCCAAATAACCGGATGGAATACGCTCATATCGAGCCGTATATGTTCGTTGCATGGCGCTCACTCCTCATCATCCCTTACCTCAACCCCGTCAACTTCTCAATCTCCGGGACTCTTGCGTCGTACCAAATATGATCTCCATGACAAATCAAATCCTATCTTTACTCTCCCTCGCGAGATTTTTTATCTGTTTCTCCCAATAGGTTGAGCAGATATATTTTTATCTTCTCAATGTCCTCGGTTTCCTCCACATAACCAAAAATCATTCTGACCAGTGATTTAAACTGATAATCCGTCATAACGTCCGCCCTCTCTTCCAGTGTTGTGGTGGTCACAGCAATCACTCCTTTTCTTGGTCGGAAATTTTATTATTTTTCCAGCCTTTGAAATTCCCATATATTAAATTACCACGGCTACCGGTGACTTTTCTCCACATGTCATTCTTCAGGCAGTAAATCTAACAAACAACCGTCAATCAATCCATCAATATAAGCATCCGGCAAGTCGGAGTATTCTTTCTTATAATAAATTGACATAAACACAATTATTTTTACTTCGGTTACTACTAAAAAAATTACACGATAGCCGCCGGATTTGCCGACATTTGCATCAGGGTTTGGCAAACGTAACTTATAAACATCACAAACTACCGGAGTAGTGAGGTGTTTGATGCGCTCTCCCTCGATCTCCCCGCGCTTGAATTTTTCAAATAATTCGCTTACTTGGGAGGGCAAGGAAAAAAAGCGTTTTTTCTTTGTTAAGCGGTTAAATTGTTTGCTAAAATCGGGCGTTTCTTGAACCTCATAAATATCAATTTCCATTTTTAACCTCCCCCGATTCTTCCGCCTTCATTTTCTCTGCTTCGGCTTTTAGTTGCAAAATATGTTGTTCAAAGTTGTTGCCCAACTTTTCCCCGGCGGCTTTTCTTTCCGCCATACAAAGGGCTTGTTTTAAAGAGCGGACAAAACTTCTTGCAAAGTCCTCTTTCGTTTCAAATCCGGTCGCTTCGCTCATATCGCTCACCTCCTTGTAATTATTTTTATTTTTAGGACGCGCTGTGCCTAAAGTCCACGTAGATGAGATTCCCTACCTAATCTTATTGTGCGATTACCTCTTTTTTATCTGAGGCTATGCGTCGTTCCTCCTGAACAAGCGCGTTTCCCACAACGAAACGGCCGTCTTCGTCTAAGGCATCGAATCGTTGCGCGAAGGATAGTGCGCGCTCAGACAATTCAGCCTTAGAAGGCAGGTCAGATTCTTTGCCGGTTAAAAGCCATTCAGCTGAGACGCCTATAAATTCCGCAATTTGCGGTATGTATTTTGACGGCGGCGACGTTCCTCTTGTTTTCCATGAACTCACCGTATTAGGTGAGATGTGCAAAGAATCGGCGAGCTTTTTTTGCCCATCAACTATTTGGGAAAGCCTCGTAAACAACCGCTCATTCACGATTGGCACCTCCGATCAAAAAACTTTCAAAATGCGGTTGACACATCTCAAATTGCGTTTTATAATACGCAACATCAACAAATAATTAACACACAATCACACATCATTCTACCAAGGAGGTGAATTTAATGCCAGTGTTACAACGACAAAAGCTCAACAAACAGCCGGCTTTCAACATAACCGCAAAAACACTTGAGCCGCTATACAACGAGCTTGGGGATTTCGCAATTGACAAGCGAGTTACTGTCGCAAAAGCGATAACTCACATTATTGCAAGCGGGCTGAAAGCCGAAAAGGGTATGCCCTATGTTCCCTACGAGCAGGCAGAGGAGGCGATTAACAAATGAGGAAACCACGGGTGCATCCCTCCCTTTTTCGGGAATATAACGTCCTTTACGTCAAGGACGTTATGCGGATTCTTGGAACCGGGAAATCAAAATCCTATGAAATCATCCGTAAGCTGAACAAAGAGCTCGCGGAAAAAGGCGTTTTAAAAGACGCCCTGATACCAGGGCGGGTGCCGGAGAAATATTTCCGTGAGCGCGTATTTTTGGATACGAGTACACCGTCTGTAAGAGGCTGAACGATCAATGCCGGCAGCTCTGGACCTCAAAAATCAACGGTTCGGTAAATGGCTTGTATTGCGCCGTACCGAGGATACCAAACAAGGTCACATAATGTGGCTATGCAAATGTGACTGTGGCACTACGTCGATTGTACGCGGAAGTTCCCTCCAAAACCGCAAATCTGTTTCGTGTACTAAATGCCAAAACCGCACACACGATGGCACAGGAACAAGGCTTTACAAAATTTGGGAGAATATGCGCCAACGATGCAACTACCCAAAGAGGCACAATTACCCAAATTACGGCGGACGCGGCATCACGGTGTGCGACAACTGGCTTCACAGTTTTGAGGCATTCCGCGATTGGGCAATCGCTAACGGCTACCAAGATGCCCTCCAGATCGACCGCATCGATAACGACGGCGACTACTGCCCCAATAACTGCCGATGGGCAACGCACAAAGAGCAACAAAACAATCGTCGAAACAACCTACACGCAAATAATAACAGTGAGAGGGATGATATTGCATGTCAACAATAGCGACAAAAGAAGCTCCAACATACCTTCGCGATGCACGTTTAGGAGCGGGATTTGTCAATCGACACACGGCGTCTACAAGGGTTCCATATTCGCCCGAAACCATAGGGCGGCATGAACGCGGCGAGAATCCTATGGCCCCGGAGGACGCGTTAGTTTACGCGGAATGCTACGGGCGCGGAGACATCCTCATTCGGTACTGCGCATGCTGTCCTGTTGGGGTCAAGCTGCATAAAGCGGTAGAGGAAAGGGACTTCGCAGTCAACGCGATCCGTTTGAAGAACAGGTTGAAAAATGCCCCGCAGCTCATGGGGCGATTGATGGAAATTGCGGACGACGGGCGAGTTAACGATTGGGAGCGCGATGATTTCGTAGCTATCCTGAGCGAGTGCGTCGACATCATCAATACCATCAAAGAGCTAAAGCTATGGGCTTACCAGGCCGGTGTGGCGACTCCAGAGGAATTGAAGGCAGCGAAAATAGCGGACATAAAAGAGGCCGTCTACTCGACGGCCAGAGAAATAGCTCAATAGGCGCGGCAACGCCTATTGGAAATATTAACCCAGAAGGGAGATATTTTCAATGCCTAAATGTTCAATCTGCACGATGAACAAAACTATCTGTGACCTAAACGGGGAGTGCTGGCTTACTACGCACGAAAAGCTAGGCTGGGACAGAAACGAGATCGAGGCTCTGTTTTTACACAAACAACCTGAGCCCATACGGTTGTTGGAAGTGGCGTTACTGTCATGACCAAAACGATGCGGCACGTCATAGCGGCTTTCGTAATTGCTATGGCGAGCATCGCCATATACCCCATGATATGCCGCCTCGCGTACTTGGAGCGCGGATACACAGCCTACGGCGGAGAAAACGTATTGCTGCTTTTCGGGTTAGCGGCGGCTTTCACGATTGCTCATTATGGCTATAGGCAAGTGGGAATAAAGAAAAACAGCTTGCTCAAAGAAGATACATCAGTCAGTCCTAAAAACTAAAGGAGGCGAAATAAATGAATGCCCTCAACGTAGTTGAGCTAAATAAATATGATCCAGCTAAATACAACGTGCTTACCCCAGTGACAATCATGGAGGCCCCAAGTGATCTCCAGCGCATCCTCGTGAAAGAGGTAAGGCTTGACACAAACATTAAAACTAGCCGCGATATCTACTACGAGAAATCCAGCGGCAAGTACGCCATTGCAAAGGTTGGCGGTGTAAAACTCGCGTCGGCCGCCAACATCAGCATTGCTTACAGCGAAAGTGAAAAACCCGATGTTTGTGTCAAGTGCATTGAAATGGCGACTGCTGTAGGAAAACCACAACTATGCGGAACCTGCCCTAATAGATACGACGTGAAGTACAGGGTGATTGTTGAAGTTCCTGATCCTTGCGGTATACCCCGTCGGATTGAAAAGAAAAAAGAAATTTACGGCGAGTTGGAAAAGGAGAACATGACCGAAGCACAATTCAAGCGATTCCTTCCCCACCGTGCATCACAAGCCGAGAGCAAGGCCATGATGCGGTGCATACGTGACGCGCTCGGGCTCGCCGCAGGCTATACCCTCGACGAGCTAAAAAAACCCTTCATTATCGCTCAAGTCGTCCCTAATTTCGACGCACCGGAAATCCGCCAGGCGGTCGCGAAAAACTACCTCCAGAGCATGGGAATGTTGTTTGAGATTCCGGGCAAAGGCGAACAAAAAGCACTTTCGGCGAGCGCAACCGGCAACGCCAAACAGTCGATGCATGAAGCGCCAGCGCTCCCCTCCGATGTTGGGAACTACGACGAGGGTGAATTTCCTCTGGACATGGAGGACGGCGGCGTGCCTTATCCGCTTGATGAACCCAGTATTTATTGTGTGGATTGCGGCTTGCAATTGGT
>Ga0099364_10004170_pt1 | contig 21983 bp, 19 predicted proteins | sample TergutTh196P3_FD_73070 | JGI IMG/M metagenome (GOLD analysis project Ga0099364, IMG submission 73070) | Microcerotermes parvus P3 segment gut microbial communities from Pointe-Noire, Republic of the Congo - Th196 P3 | ecosystem: Host-associated > Arthropoda: Insects > Digestive system > Gut ...
AGTAAACACAAAAAAAAAAAAAAAAAAAAAAAAAAAAAAAAAAAAAAAAAAAAAAGAGCACAAAATGTGTTGTTGTTGGGGGGGGGGGGGGGGGGGTAGACTGTGTTAAAACTCTCTCAATTATGTTAGTCATTAAGAGCCATTGTACAGTAATAAAAGCATAGGGTCAAGTGGCCGGGGGCGCGCTTCCAATTTAAGCATTCTTATTCTCCGTATTTGCCCCAAACTATTCTGTAATTAAATCTCCCCTACAACTTTTGTAAAAATATTTTCTTTAGTTATATGTTTATCATAAAGAAAAAATGCCAAATTTACCAAAAGCAAGGCAATAAAACCGGAAGCGCCGGTTACTCCGTTTGTAAGATTGTTCCCGCCTGTAACATATAATATAACAACTCCTGAAATTGCGTTTAAACATCCGTGGAAAATGGCGGCGGTAATTACAGATTTTGATTTTATTGTAATATATGTCATCACGGGTGAAAGTAAAATGCACCAAATCGTCATAAGTCCCACTCCCAATACCGGATATTGGGGATAGTTATGTCCGATAAGAATAAGCGGAAAGTGCCAAAGTCCCCAGACAATACCGGTAATAAGAGACACGGACAAAAATTTCTTTTCCTGCAATGCTTTGAGTAAATAACTGCGCCAGCCAAGTTCTTCGCCAAAAGCAAAGAAAGCGTTTATTGTATAGCCGGCAACCATTGCCTGTATTAAAGTTAAAAGCAGAAAAATAATTGGCGGGTACTTTGATAATTGTTCTGCGGCAAGCGCTGCCTGTTCGGCGGGTAAAATCGAAAGAAACCCTTCATAATTTGCAGAAAATGAAACATCCGGTAATAACAGATTTATTCCTAAAGTTATAAATGCATAAATAAAAGGCACCAACCCTGCTATAAGAAACCATATATTAAAGTTAAAAGAAACATTTAAATTTTCAAATGGTTTTTCCTTATGAATTTTCTGAAGAATTATTGAACAAATTCCGGGAATCAGCATGTAAGCCATTGCAAATAATGTGTAGGGAACTCCGCCTTCAGCGCGTAACCCCAGAAAAATGGCTATACCTGCTATTATCCAGCTTGCGGCGCATGTTAAAACGATAAATTGAATTGATTTTTTCATTTGTTTAAATCTCCTTGATTATTAGTTTTATTTGTACTCTTTTTATAAAGTGAATATGAATAGAGAGCTGGTATTGTTATTATTAACAACACCAAGATTAAAAACGGTAAAAAAATCCAAACATAGTTTTTTAAAGACAAAAAGGCAAAGATAATGAACATTATTCCGCCAAATGTCCACAAATATCCGGCTAGTCTGTGTGTTTTATTCCAGTTTTCGCTGTCGTTTAGCGTCCATGGAAACCTTAAGCCGACAGTATAATTTTGTTTGCATTTGGGTAAATAGTTGCCAATTATAATAAAAATTACTCCAAGTAAAATAAAAACTATTAATGTTACCGGCAGCCCAACATCCATAGCTTTAAATAAAATGACAGGTACAATTAAAATTGAGATAAACGGGACAATCCATTGTGAAATTGTCCGCATTTTTTTTGATACATTGCCCCGTTTGGGATCACTGTATAAAATTGTCAGTACAAAAATATTTAGTACGGCAAAAATAATTGGCATGGCAAAAATGGCAATTTCCTTTGGGGCAAACCAATTTGGGCTTCCGTCAAAACCCCACTGCATTGCGACATTTTCCGGTAAATCATTATAAACCGCCAATCCAAGAAAGATCGGAAGGAGACATACAACTGATGTAAGCGCCTTTATAAAAATATTATTTTTCATTTTTTCCTCCTTTAAATTGAGCCAACCAGAGCATCGCCTCTTCAAACACAGATGTGTTCAGCTCATAGATAATAAAATTTTTGCGCCTTGTTTCTGAAACAAGGCCTGCTTTTTTTAACTGTGACAAATGGTAGGAAATCGTCGCTCCGGTCATTTCAAACCGCTCTCCAATTGCACCTGCCGGTAAACTTCCTTCCTTAAGCATGACTAGGATTTCACGCCTTACAGGGTCTGACAAAGCTTTAAAAGTTTCAGCAAAACTCAATTTATTCCCCACTTCCAACTATTTAGAATATCATCTAAATACAATATATAGCGCCGAAAAAGGATTGTCAAGAGTTATTTAATGTCTGTTCACAAAGTCGGTTACTTTTTTGTAAACAGACTCTATTTAACCTGCTCAAAAAAACAGACAGTGAGAATAAAATTTTACCTTCGTTCAATAGAGAATCGCTTTATTCAAAAATTATTTAAAATTTCTCCAACGGCGGTACATTTGGACATTCAAGGGAATCGACTTTAATAACCGGCTTTACCCATTTAACAGCATTTACGATGACCTTTTGGATTATCTCATTATGATAAATTGGATAAGTTTCGTGCCCCGGCTGGAAGTAAAAAATTTTACCGTTTTCGCGCTTAAACGTTACGCCGCTTCTGAATACACTACCCCCCTGATACCACCCGATAAAAACTGTGTCCAATGGTTCAGGAATTCCAAAAGGTTCGCCGTACATTTCTTCCTGTTCAAGTTCGAAGTATTCGGGGATTCCGCTGGCGATTGGGTGGGACGGCGTTACAGTCCATATCCGCTTTTTCTCGCCGGGCATTCTCCATGAGAGGCGGCCGCTTGTGCCCATAAGTTCCCTAAAGGGTTTTGAATGATGGGCAGAATGAAGGAAAATTGCTCCCATTCCCCGCTGAACCCTGTTGACAACTTTTTTCACTGTACTATCCTCGACCTTATCATGGAAACGATGCCCCCACCAGATCAGAACATCTGTGTCGTCAAGCACTGCATCGGGCAATCCCTGTTCTTTTTCCTCAAGAACGGCAGTCCTTGCCTGAATTTCATCATCCTTATTAAGAAAATCTGCGGTTGTTTTATGCATACCATCCGGGTATACGCCGCTTATTTCCTGTCCCTTTTGATCATCTCCGTACTCATTCCAAACAGTAACCTTGATTTTCATAAAAACTCCTTATTAAACCTGACCACTAAAATTTAGTGGTCAGGCGATATAAATCTAACGACAGCGCAACGCACTGGCTTTATAGTTATATTTATTTTACACCATAATATGCTTTTACTGCACGTTTTGTTGCTTCAAAAGCTAAATCATCGTAATTAATTTCTTCGCGTTTTAGAAAGCAGACTGCAGCAATTTCATCTTTTTCCAGCTGAAAATCATCGGGCGTAAGACCGAGGGCGCTTACAGAAAAGTACATGTCGCAAGTGTTGTAATCAATTCCTTTGTACCTGTATACATTGGGAAATGAGGCAACCAGTTTAAATACATTTGCCGGATTTTCGCCTGCGGGAATGTGCGGCGTCCAGCCGAGTTCCTCTTTAATTTCACGGTAAAGTCCTTCGATTACGCCTTCGCCGATATCCACAAAGCCGCCGGGCAGATCGAGCTTTCCTGCAGCCGGCTCCTTGCCCCGTACCTGAAACACAAGCCTCTCGCCGTCCGGCTCCGGCACGCTTATCAAACAGCCGGCAGCCACGGCGATGTTATGATAATAGATGAAACCGCAGTCGGGGCAGTGTAAAACTTTTCCTTCTTTAAAACAAATTTTTTTAGAAGCGCACGATGGACAGTAATTAAACATACTGTGATCATATCCTAAATACGGTTCTTTTCATAGCCTTGCACTTTGGGTATAATCGAATTATGGAAACTAAATGCACGTTAAAGGTTAGGACGTATGAATGTGACAGCTATGGTCATGTCAATAACGCAAATTATCTGAACTATCTGGAATACGCAAGGTACGAGTATTTAAAGGACATAAACTTTGATTATGAAAAAGCAGTCAAGTCGGGCTTCGGAGTTTACATTGCACGCATCGAGATTGATTATAAAAGGCCGGCGTTTCCAGACGATGATCTTGTAATAAAATCGCGGCCAATAAAAAAAGGCGCAGTCAGCGGCGTCATCGCCCAGCAGATCTTACGCGGCGAAGAACTACTCATAGATGCAAAAGTTACATGGGCTTTTGTTGATTCAAAGGGAATGCCTGTAAAGATCCCCGCTGAATGGGATCTGCCGGGATTAAAGCCCTAAATAATCAATAAAATTTTCACTGTTAATCACATGGTAATATATTTCCGGGTATGAGTCTTTGAACGCTGCAGGGCAGGAAACTTTCTTCCTGCTGTTCCATTTAAACTCATAAGCTGTAAAGACACCGTCCGCTTCATGGATTAGATCGACTTCCTGTTGTTGTTTATTCCGCCAAAACCATCTGTGGGTGAATTTTTTTTCAAACAGATCTTTTTTTAACAGTTCTGCCATCATAAAATTTTCCCAAAGAGTTCCTATGTCATCCCGCAGTTCAAGAGGATTAAATGCGGAAATTAATGCATTGCGCACACCGTTATCATAAAAATAAATTTTTTTACTTGCCTTTAATTCATTGCGAAGATTGTTGCTGTAGGAGGTAAGCCTGTAAATAACAAAAGCCTTTTCCAACAGGTCAATATATTTTTCCACTGTTTTACTGTCCAATCCCGTGAAACTTCCAATTTCCGAATAGGAAACCTGAGAACCAGCCTGAAACGCAATAGCCTGTAAAAGTTTTGTTATTTTTTCTGCCTTTTGTAGATTTTCCCATACAAGCACATCTTTATACAAATAACTATTAACAAGTTCAAGCAGCCGTTCTTTTTCTTCGCCGGGATTAAGTGCAACTTCAGGATAGTAACCGTAAATCAATCTGGTTTCCAGATTTTTCATTTCTTCCGCAGCGCTGCTTGCATCAGCCATCTCTTTAAATGAAAAAGGCAAAAGTTGATACTCCCATTTTCTTCCGGTTAAAGGTTCGTTAATTTTGTTGGCAAGATCAAAAGAAGAAGAACCTGTGGCAATAATTTTTACCCCATCAAGATAATCGGTAAACATTTTTAGTTTTAAGCCAATATCTTTAATCATCTGCGCTTCGTCAAGAACGACTATTTTTTTGCTGCCAATTAAGGTTCTGATTCTTGTTTCTGATGCGTCTTCAAAAATAGCCTGTGTTTGGGGCTGATCGCCGTAGAGCCAAAGTACATTACCATCATCTTTCAGTAAATGTTTCAAAAGCGTTGATTTTCCAACCTGCCTTGGACCAAAAAGGATAACGGCTTTTTTGTCGGAGAGTTTTGACCTTATTAATTTTTCCGCGATTCTAACGATGTATTTGCTCATATATACATTATAACACAACTTTCCAAGAAAGTTACAACTTTTTAGGAAAAAATTCCAAAAAAGTTATGACTATTTTGGAATATAATCCAAGAAAGTCATAACTTTCTTGGAAACTAGCGGAAAAAGCGGCTGAAAGGCGCTTTTTCCAATTACTCCTCTTGCTTGATGCCTCTTACCGTTGTGTTTTTTGGGACAGATTTAACAATAAACATATTGCCGCCAATGGTCGAGTTTTTGCCCACTATTGTTTCCCCTCCAAGTATTGATGCGCCGGAATAAATTGTAACATTGTCTTCGATGGTGGGGTGGCGTTTCTTGCCCGCAAGCTTGTGTCCGCTTTTGGTTGAAAGCGCCCCGAGCGTTACCCCCTGATACAACTTAACATGATTTCCTATAATTGCGGTTTCGCCGATAACAACGCCCGTTCCGTGGTCGATAAAAAAATATTCGCCAATTACAGCCCCGGGGTGGATGTCGATTCCTGTTATATTATGAGCGTATTCGCTCATAATTCGCGGTATATATGGTATTCGTTCGGAGAACAAAAAGTGGGCAATCCTGTGAATAAAAACCGCGTAAAAACCCGGATATGTTAAAATAATTTCATCAACTCCCTGCGCTGCGGGGTCGCCGTTAAAACTTGCCTCCGCATCTTTATACAAAAGCTGCTGCAGATTATCAAGCTGATTTATCAGTTTGATGGAAATTTCACCTGCAAGCTCAGAAGCTTCTTCTTCGGTCTTACATCCAAGCAGCGCTGTTTTAATTTCCGCTTGCAGTCCGCTGTATATTTCTTCAAGCAGCGACTGAATCCAAGAAGCAAGCGATTCTGATTCTGACAGCTCGCAAAAATATCCCGGAAAAATAACAGCCTTAATCTTCTTTAATACGTTTACAATATTATCAATATCAGGATAAACAGAAGAACATTGCCTTCCTGAAAATTCACGATGCTGTTCCAGCAAATTTTGCGACACCTTTGAAAATATTTCTTTTCCAAATTCTTTTTCTTTCTTTTTTCTTTCTTCACTTTTCATTTTTCTTATTCCTATACAACACTTGTCTTTAACGCGCGTTCTTTTTCATGGCGTTTTATTGCAAGTTCGATTAGACGGGTGATAAGTTCGGTGTAGGAAATGCCGGAGGCTTCCCACATTTTTGGGTACATGCTGATTTTTGTAAATCCCGGCATTGTGTTGATTTCGTTTACAATGATTTCGCCGTTTTCTTTCAGGAAGAAATCCACGCGCGAAAGCCCCTCGCAGCAGAGCGTCTTAAAAACTTTTATTGTAAGTTCCTGCACACGGTGTTTTGTATCTTCGTCAACTTTTGCAGGAATCTCAATCACCGCGCCTTTTTCGTCAATGTACTTTGCGTCGTAGGAATAAAATTCGTGAGATGAGATTACTTCGCCGGGGATTGATGCGATTGGGTCTTCGTTTCCAAGCACCGCACATTCAATCTCACGCCCCGCGATAAATTCTTCTATGATGATTTTTGTGTCGTACTGGAAAGCGTCTTTTATTGCCGCCGTATATTCGGTTTCATTTTTTACCTTGCTGATTCCAACAGAAGAACCCATGTTCGCGGGTTTAATGAAAACCGGCATCCCAAGCTCCGCTTCAATTTCTGCGAAAGACGGCGGCTGTTCATGGCTTTTCAGCGTAAGGAATTTGCCGGTTGGAATACCCGCATCGCGAAGCAGCCGCTTCATTACATCTTTGTCCATCCCTGCAGCAGAGCCAAGAATTCCGGCGCCGACAAAAGGAATGTCAGCTAACTTTAAAAATCCCTGTATCGTGCCGTCTTCGCCAAACGGCCCGTGCAGGATTGGAAATACCACATCCAGCGGAACTGAACCAAAACCACCCGCATCAAGTGTAACAAGAGCGCGTTTTTCGGGTTGAAGCGTTGCGGGTTTTCCTTCGGGGGTAAGGCTTATCAAAGAAGGGTTGTCGGAATTCAGCAAAAACTGTGCAGTGTCATTCAACTGCCACCGGCCTGTTTTATCGATCCCGATAAGGACAGGTTCGAACTTTTCTCTGTCTATTGCGTCAAAGACATTTTTGGCCGATAAAAGAGAAATTTCATGCTCTGCGGATTTTCCGCCAAAAAGCAGCCCGACAATTATTTTCTTCATGCGCCTACCTGCCTGTAAGCCGCCGCCACGGGCTTACGCCAAAACGAACCTGAAAATAAATCCACCCAAAACCAAAACCGGCAAGGTGGGTAAGATGGGCGACATTTCCCCGTCCGCCTGTAAATGTAAAAAACAATTCCAGCGCGGTAAAACCAAGCACCATTACAGGGGCTCGCATTGGGAGAATACCCCAAAGGCGGATTACTGAAGTGGGAAAGCATACTGCAAAAGCAAGCTGTACTGCAAAAAGTGCTCCCGATGCACCCATAAGGGCGACAATATACTGGCCTGTAAAATAATAAACGATAAAGGAAAAAATCCCTGCCAAAGTTCCCGTTAAAAGGTAATAAAGCAAAAATTCAAGACTGCCTATCTGCCTTTCAACATGCATCCCAAAAATCCAAAGTCCAAGCATGTTAAAAAGTATGTGGCTGAAATCAAAATGCAAAAACATATATGTTACAAATGTCCAAACCCATTTTAATTCTGTAACAAACAAAGGTATCATTGCCATACGTTGAACAAGCAAAGATCTGAAATCCCGTCCAAAGATAAGCGACATTAAATAAATAAGGGCATTGATCCCAATCAGCCAATAAACAACACCGTCATTACGGTATCTGAACGGCTTTCTGATTATGTTATTCATACAATAAGCATAGAGATTGCCGGGGAAGTGGTCAACCGTTCACAGCGTATGATCCACGATAAGCTGGCGGTATTCTTCGAGGGTTGAGGCGCGTACTGCTTTATCGCGCAGGGCTGCTCCACCGGTAAGGCCTTTTGTGTATGCGCAAAATTGCTTTCGCATTTCGAGGCAGGCTGTGCGCTCGCCGATGTACCCTGCAAGCATTTCTACATGGCGCAGGGCTGTTTGAATCCGCGTGGAAAAAGGAACCGGCTGCCATGAGCCTGTTTCCAAAAGCGCCTGCGCCCCCGAAAAAATAAAGGGATTGCCCATCGCGCCCCTTGCAAACATCACCGCGGCGCATCCTGTTTCCTGAAGCATTTGCTGTGCATCTTCCGGCGTGTAAAGATCGCCTGAACCTGTTACAGGAACCGGAAGGCGCGTAACCAAATCTGCAATGTGCCGCCAATCGCTTTTTCCGCTGTAATTTTGCGCACGTGTACGCGGATGCAGGCTCACCATCTGCGCTCCGGCCTCAACCGCGATGCGGGCGCACTCGGCGTAGTTTAACGAACTGCTGTCCCATCCGGAGCGAATCTTCACTGTAACAGGAACATCGCTTAAACTTTCGCAGGAAGCGCGGACTGCGGCTTCGACGATGCGCCCAAGGTTTGCGGGGTTTTTCATAAGGGCGGAGCCTGCGCCGTTCTTTACAATTTTTGGAACAGGGCAGCCGCAGTTTATGTCGATTGCGTCAGGTTTTAACGGCGCAAGGAGTACAGCGGCTTTATAGATTGATTCGCTTTCTCCGCCGAAAAGCTGTATCGCGTAACGCTTTTCTTTATCTCCCCGCCGCACCAGATTTGCAGCATTATGGACAACAAATCCTTGATCCCCTTCGCGCCGCGTACCGTAGGTACGATGTGCCTTTGTGTGAGAAACCTCCTGAAGATTAACATTTAACCCATAATGCCCGGGATTCCTATGCAAAGCCTCAGCAGAAACAAGCTCTGTAAATGAAAAGCAAGCCCCCTCTTCCGCACAAATCGAACGGAAAGCGCGATCGGTATAACCCGCAACAGGGGCAAGAAAAAGATTCCCCGGAAGTTCAAGAGAGCCAATTTTTACAGAATGATACAGCATAACAAATTATAATTAACAAACAATAAATAAAAAAGCACGCACTTTGACCATTTTAATAATTTACGCTATAATGGAAAAATGAAAAGAAAATTATTTATATTCCTGCTTTTGGTACTGTTTTTATCGGGGCTTCATGCCGAAATTTCCATAATTTTTACTCATGATTTACATTCGCACTTTGATCCTGAAAATTATTTAAGGAACGGTCAGGTTGCGCAGCGCGGCGGTTATGCGCGAATGAAAACTGCGATAGACAGAATCACCGTCCGCTATCCTGATTCGTTTATTTTTGATGCAGGCGATTTTGCCATGGGTACGCCGTACCAGACTATATATTCCAACGAAGCGCCGGAACTGCGCCTTATGGGACGCATGGGCTTTGATGCAGTTGTGCTTGGCAATCATGAATTCGATTACCGTACTCAAGGGTTAACTGATATGCTGAACTCCGCAATGGCAAGCGGAGATACTCTTCCGGCTTTGGTTATTTCAAATATAGATTGGGAAAGAACGCTTGCGGACAGTCTGCGTGCAAGTAACGCGCGCGCTCTTCAAACGGCAATGAATCGATATGGCGCAGTTGATTATATAGTAATAGAAAAAGACGGAATAAAAGCTGCGATCTTCGGCATAATGGGAAAAAGCGCCGATGACTATGCACCGGAAAGCGGTCTTTATTTTAAGGATCAGATTCAAACTGCAAGAGAAATTGTCGCTCAAATCAAGGCAAATACAAATGCCGATATTATCATTTGCCTTTCGCACAGCGGCACCGATTCCAATCCAAATAGATCAGACGACGAACTGCTTGCAAAAGCTGTGCCGGAAATTGATGTTATAATCAGCGGACATTCGCATACCAGACTTGATCAACCAATTATAATTGGAAACACGTATATTGTTTCCTCCGGTGAACATTCTTATGACATTGGCCACTTAAGACTTGTCCGCGATGGAGACCGTTTTAGAATGACAGGTTATGAACTGATACCGATCAGCGAGGATCTGCCGAAGAACGAGGAAATAGAAAATGCAATACTTGAATTCCGCGCTCTTGTTGATTCTCAGTATCTGTCCAGATTCGGTTACAACTATGAACAAGTGCTGGCTTTTTCGGATTTTAGTTTTACGCCGATAGAAAGATTTGGAAGCATACAGGGCGAAGACACTCTAGGTAATCTTATCGCGGACTCTTATATAGCCGCGGTTAGAAATGCTGAAGGCGCCCGTTATCGTCAGGTTGATATTGCCATCGTACCGAGCGGCGTTGTGCGGGGTTCGTTTACGCAGGGGAATATCACTGTAGCTGATGCATTTAATGTAAGCAGCTTGGGCATAGGGCCTGACAGGATTCCCGGTTATCCGCTTGTCAATCTTTATCTTACAGGTAAGGAATTAAAAACAATAGCAGAAATCGATATATCAGTTTCCACATTGATGTCGCCTGCACGGTTGTACATTACGGGGCTTACCTATACTTACAATCCCAACAGACTTATATTAAACAGAGTAACATCAACGCAGTTAATGCACAGTGACGGAAGCGTTTCTGAATTGGATGACAATAAGTTATACAGGGTTGTAGGCGGATTGTATTCCTGCCAGATGCTTGGCGCGGTCGAAGCGCAGTCATTCGGGCTTTTACAAGTTACTCCAAAAGATGCAGACGGAAATCCTATCACGGATTTTGAAGAACACATTGTTTATGACGGCGGTATGGAACTTAAGGAATGGGTTGCGCTTGCAAACTATCTGGCTTCTTTCGAACCGGTTAACGGTATTCCGCGTATACCGGGCATTTACAATCAACTGCAGGGGCGCAAGATAGAAGAAACCGGACGTTCGCTCATAGACTTGTTGAAAAACCCAAACAAAATTTTCTTTATTCTGCTTGGCGTTATCTTGTTTGTTTTGGCAGTCATCTTTGTAATTGTATGGTTGGTTGTAAGAGCGGTACGGCGGCGTAAAAAAAAGATAACGCAGGAATAACAATTATCTTGCGATGAAGTTAATCCCTGTAAAAACCCAACCGGGTTTTTACAGGTTCACTTACTCTTAGTCCATCGGGAGGCCGAAGAATTTGTTGGAGTTTTCCCAAAGTTGATCGGCGAGGGCTTTTTCTTCCATCCCGAGCATATTTGCCATAAAACGCGCGGTGATTGGCAGGTACTTCGGCATATTTCGTTTGCCGCGATGATCCGCAGGAACCATGAACGGGCTTTCAGATTCTATCAAGATGCGGTCGAGAGGAAGCACCGAAAGCGTCTCGTGCAGATTTTTTGCGTTTTTGTATGTTAGATTTCCCGCGAAAGAAAAATACAGATTCAAGTCGAGGGCTTTTTCGGCATAGGCTGCGTCTTCCGAATAACAGTGAAGCGTGCCGCCTTTTGGAGGCAGACGGTCGCGGAGAATGTCAAGCACATCGTGACCTGCATCACGGTTGTGAATGATTACGGGCAAATTCAATTTTGCGGCAAGATCAAGCTGGGAGATAAAAAGTTCAATCTGGGATTTTTTGTCCCCGAACTTCCGGTAATAATCAAGACCGATCTCCCCTATTGCGATCACCCTTGGGTATTGAACACTGTGTTCGATGTTCGCATACCAGTCTTTGCCGGGGTTTTGCACCTCAGAAGGGCTAACCCCAACGGCATGGTAGACGTTTGCCGCCGATTTCAGGTTTTCATAAACCTGACCAAAGTCGTGCAGACTATTGCAAATCGAGACAATCCGGTTAACAGAAGCCTGACGGGCTTCCTGTATAACTATCAGTTGTTCAATGGGGTCGTCAACTATTAGCCCCAAATGGGCATGAGTATCAAAATACTGCATAGCTTATCCAAAAGGTATGATATCGGAATTACCAAACTGGTACTATTATATAGTAACACGACTTGTTCCAATCGTCAACAAAAATGTTTCTATTTATTTAAATTTTAATAATTGAAGCTGTCCCAAAACTTCAGGTTTTAAAAGCCGGCAAATGGTCCAAGCTGCTCCCATATTGAAGGTTCAAGGTAATCCCTGTCGATTCGGGTGAAAATTTCCGGTCTGTAATCGCTTACAGGGCGGAGGGCGTTATTTGCGTTCAGATAGCCGAGGTTGATTCCCGGAGCGCCGGGGACGTCGTCAAGGCGCATGCGAATCATTGTCTGGGGGTCGCGTGTAATGGAATCCCAGGCGCGGGCGGATTCGGAGTAGAGCGCCATGGCTCTGGAGCGGTATTCGCGGTTTCCGGTCTGTTCGGCGAGGGCTTCATAAACAACTCCTGCATTGTTGTATGCCATCATTAAGCGTTCGCCGAGTTCCTGATATTGAACATTGTCATTTGGCAGGAGTACGGGCAATCTTATGCGCTGGTAATCCAGCATGTCAAGAAGGCGGTCAAAATAGCTCTGCGCTACAAAATAATCGCCGCGCTGGTAAGTTACATTGCCGAGCGCATAGAGAAGCCTCCTGTTAAACGGAAGTTCTGCGGCAGCCTTAAACAGGTAATCAAGGGAATTCCCCCAGTCTTCAAGCTGATAGTAGGCGGAGCCCATACGGTATTGCATTTCCGGCGGCGCATAGCCGTATCTTTCTGCAGCGTGGTAATTATTCAAAGCGCCCTGAGCGGCAATTCTGTCGCCGGTTTTGGTGTAGTATTCCAAATCGCCGATTGATGCATAAAGCTCTCCAAGTTGGGGTGTTGCATGTATTAAATTTCTCGTAAGGAATTCTTCGTATAATTCTATCCCTTTAATAAGCTGTTCTTCGGCAGGGAAAAATTCTCTGTTGTTTGTTAAAATGTTTGAATACCGGAATCTTGTATCAACATGCATAAGACGCTGCGGGACGGATTCTGTTCTTGCAAGTTCAAATGCACGGATGGCATTTTCCAGAGTAAGCCGCTCATCGCGTGTGCTGCCAAGACTGTTATAGTAACGGGCAAGATGATAATGAGGCTCGGGCATTTCCGGTTTTTCTCTCACAGCCTGAAGCAGCATCGCACGAACGCTTTCAATGTTTTCAACGTAGGGGTTTGGCAATCCGGCCGGCTGTTCAAGCTGTTTGTCCAAAAGATAGCCGCCAAGCTGTGCAAGAGTTTCGGTAGTAAGCCTGCGCCTGTTGTTGCTTTCAAACCACACCCTAAGGTTAAGTGTTTCTCTTAAATTGTCTGTGGCAATAAAATATTTTAACATTCGTTCTACAATGGGTACCTGCCACCCTCTTAATTCAAGCAGCCTTGCATAAGCAAAACGGGCGTCTTCGTACCTTCCGAAATATCTTGATGGATCGGAATCTGCCCATGCCATAAAGTTATCTCCTGATGCAAGGAGGCCTTCATAATCGTTAGGTGCAAAATTCAGAAGGTTGATATTCAGAATATTATTTGCCTTGTCATAATTCAATAAATAGTAGGTATTTAAATTTGCATAATCCAGAACGCCTTTTTTATCAAGTGGGAAGAATCTTAAAAGCTCATCGTATTTGCCTTCTGCAAGCATATAACGGCGATGATCACGGAAAGCTTCGGCATAGGAATAAAACCACTTTTTCTTCCGGTGCATGTCAAACGCCTGTTGGAAAAGCTCATTTGCACGCTGATATTCACCTTCAGAAATGCGTTCATAACCCCGTGCATATATTGATTCAGCCCGAAGCGGCACATAAATAAATGTGTAGCTGAGGTAAAAAACAGAAGCAGCCAATGCCGCGATAACTGCGAATATCCTGAGTACGGGAAGAAAATTATGGACAAAGATATATGCAAAACTTGATTGTTCTGCCTCAAAGGCGGCGCCCGTACTTTTTTCCCAGCTTCTTGGAATGATGACTGGTTTGCCTGTAATCTGTTCACAATGAGCCGCAGTTTCCAGAGCATGAGCGCCGTTTACAAGAAGCCGGATCAACTTTGAAAGCTGCTGCGGCAGGATCACTTGTTCTGCGATTAACTCCTGGCAGATAATCCTTAGATTCAATGGATATAAAGACAATGTTCTTAATAATTTATCAACATCTTCCTGTTTAAGAGCAATTTCCTCAACAGGCCCATCATCTTCAGATGCTTCAGCCTTTGTTTTTTTTCTGCCGAATAGTTTTCTTCTTGGGGGAGGTTGAATAAAACTTTCTTTTTTTTCTTTTTCAAAGATGTTTTCAAGACCCGGAATATCAAAGTCAATGTTGGTTTCTGAGCTGGTATCAGGGCTGCTGTCTCCACTCCCCAAATCCAGCGTGTCAGATGAAAAATCAGCGCCAAAATCTTCAAGCCCGGAATCACCTTCCGGCGTTGAATCTTCTTCGCCGCCGCTGGTGCTAAAGTCAATACTTGAAAAGTCTGTATCAGGCAGAATGTCACCCATCGAAAAATCACTGTCCAGAGGAAGCGGTCTTTCTTCTGCATCGCTTTCGTCATCGAACCTTTGCACTTCCGGCTCGACAGAGGATTCTAAACTTTCGCCGCCAAGATCGATACTATCAGCGCTGATAGTATCATCTGTGTATGTTGGATCACCGGAAGATTCAAAATCGTTTTCATTTGCTGCATTTGACAGATCAATATCAGGAAAGCTAAAATCATCCATCGTGTTTTCAGTTGTGCTTTCGGCGCTTTCGGTGTTAAAACTATCGTCGTTTAAACTTTCGCCGCCAAGATCAATGGCGCCGGGAAAATCATTTTCATTTGTGTCGATATTATCTGCACTTCCGTCTAAGTTTTCAAAACTGCCAAAATCCAAGTCTCCAAAATTATCTGTTGGAGATTCTTCAGCGTCCGAATCATCACCAGTAGATTGATTCGTCTCATCAGGGGAAGACGGTTCGAATTCGGCGTTATTCGAAAAATCGTCAGCAGGGGGGTCTGTCTGGTCAACGCCGAGGTTGCTGAAAAAATCGTCCATAGGAAGCAGATCAGAGGACTCTGTCTCAAGGTTGTCTGAGAAATCGTCTGTTTGAGGAGGGTCAGAATCTTCGGCAGGAGGAGATTCTGTCTGATCAACACCGAGGCTGTTGAAAAAATCGTCCATAGGAAGCGAATCTGTCTGCCCGGCTCCAAGGTTGTCTAAAAAATCGTCTGTGGGAGGAGATTCTGTTTTTTCAACACCGAGGTTGTTGAAAAAATCGTCCATGGGGGGTGTATCTGTCTGCTCAATGCCAAGGCTGTTTAAAAAGTCGTCCATAGGCGGCGGGCTTACTTCACCTGGAAGATCATTTAAAAATGCGCCAATGTCAAATTCGGGACTTGCGCCGGAAGCAGAAAAATCATCCAAAGAGAAATCGTCGCTTGCCGCCACATGTATATCGGGATTAAATGGGGGAGGCTCGGTAGTTGGGAGGGTCAACTCATCAAAAGGCATACCGCTTGCATTGACATTTTTTCTCTCATTGGCAATGTCATTGAAGGAGGATCTGAAATCATGCAATGCGGTTAAAGACGGCATAACTCTCTTAGGTCGAAATTAAGGAAATCTATTATATACACCGCTAACAGCGGTTTGTGTATATTAAGATAATTATATATCGACCGATAATTGTAAAGAATGTATGAAAAGGATTAGATTTTACATTCTTTTGGTTGTTTTAGCCTCTTTTATTGCCGTTTTGCCCTATGCGGAAGATTGGGAATCCTATGAAGCGTTGAATCGCCTTTTATCTCTTCCGGGGCCTGGCGCACCTGTAATCCAGGGGAATTTGGTTATTTTTACAGCCGATTCAAGCCTGCGAAGGGTAGGGGTGGCTTTTGCCCACGAGGATTTTTCCGCAATTTACTGGTTTAGGCCGCTTTTGGTATCACAGGACAGGTTGTACCCAATTGTCCAACCCGATCAGAGGATTCCCGATTCTTACAGAGATTCCGGTATTCAATTTCATGTGTACCAGCTCCCAGATCACCTTAGAGAGCTTGAATACAGGCTTATTATAAACGGGTTGTGGACAATCGATCCTGCAAACCCGCTAAGCCGCCGCGATCCTGTTACCGGCTTGAATTTATCGGTGTTGAATCTTCCTGCAAGAGCCGTACGGCCAAATCCGCTGAACGGGCTGCCCGCGGGTTTATCGTTTACATTTAACGGCCCCCCCGGAGAAATCATCACAGTAGCCGGAAGTTTTAACAGTTGGGATCCTTTCATGTACGAATTAAGAGAAGGCCCCGCCGGTGTCTACAGCATTACAATCCCGCTGCCGCCGGGCGTATACCAATACGTGTTCTTCCACCGCGGCGAACGTTTTGTAGATCCATACAACCCGCGAAGAAGTTACGCCCGTGACGGCAGCGCCGCGTCGGAAATTATTGTGCCGTGAAGGCGGAGACCAAAAAGTGAAAAATTTCTCCTTCGTCAATCAAGCTTCTGCCTGAAATTGCTTCAAAAAATCGGGGTCGTTACGGACGACTTCAAGTAAGCGGCGGGAGGATCCTTCGGGTTTGTTTCTGCCGTTTTCCCAGGCTTCTACTGTTTTGGGTGAGACGCCTATTGATCCGGCAAACATCACCTGACTTAATCCGGTTTTTTGCCTTATGCGTTTGATTTCATTGTTGTTGAAACTTGCCACAGGTTTTATTGTTAGTTTAGTTTTTCGGACGGTGATTTTTCCCTCTTGATATTCTGCCGCTTCAGTTAAACCTTGCATTATGCTTTCGTAAACGTTCATTTTTTCTTCTCCTATCTCTTTAAGCCTTGTTCCAATTTGACGATCATCCCGGCGATTGTGTTTCGCTCGGCTTTTGTTAAATTATCTTTCTTATTTTTGGGATATGCGGTTATTAGGTAAATCTGCTCATGGACGGTAAAGTCTATATATGTGACTCTGCCGCTTCCGCTTTTTCCCTGCCCCTTAAATACAATGCGTAATTTGCGTAGTCCTTTGGTTCCCCGGATTACTTTCCCTGCCTTTGGATTTTCCAACAGTATCTCTTGTAATTGACGGAGTTCGTCATCACTAAGACCCAACTTTTCCCATTGACGATCGAATTCCGGCATTATTACAAATTCACGGGTCATAATTCTAATTATAATATACCCTATTTAATAGGGGTTTGTCAATAGGGAAAAGAAATGAAGAAGTTATGCCCGTGACGGCAGCGCCGCGTCAGAAATTGTTGTGCCGTGAAGGTGTCGTTAACCCTGGACGTGAAACAATCAGGCAGTACGATGGACTTCGTACTGCCTGATACCGTTTTAAATTACTGCGGTTTATCTGTCTCGAATGTATTAAACCCTATCCTGTAAGTTCCGGTGTTACTTTCATTACTTACCCTTAAATAATACTGCTGGCCGTTTGTTAACGATCGGGAGACCTGCAAGGCGGACCCGGATAAATTTATCTGGCTTCCCACTGTATCACCGTATGAATCATATAATTCAACATTCATATCATTCATCATCGTGCCATTAGAAAAGTAAAAGTACATAAACAACAGCAGAAATGTATGCTGTTGTTTAACTTAGGCAGCCCGCGCAAACGCCCTCCTCGTCCGGTCGGCTGCCAAAAAAGACAAGTGGTGTGTTAAATTTAAATAGGTTTTGTTAATTTGAGTAAAATTTGTTGGTACCGAATGTCCTCGTCGGTCGTTTTCGCGGCTGCCTGTGTTGTTTTATTACAGCATACATTTCTGATAGGCTCGAGATGCCACACTGCACACGATATACCATTGCGCCTAACGACGTCGCAAATTGATATATGCGTACATCGTCTGGCACCGTGTATTCGGCGGTTTAAAAAGTGTGCAAATAGACCTTTTTGTAAAATGAAAAGTATTCATTTGCACACTTTTGATTTTAACAGGGCAAAAATGTTTGACAACAGAAACTTCTTCAACAAGAAGTTCTTCGTTAAAAAAAACTTCTTGTTGGAGAAGTCTTATTTTTGGGGTTTTTAACACGAAACAGAGCCTGACATGGTTCAGTTTTACAAACTGACCAGTGGCAGGCACTTTTTTTCTTCCAGTTGACATTGGGTAGCAAATAGCAAAGTTAAGATACAATGTTCTTTATTTGCTATTTGCTCATTTCTATTTGCTCCTTATTGCATAGCCCACACGGCGCTGTTTGCAGATCTGGTATATACGCCTACGCCGTTAGTAGAGTAGGCATTCCACAAATTTGTGCCTCCACCGCCACTACCGCCGGGGAAGGCGTTGTTAGCCCATGCAGTATTAATCGCTGTTCCTTTAAACTCTACTCTGGTAAGGTTGTTGCAATTTGAAAAAGCCGAATCTCCAATGCTGGTAACGCTGTTTCCTATGGTTACGCTGATAAGGTTGCTGCAAAAGCCAAAAGCCGCAGACCCGATGCTGGTAACGCTGTCCGGTATGGTTATGCTTGTAAGGTTGCTGCAAAGGGCAAAAGCTTGCCCCATAATATTGGTAACACCATTGCCAATTATGACCGTTCCTAACTTGGTACATTCGTAAAAAGCCGAAAACTCGATGCTGGTAACGCTGTCCGGTATGGTTACACTAATAAGGCTGCTGCATCCGTAAAAAGCATATTGCCCAATGCTGGTAACGCTATTTCCTATGGTTACGCTTGTAAGGTTGCTGCAACCTCTAAAAGCATCATTCCCAATGCTTGTAACGCTGTCTGGTATGGTTACGCTTGCAAGTCTGCTGCAGCCGGAAAAAGCCGAATTCCCAATGCTGGTAACGCTATTTCCTATGGTTACGCTTGTAAGGTTGCTACAACCGGAAAAAGCCGAATTCCCGATACTGGTAACGCTGTTTCCTATGGTTACGCTTGTAAGATTAATATTATTATTGAAATAAAAACTATTTAAACTCGTAACACCATTACCAATTATGACCGTTCCTAACCTAGTACATTCGTAAAAAGCCAAAGACCCGATGCTGGTAACGCTGTCAGGTATGGTTAAGCTTGTAATGTTGCTGCAACCTCTGAAAGCATCATTCCCAATGCTGGTAACGCTGTTTCCTATGGTTACGCTTGTAAGTCTGCTGCAATTTCTAAAAGCCGAACTCCCAATGCTAGTAACGCTGTCCGGTATGGTTAAGCTTGTAAGGTTGCTACAACCGGAAAAAGCATCATTTCCAATACTGGTAACGCTGTTTCCTATGGTTACGCTTGTAAGATTAATATTATTACTGAAATTAAAGCCATTTAAACTCGTAACACCATTACCAATTATGACCGTTACTAACTTAGTACAGCCGGAAAAAGCCTGATTCCCAATGCTGGTAACGCTGTCAGGTATGGTTAAGCTTGTAATGTTGCTGCAATTGTAAAAAGCCTGATTCTCAATGCTGGTAACGCTGTCTAGTATGGTTACGCTAGTAAGGCTGGTAAGATTACTAAACCAATTCCCAATACTAGCACTTCCTATGGTTACGCTTGTAAGGTTGCTGCAACCGGAAAAAGCCTGATTCCCAATGCTGGTAACGCTATCCGGTATGGTTATGCTTGCAAGGCTGATGCAATAAAAAAAAGCGCTATCCCCGATGCTAGTAACGCTGTCAGGTATGGTTACGCTTGTAAGGTTGCTGCAACTTCTAAAAGCCTCATCCCCGATGCTGGTAACGCTGTTTCCTATGGTTACGCTTGCAAGTCTGCTACTGCCACTAAAAGCATTATCTACGATTCTGATATTACCCGAGAAGGTAACATTTAAATTAGTAGCAGGGAACATTGTCCCCCAATTATTGCTGCTTGTTACCGTAACAAAATCAGTACAAATAGTTATGTTACGCAGTTCTGTACAGTAGGAAAAAGCCGAATTCCCAATGCTGGTAACGCTGTTTCCTATGGTTAAGCTTGTAAGGCTGCTGCAGCCGTAAAAAGCATAATCCCCGATGTTGGTAACGCTGTCAGGTATTGTTATATTTCCGTTTGCTGATGGATAAGCAATTAATTGTGTTTTTGCTTTATTGTATAATATTCCGCCTTCGCTTGTGTAATTAGGATTGTTAGCATCCACAATAATGTTGATAAGGCTGCTGCAAAAACCGAAAGCGCCATCCCCAATGCTTTCAACGCTGTTTCCTATGGTTACGCTTGAAAGGTTGCTGCAATTTTCAAAAGCATGATCCCCAATGCTCGTAACGTTGTTTCCTATGATTACGCTTGAAAGGTTGCTGCAATTTATAAAAGCATTATTCCCGATGCTGGTAACGCTGTCAGGTATGGTTACGCTTGTAAGGCTGGTGCCGGCAAAAGCGACATACCCAATACTGGTAACGCTGTCCGGTATGATTACGCTGGTAATACCAGTACTTGCGAAAGCACCTCCGAAATAATCACCAGTGCTGCCAATTTCTGTTACGGGCAAGCTGTTGTAAACAGCAGGTATTCTTACTTCGCCGCTTGTTACAGTGCCTTTTCTTACACGGTATGCACTGCCATCGTTGATAAGCTGATAATCAAGGCCGGGCGTTCCTGTGGCATATAGAGAGCGTGTTTCTGTGCCATGTTTTCCGCAGACTGAGCATTTTTCTGTTTCTTCTCCGTCTTCTGCTTCTGTGGGTGCAGTTGTTATCTGCCATTCGGTGAAGGCGTGGTTTGCTTTTTCGCTTACTGTATCGCCGTTTCCGCTGATTTCTTCGCAGCCCTCTCGTTCACATTCTTTCCAGTGATGGGTTGCATCATTTTTCCAAACACCTGTAAAATCGTGTTCGAGCGCGGAGCCTTCATCGGGTTGTGTATCTGTTTCATCGCAGCCGTCCCTTTCGCAATCTGCCGTTTCCGTTCCGTCAACTCCGCATTTTGCATCATTGTTCAAGACATAGTTTTGGAAATCGTGTCCGAGCGCGTTTATTGATTCTCCTTGAAATACTTCTTCGCAGTCGTCTCTTGTACATGTTCCTGTTCCTTCACTGCCTTCCGTTGTGCAAGTTGGCTCTATGCGTCCCGGGACCAGATGCTGGAGTGCGGAATCTTCTTCAGGTTGTGTATCTGTTTCATCGCAGCCGTCCCTTTCGCAGGTCGCCGTTTCCGTGCCGTCAACTTCGCATTTTGCATCATTGTTCGAGACATAGTTTTGGAAATCGTGCCCCAGCGCGGGTATGGCTCCGCCAGAGATTGTTGCTTCGCAGCGTGTACATTCAGCGTCCCCTTCGCCTTCTTCTTCGCAGGTCGGCGTAAGGGTGGGCGTTCCGGTTACCTCCCAGTCATGCCCGAGTGCGGGGTCGCCTACTTCTTTTACGATGTCTATTGCGGTACAGCCGCTTCTGGTGCAAGCCCTTGTTTTAATTCCATCGTCTTCGCAGGTCGGGAGTGTTGTCTGCGTGTACTCCCCCCAAGCGTGTCCGCTTGCGCAGGGGTCGGTTGTTCCACCGTCTGGAGGACAAGCGGTAAATACAAGGGCAATTGCCGCGATAAGGGCTATGAACAGCTCTTGTTTTGTTTTTCTTTTCATCCTTAACCTCTCTTTTAGCCGCGTGAGCGGCGATTTTAATCGAAGTCTCCGCAACGCGGAGACACAACCTCTTTTTTAGCCTGACTACTCGTGAGTAGTCAGGCGATTTTAATCGAATGTTTCAGCAACGCTGAAACAACTCCACATCTATATTGTTTGTTGGATTTATAGAAACAGCCGTATCGTGTCCTTCGGATTCGCGGTGTTTTTTTAGGGTATAAAGCGCTTGCAAAAGAAGAAAGAAGGCGCACCTGCGGTGCGGGTAAAAAGGAAAAAAGCCGTTGTTCAAGGGTTGTTCGTTGAATAACCTGACAGGCTGGGGACGAGGATTTTTTTCTCCGTACCGCAGGTACGATTTCTCTTTTATTTGTTCTTTTGTAACTGGGGGGGGGGGGGGGGAAAGTTTTAAAAACTTTTCTATTTTTTTATGTCTTTAAAACTTTTTCAAACAACAAAAAAACGAAATGCAATTAAAATTTTTTTTTAAAATTTTTTTTAATATTATATTGTGG
>Ga0099364_10004171_pt1 | contig 21983 bp, 15 predicted proteins | sample TergutTh196P3_FD_73070 | JGI IMG/M metagenome (GOLD analysis project Ga0099364, IMG submission 73070) | Microcerotermes parvus P3 segment gut microbial communities from Pointe-Noire, Republic of the Congo - Th196 P3 | ecosystem: Host-associated > Arthropoda: Insects > Digestive system > Gut ...
ATTAAATGCGTCATTGTACACGGCGGTACAGGGTGAATTGGGGCGGAATAGAGAGGAAACACCCCCATGCTCTGATTCTACACAACCCTTTGAAATCACGGCACTTAACGGCAAAAAACGGCAACGGAAGGCACACGACGCAAACCTCCCAAATTGCCAGACCGGATGGAGAGGGATTCGAACCCCCGGTACGTTTCCGCACGCCGGTTTTCAAGACCGGTCCCTTAGACCACTCGGGCATCCATCCTCACGCCGTCATTCTAACAAACCGCCGGAGAGCGTCAAGTATCCGTTTGTTCCGTATTTCCGCATGGGTACACCATAAACGGCATGAAATTGCACTTTGCGAACCTTGCGTTTCTTTGCATCTTTGCGGTTAAATCCTCCTCCTTTTTCCAACCGCAAAGAAAGCGCAAGAGACACAAAGGAAAATGTCCAATTCCTGCCCATTTACTTCTGAAATTGTGCCATTTTAGAATCAATCTCGATAGCGGTTTGGGTAACGTTCATCTGAATACCGCCGTGCAGACTGCGGGTTCGCACGGCGACGAAAAACGGTTTCAAATCTTCCGGCGTGAGAAACCACCAATACTCGCCGCTGTTCTGTAAATTAATCGCGACCGGAATCCACGGTCCTTCTTTCGTGCTGCTGCGCAAAATGTCGATCTGGGCATCGTGTGAAAATTCATTTCCCGTATGCCATTGCACGATAATGTGCGGTCTTGGTCTGGCAGCGGTGCTGTGCAAATCAATGCCGGTAATCAGTCCTGCCGGCATATCGATAAAAGGCTGTCCGGCTGCGGACGCAGTGTGTGTCTCAACGGCAGGCGCAACATTTGCGACCGGATGGTTCGGCACTGCCCGCCTGACCGTTACCGGCTGCACATCCATAAAGGGACTCATTCCGCTTAAAACCTCTTCGAGCAACGCTCCTTCATAGTTTCTTACTGCTGCGGAGGGATCAAAGCCGGGCAACCGGGGACCAAATGCCGGACGCGGCTGCCCGGCAGTGCTTCGCTCCGGTAGGAGAAGGAGTGTATCGGTTACTGATTCACCGGTTACTGATTCACTGGCGACGGCTTCGCGGGGCGCGGCTTCGGCAGTCTCGGTCTCTGACCGTTCGGTTCGATTCAGTTGCATCGGCTGCGGTTGCGTCCTACTTTCGGGGCGAAAACGTTCCGGTCTTGGCGGTATAATCGGTCCCGAGTCTGTGGTGGATGCAGGCGGCACAATGATCGTCTCGTTCGTATTGACCAATACCCGTAGGTGCGGCTGTCCGCTGAATGGCGCAAGACTTCCGGCTGTGGAAACCCTGCGGAAGGCGAACCAGTATTCCCCGTCGCCGTCGGCGCGGAAGGCAAATTTTCCCGACTCCACAGGCTGCCGGGCAAAGGAATGCCAGCGTCTGCCCCGGTCATGGGAAACGAGCAGTTCGACATCGCCGTGAGAACTTGCTGATTCGCTGACTTCAAAAGGGATCGCAAAGTTCAAAACATTAACCGGATGCAGCGGCGGCAGTGCCAACTGTCCCAGACAGGGCGGCGAAAGTCCGAGAACCAAAAGGGCAAGAACGGAGACCCCAAGGAGCGAAACCCGACAGAGCCGCGAAGCAACGTATCTGAATCGGCAATTTGCTGGGTTCATGGGGGATGATGGAAAACCGGACGACATACCTTTGCTCTAACGTATTCGTTTCACTGGAGCGGTTTCTGCGGAAAATTGCGTTATTTTCCCCCAAGTTCCGAAGGATGATTGCTAACTTTGCCAGTCAAGAGGTTTTTACGGCTTTTGTAGTTTGCAGTTATTCTCCTAACTCCTAACTCCTGTCTCCTAACTCCTAACTCCTTTTTGATTGCGGCAATGCCGTGATGGCTTCTTTGCACAACCTTTGCGCAACCTTACCTTGCACGGCGTTGGGGTTTGTATCCTGCCGAACGGATGGCTTCGCGGAAGGCGGCTTCTGTGGAGCGGAAAACTGTCCCTGCTGCCGCAACGACATTTTCCTCAATCATAATGCTGCCCAAATCGTCAGCACCAAAGGACAAGCCCAATGTGCCGATTTGTAAGCCTTGTGTGACCCAACTCGATTGAATCGTCGGCACATTGTCTAAAAACAGCCGCGACACCGCTAAAAAACGTAAATACTCCCAAGCACCCGTTTTCGGATGCCGGGCGAGTTCCGTGTTGCCGGGCTGAAATGTCCAGGGAATAAATGCCGTGAAGCAGCCGGTCAAGCCGCCGGTTTCCTCTTGTAAATCCCGGATGCGGCTGAGGTGAGTCACTCGGTCTTCGAGCGTTTCCATTTGCCCAAACATCATCGTTGCCGAGCCGCGTCCGCCGAGTTGGTGCCAAATCCGGCAAACATTCAGCCAACGCTCTGCCGATGCTTTTTTCGGACTGACTTTCTGCCGGACGTGATCCACCAAAATCTCCGCTCCGCCCCCCGGCAGGGAGCCCAAACCCGCATCCCGCAATCGCTCCAATACGGTCTTTTCCGGCAGTCCAAACTGATCGGCAAAAAAGACAATTTCCGTCGGGCTGAATCCGTGCACATGGACATCGGGATAGTGCCGCTTGATGGTCCGCAAAAGATTTTCGTACCATTCAAAGGGGAGTGCGGGATGCAGTCCGCCCTGGAGTAAAATTTGCTGACCGCCAAGCCCGATGGTTTCTTCAATTTTGGCAAGCAATGCCGGTTCATCAAGGACGTAAGCGTCGGGATCATTTTCATTCCGGCAAAAGGCACAAAACTGACACCGGCTTATACAAACATTGGTGTAATTGATATTTCGTTCAACATGATAAGTCCGCACTCCGCCGGGATGGAGCCGCTCTGTCACCGCATCGGCGGCGGCACCCAGTGAAGGCAAATCATCAGAACGCAACAATTCCAGAGCATCGGCGGCAGTGAGTCGGGACATGGGGAGTTATTGGGGAGTTATACTGTAGACGGCATGAAATTGTACTTTGCGAACCCTGCACTTCTCTGCGTCTTTGCGGTTAAATTCTCTTTTTTTTAACCGCAAAGGTTCACAAAGTGCAATCTCACGCCGTTTTCGGCATCAGCCGATTTTCACTTTCCCGCCACCGCCACGCCTTCAATTTCCACGAGCAACTCCGGGCGACACACATCCGCAATGGTATAAAGCACCGGTACGTCCACAGGCAAGCGACGCTCGCAAACCTGACGAATCACTTCCAACTCCGATGGACGCTTTACATAAACCCGGACGCACTCCAAGTTTTCCAATCCGCAAGAGAAGCCCGTGATGCCGTGCCGGGAAAGGTTATCACCGTCAATCAGAGCGGCAATGTTGTCGAGCGTCTGCTCCGTCTGTTTCACCGGGTCTTCGATGTGCTGACTCTCCGAATCGGTAATGCTTGCTGTACCGGAGACGAAGATCAAACAGGTCTTGTCCGCCGCCACTGCCATTGCCCGCGAAAACTTCGGACTCTGCGGACTATACACTTCGCCGTAATCGAACGCCGAAGTCTGATTCGGATTCTCCAGCGGCACCGCAATCACATCTTTCCGCTGGGTATCCAGGGCGACGGCACTGATAACGACATCGAAATCATCCGCTCCGATGCCGGTGCTTGCCGGATACGCCCTGCCTTTATAGCCTTCGGGCAGATAGTCTTTGAGAAACTCTGTCTCGCCGAAAAAATCGGTGCGAGCCCGGTTCAATTCCTTGTACCGCTGTGTCTCATCGTCCGGGTGGGATTGAAACAGCATTTCCGGTAGAAGAAGATGCCCTTGATAAATCCATGTACGCAGGACTTGGTCGAGTTGGAAATCTTTTGACTCGAGTTGCGAGCGCAGATTGTTGAAAGCGGTATGCGACCGGCAGTACGTGTAGATTTGTTTCGCGTCCGGCTGGGCATTTCCACCGAAGAACCAGCGCATCTCATCGAACTCGGCTATTTGGGGATTTCCTGAATTCCAACCGCCTTTCATGTGTTCTCCGCTCATTGCCCAAAGTTCAAGGGCAGCGACAGCCCCGCTTGCTGGTGCCTGCGGAACAAACGTTGTTGAATCGGGAAGGATTTCAGGAAAATACTCATGTGCCAGATGCCGAACGAGTTCTTTCATACCGATGTCCGCTATAAAGCAATGACACATGCATGTAACGTTTTCAGTGAATCCCTGTTTTTCGCAGGCGTTTTTTACATTTTCGAGTAGATTTCGTACTTGCCGGGGATAGTCGGGAACAGTTTTGCCCTGTCCTTGCAGATCGTTTTGGCAGGAGTATTGTTCTTCGGGTTCTCCTACGAGGAACATTTGCCGTGAAGAGCCGAAAGGAAAGACCGAATAGGCGATTCCCTGTGAATTTTTGTGCCGCATGACCACCTTCCAAACAAAACAAAATGCAGGAACACCAGCCATTGTAGGGTAAAGCGGCAGGAAATACAATAGGGTGAATAATAGACCCACAACGGCATGAGATGATTCTTTGCGTCCTTTGCACCATCTTTGCGCTCTTTGCGGTGAAAAAATTAACCGCAAAGAAGCATAAAGTTCGCAAAGAAAAAACGTTCCATTGCCCCCGTTGACGGTGTAGCCGGATTTGCTTTTACGGTTCCGGCGGTAAGTTTTTTAACGCTTCCGTCATGGCTTCGATGACTGCCTGTTTCGCTTGCCCGAACGGAGGCGATAGATAGGCACCGGCGGCTTTTTTGTGTCCGCCGCCGCCGAACTTCGCCGCCAAGATGCTGCAATCGACCGCGCAGCGGCTGCGAAAACTGACCTTGAAGGTCTTGTCCTTCAATTCGGAGATCAGTGCCGCCATCTTGGAGCCCTTCACCTGTAAAAGCATATTCACGATGTCCTCCGAATCGGAAGAACGTGCTCCTGCCGCGTCAAAGTCTTCGAGAAGAATCCATGTCAGCAAAAATTGACCGTCCAAATACGGTTCTGCTTTCGAGAGTGTCCGACCGATTAAGCGGACTCGTCCCAGTGATTCCTGCTCGTACAGTTCCTTATAGAGAACATCGGGTTTCACACCGGCATCGACCAGCCGTGCTGCCATGCGCAGGGTTTCCGAGGTAACGCTGGAAAACCGAAACCAGCCGGTATCAGTGGTGATCGCCGCAAACATTGCCTCGGCAATGCCGGTGGAAATTGGTACGCCGAGAGCGTCGGCGGCTTGGACCACAAGCGTTCCCGTCGCTTCGGCAGTGGAGTCAATAAAAGTTTCCGCACCGATGTCATCCCCTTTGACATGGTGGTCGAGAACAATTTTCTTGCCGGTGCTCTCCCGAAAAGGGGTTGCCATATCACCGAGTTGTGCCCAGGAACTGGTATCGAGGACAAAGAAGAGGTCGGCATTTTGCATCCAGCGGGTCTCCTCTTCGGTCATATCTTCCAGTGCCGTGACATAACCGTTCGGGTCGAGAAAATTAAGTGTCGGCGGTGTGGGGTGCGGTGCGACAATGCGGACTTCTTTGCCGAGATGGATCAACATCAGCCGCATCGCCAAGGCACTGCCGATACAGTCTCCGTCGGGACGTTGATGGATGGTCAAGATGATTTTGGATGCCGAACAAACAACCTCGGCGAACCGTTTCCAGTCGATGGTGTTTTGCATAGTGATAATACTGTGAATAGGGAACGGGGATAAAATTGTCCTTTTTCCCTTTTTGTTACTAATGGGAACCTCTAAAAATCAATTTTTGCATTTTGACTTGGTGCCGAAACGCACCCAATCCGTACCTTGCGCACTTTGCGTAACCTATGGCGTACTTTGCGGTTCTATCCAAACCATGTTGACCGCAAGGGACGCAATGATTTCAAAGGACGCAAAGAATCTATTTTTAGAGGTTCCCACGAACCACTACTCCTTTTCCGGCACTTCGAGCCGAAATTGATACATGACCTTCCAATACTTGCCGGTGATATACACATCATTGGTTTCCGGGTTAAAAGCAATGCCGTTTAACACTCGGTCATGCCTATCGCCCTGGTGTTCCTCCGGCACATAGGGTGCCATTTCGATCCAGCCGATGACGTTGCCGTTTCGGGGATTAATGCGGGCGATTCTCGTGGACAACCAAACGTTTGCCCAGATTTCGCCGCGAATCCATTCCAATTCATTCAAGTTACGCACCGGTTCTGGTCGCGGTCTCTGCCTGTCAAAAACTTCGACCCTGCGCTGCAAGCGGAACGTTTTGGGGTCGATAAACTGCAGCGTGTTGGAACCATTACTCATAATCAAATGTCTGCCATCGTAGGTCAGTCCCCAGCCCTCTCCGGGATATTGGAACCGTCCCGTTAACTCAAATGTTTTTTTGTCAAAGACGAAGCAAACATTTTCCCGCCACGTGAGTTGGAAGAGGGAATCATCCACCAATGCCAATCCTTCGGCGAAGAACTGCCGCGGCAAATCCACCCTTGCGGTGGGAGTACCGGTTTTCGGTTCGACTCGCCGGAGTGATGATTCACCATATTGTCCCGTACTTTCGTAAAGGAAACCCTCATCCCAAAGCAAGCCCTGTGTGTAGGCGTGCGGGTCATGCGGCAGGGTCGCTATGTGCCGCAACACAATCCTTTCCGGCAGTTCCGCAAAGGAACAGGAAACAAAAAAAACCATTGCCAAGCCGAAAGTCATCGGGCGAAGGATGCAGGAAAGCGTTGCCCAATTGTTACGTGGTCTCATAAACATTCCCTTTTATTTTCTTTGCGAACTTCGCGCACATTCCAGCCGCCTCTAATTCAAATCATAGCAAAGCAACACACCCTGGTCGCGGATATATAACTTTTTGTCCACGACTACGGGATACGCCCAAGCCTGCTTGTTACTACGATCCGGTTGCTCGAATCTGCCAAGTTCCTTGTATCCTTCCGGGGTGGCTTCGACCATCGCAATCTCCCCTTCTCCCCCCTCACTGCGGGCAATCAACATGCCGTCAACGTAAGTGAGCGAGCCTTTGCCGACACTGCGGTTCCGCCAGACGATTTCGCCGGACTTTGCCTCGACGCAAACCATTTCGCGGTTCGTCAGCAGATAAAAGTGATCTCCTACCGCAACGATTCCGCCATGATGCGAGATGAGGTCTTGGTCAGCACCGTGGAAGTTGTACGTTGTGAACGTGTCCCCTTCCTTCGCAATACGGTACAGATAGCCGCCGACACCATAGGAGCAGGAAGCCATAATGACATCACCGCAAAGCACCGGGTCAGAGCAGACAGCGGTCTGACCGGGAAACGCACCGCCCCAGAGGAATTCTCCATCGGTCGAAACACCCACGAGTGCTTGTCCCGTCAACAACAGATATTGCCGGACTCCTTCAATCACAACGGGCACGACGGAGGTATGGGCTGCCGGGTGTTGGATCCAATCTGTCCGCCAAAGGAGTTCCCCTGCCTTGCTGAACGCCGCCAGCGTTCCGCCGCTGCCGCCTATCGGAAGGAGAACTTTCTCTCCGTCAATAATCGGCGACATTGAGTATCCCCACCCGGACATTTTACCGCCGCCGAGTTCACTGGCAGTATTTTTTCGCCAACGTATGGTGCCGTCTTTCGCATCAAGAGCGACGAAATCGCTGAACTGAGTCATCGCAAAAACCGTCTCCCCATCGGTAGCAGGAGTACCGAGCGTTCCGACATGACGACCACCGCCGTCGCCGCCTCGACCAATGTCGGTTTTCCAGAGTTCCCTGCCGGTGGTGCGATCCAGTGCGAAGACATAAGCCCGGTTGTCGATGTCGCCCATCGTGAAGATTTTGTCGTCGGAAAAAGTAACACTGGAAAAACCGCTATTGCGGTCGCCGAGTCCTTCGGTCTTCCAGAGAAGTCTCGGTCCTCCGGCGGGCCACGACTTAGCAATGCCGGTCGAGGCAGAGTGGTTATCACTGTTGGGACCACGGAATTGATTCCAATTCGGCTCCTGGGCAACGGTTACAAAACTGAAGAGAGCGAGAACGCAGAGCGAACCTAAAAAATGCTTCATCGAATACTCCTTTTGAATTAAGGGGGTTTAAGTTGGCAGCCATTTTACGGGGAAACCGTCCCGGTGTCAATATGCCGTTTTTAACCGCAAAGACGCAAGGGTGCATCAAAATTTTGTGGGCAAATTTTGGAGTTCACAGGGGTAGTCAATGGCATTGCTTATTTGTTTTCCAATTTTTCCACGCACAAAGGCACAAAGTGCACCAAGGAGTCTCAACTGCCGTCAATTCCTTTGTGTCCTTCGTGCCTTTGTGCGAAACATCATCTCTATCATTGAAGACACGGTGTAGTAGTAGGGCGTTTGTAGCCCAATAAATCCACTCAAAACACTGTCAATAGAGGGGAGTTGCACCATTTACAGAACTCCCCGCTCCTCACCCTCGGCTGCGTATCAGAGCCAATTTTTCCATTTCAGTTGCCAAGCGTCCCGTGATGTATTCCATTAAGTTCAGTTCATGCTCTGTGCAATCCCGACGCTGATCGGAGAAGAGCCAAAGCGTTCCCCAAACAGATTGCCGCGACATCACCGGCAGGCAGACCGACATCGGAAAATCTTCCGGGACACGCCACGTCTTCATGAGGTAATCCTCGTTTATCACGACGATCTGTCCCAAAACGGCTTCCACATCGGCAAGAGAATCGTGGAGCGGCTTCGGCGGGTCGAGCAGCCGTTCTTCCGGCAAACCCCAGCAAGAACGGAGTTTGAGCATTTTTCGCGGTGCATCCAAAAGATAGAGCGAAGCCGCCGAAAAACCCGCCAATTTTGCACTCTCTTTGAGCAACTGGTAGAGAGACTCCCCGGTGCGCGGAATGGCGGGGAGGTCGGCGGAAACTGCCTGAACCTCCTCTTGTTGACGGAGCGTCTGCTGCCAGCGGTACGCATCTCCGACAAATTGAGTGAGTGCGGTCAAAAAGCGGTGCCGCTCTTGTCCCACTAACTTGGGCTTGCGAATATCCCGGCTGTGCAGCAGCACCAGTTGTCCCGGTGATTGCCCGCCGATAATACCAACCGTATAGGCTTCTTCCACTTTATCCGGCATCGGTGCCCCTGTCCGAATAAACCGCACATCCAGACCGAGATGCTGCCAAAGAGATTGCAACAGTTCCGGCAAACTGCCGAAAAGGGGAATGTCTTTGTGATCCAGTGTGTCCTTAAACCGTTGCAAATCCAAGAGATGCGTGTCATAAAAGGACACCGCCTCAAAAGGCATCACCTCAGGCGGAATAGGCTGGGGAGTATGGTGATTCATGGATTCTCTGGATCAATAAGGGGGGAAGGCGGCTGGGGGGAACTTTCAACCATCGAGCCGACCATTAGCCCTAAGCCGTTCGTCACGTTAATGTCATCGGAAAAATGCTCCTCTGTAAAAAATCATTTTCCAATGAGGCGGATTATACCGGAAACGGCATGAAATTGCGCCTTCTGCGGTTAAATTCTCTTTTTTTAACCGCAAAGTTCGCAAAGGGAAGGGTAAAGGACGCAAAAAAATGTCCAATTCCTTTACGCTTACGGTTTCTGCACGCCGTGCTGAGCGGACTCGCGGACTCATACCCACACAACACACGAGTTGTTTTTCTCCCGCCAAGCATTACAATAGAGCATTATGTTCCGCTTCCTCGTCCCCCTTGCCGTTCTCTGCTGTTGCCTTGCCGATAAGGGTTATGGCACTGACCTGCCAATTACAATCGTTCGAGTCGGAATCGAAAACACCTACAAAAACGGACTTTGGACTCCTATTACGGTAGAATACCCGCAACCCATCGAGACATTGGCGATTCGCTCTTCCGATTCCGATGGCACGCCGATTACCTATCGTTACGAAATAGACGGCAGACGGCAGATGGCAGACGGCAGCAGAGAGTCGACAACGGTGCTTGCCAAACTTGGCAGAAAGGATGAGCCCATCCACGTCTCCGTCAATGGCGGTGAGTTCAAATCCTTTCCCGTTCCGCCGCCGGTCAATGCGGAACGCCCCATCTACCTCATCTTCGGCAACGACGACATCGGCTTGCAGGGTGCCGTAGCGGAACTTATGCTCCGCGAAGACCGGCGACCGCTGCTTGTCAAAGTTAATTCTTTCGCCGACCTGCCGACCGAATGGTTCGGATACGAAGCCGTCGAAATGGTCGTTTTAACAACGACCGAACCGGCACTCTTTGAAGGCACCGACGGACAAGCACTGTCGGCGAACAGTCCGCAGATTCAAGCACTGAACGATTGGCTTAAACTCGGCGGTAAAATGTTGCTTTGCGCCGGTAAAGACTCGGAACAGTTTCTCGAAAATGAGGACGGCTTTCTGCATCTTTTCCTGCCGGGCAAGTATGACGGCATGACGGAACTGCGAATCAGCACTCCTTTGGAGCGGTTCGTAAACAGTCAGCGGCAGATTTTTATGAACGGCACCGAAGAGGCACCCTTTATGAAAATGCCTCGCATTCTCGAACCTCGCGGCATTACTTTTGTGAGGGACGGCGACCTGCCGCTGGTGCTTCGCTGTGCTCACGGGTTGGGAACGATTATCTATTTCGGCGGCGATTTAAGCGGCAGACCGCTGGGCAACTGGCGGGATCGAACGACTCTCGTGCGGAACATTATGCAGTGGAATCGAACCCAGGAGCGGGGGACATTAGCCCCCCGGTCAGGAGCAATGCTGCAACTCGGTTACAACGACATATCAGGACAGATTCGCAGCGCACTCGACCAATATGGAAGCGGCAAAGGATTTTACTCATCCCGTAATGTCATACCCTTTTCTATTATTTTGATAATCCTTGCCGCCTATTGGCTTGTGATCGGACTCTTCGACTGGTTCTTCGTGCATAAGGTCTTAAAAAAGCCGATTTTGACGTGGATCACCTTTCCGCTGTGGATAGTGCTGTTCAGTTTTTTGATGTTCTATCTGACTATAACGGGGCTGCCTTATGTAACCCATAATTATTTTACTCTTATTGATGTCGATCAAGAAACCGGTGTGCATCTCCAGAACACTTGGCACAGCAGATATGCCCCGCATGATGAGCGGTATGATAGCATCGGTTCTGACAGTTCCGCCGATGCGATTGTCCATTGTTCGTGGTACGGCTTGCCGGGAAGCGGACTTGGCGGAATGGCACCAAGAACGATAACTCCCTCTATTTGGCAAGTCGGCTCGGAGCAGGCTTCTTACAGCGAACTGATGAACGTTCCTGTTCAGACTCGTTCCTCGAAAAGTTTTTTTGGGCAGGCGTATGTGAAAAATCCAGTCGGAAATATGCAGATTCATTCCCAGTTGTCCGACGAAGAGGGAGTGCCGGTAGGTACGATTGAAATTCCCGATGATTTCTGGTCCTTTGGGGAAGATGCTCGTCCTATACAAAACAGCATTCTCGTCTATGGTCGTTGGGCATTGGAATTGGGAGACATTGTACCGGGACAAACGATTACAGTAACGAAGACCACACCGCGCCGGGACTTACAGGACTTGCTCATTCCGCCGCAAACATTGGACAACGAAAACTTGCGGCGGTTGGCAACGTACAATCCGCAGTCCGCTGATTTGGAGTACATCGTCCGGGTGATGACTCTGCACCGTGCTTTGGGCGGTTACGAAACGACGGGACTGCATCATGCGTATCAACCTTCGCTGGACATGAGTGATATGCTCACAACAGATCGAGCATTGTTGCTGGGAACGGTGCCGACCAGAACTCTAAGTTGGGTCAATACAACGAAAATTTTCCGTACATCCCTTCCGATTACGTTAACGGAGTCTTCCCCGCGTTTGGGTCGGGAGCGGAGCGAACCGGGTACGGGCGGCGTGTTGGATCAACAGATGCGCCCGGCGGAACGCGTCGTAGATCCCCGCATCGGCGGAGGGATGTAGCACAGGCATACCGTAAACGGCACGGAATTGTCCTTGTGTACCTTGCGTAACCCATTGCGTACTTTGCGGTTAAATCCGAATCATATTAACTGCAAAGAACGCAAAGAATGTATTTTTAGAGGTTCCCTAAACAACATCTTCCTTGGAGGGCAAACGGCGGAAGACACGGATGCTTTGTAATTGCCGGAGGAGTTCCATGGTATCCTTTTGCCGGTCTTGCGGCTTTTTGGCAAGCATTGTTTTGATCAGTTCCGCAAACTCCGGTGTCACATTTTTATTTCGCTGCACCACAGGCGGCGGCGTAGTGGAGAGGTGCTTATTGAGCAAATCATTGAGCGAGTCCCCCGTGAAAAGCAGCCGCGTTGTCAGTAATTCATAAAAAGCGCAGCCGAGTCCGTAAATGTCCGCGTGGGGGGTTGCCGGTTGCCTTCGTATCTGCTCCGGTGCCATGTAACTCGGTGTCCCTTGTGTTTTCCCTTTAAGCATAAACCATTTCATAAAATCGGCGGTCGTCTTTCGGGCAAGGGCAAAGTCGATCATCTTGACGGTTGCCGACTCCGGTTCAAAGAGGAAGTTATCCGGCTTGACATCCCGATGCACCCAACCCTGCTGATGTTGATAAGCGAGTGCTTTTGCCGACTGGATAAAAATCTGCGGCAGATGTTCGCAATAGGATTCGTAACCTCGGTTGATCCACATCTTCAAGTTGGCGGCGGGGAACCATTCCATCACGATATAGGGAATTTTATTGTACCAATCGTAGTGAAAGATGTTGATCAAATTCGGATGCGAGAACTTGGTCGCCACCTTGTACTCATGTTCAAGAAGTTGGACTTGATGACGCTGTCCTGCCACCGATTCAAGCAGCGTTTTGACCCCGACATACTCACGCTTTTCATCATCGTAAGCACGCCAAAGGCAACATGATTGTCCGCGGTTGACAATTTCCAAGAGACGGAAGGGTCCAATATATCCTAATCCTAAACTCATCGTGTATGAACATCGGTCACTACTCTCACCTATTGTACTGGTTTTCACAGACTTTCACAGTGCCCGTCTCCCATGTAATCGTCCGACGGGTGCATCCAAGTTTGCGGTTAAAAAAAAGAGAATTTAACCGCAAAGACGCAAAGTTTTCGCAAAGGAGTCGCAAAAGCCCCCTACCACGTCACCCCCAATGTCGCCCCGAACTCACTCGTCGACGTATAATCATAAACCTCACAATCATAATCAACCCGCAAGTTGAACCGATCTGTCAGTTGGGCGTTCACTCCCACACCTAACCGTCCGCTGTTGCGTCCCCAGTTGCCGGTGTCGGCGGCGAAACTGATGGGACGAACATTGTTGAAGGAGGTGGTCACGCGTGCCGATGGGTCTCCCATTTCGCGGATATAGTACGCACGTGCTTCCGGTGTCCAAACGATGCCGTTGCGTGAATAGAATTCCCGGCTTAGTTTGGCACCGATGGGTAGGCGTAGTGAATTGTAGCGGTTCGATTGAATATGCAGGTTCGCATCACCGGCACCTGTTTCTGTTACACTCGGAGTCGAAAGGTGAATGTAATGCAAGCCGATGCTCGGTGTCCAATGCGTTCTGCCGACGGAAAGTCTTTGACCAATCTCAAAACCGGTGGAGAACATATTGTCGTTGTACTTGCTTCGGGCAACCGCCTCGAATGCGTCGATGCCAATGTCCCGCCGGGTCTTGTGCCAGTTCTTTGTGTAACCGGCGTAACCATCGGCGTAAACAGTGCCGCTTTTCAAGCCGCCGTAGAGCATCGTACGGAAAACATCTATCTGATCGAATGCCTGAATTGTGTTGAACCTCTGATAGGCATTGTCATAACCAAAGGCAACACCAGCAAACGCATTTCTTGAAATCCTTTGGTCAAAACCGGCAACGATACCTGTGCTGCGCAGACTGTAGCCGCTGAAATCGCCGATGTTTCCGCGTTCCTGCCAGTCGCCGGTGAAGGATGCCCAGCGGTTTAAGGAACCAAAAGAAGTGCCGCAAGGATCACAAGGAGCAATGCCCCGATAGAGTCCGCCGCGTTGCGGGCTTGACAACATCCGCGAAGCACTCGGCAGCCGGCGTTGGAAGGAACGCTGCATATTTGCAGTTACCATCCGGCTGGAAGCAAAGACTTCGCCGTGCAGTTGGGCAAGAGCGGCGGCTAAATGTTCCGGTTCGTCCGACACCGCTACGAGACTGTTGTAGAGAGTCCAGATACTTTCCAACTCGTCGTCTCCAAAATCCTGCATCCATTCCAGTGCCAGAGCAACGTTGAGAGCGTTTCGGGTGGCGAGGTCGTAGATGGTCTCGAACTCTATCCCGGAAAAGTCGTAGAAAATCCAGAGACCGTTGCCGGTGCCGTAGGTGCCGTTGAAGTCAAATGCCTGACTAAAATATCGTCCCCAGTTGCCGTTCAGCGTGAACTCTTGACCTGTGTTGACAAATTGGTTTTCATTGGCGGCAATGACGAGGAAGTTATCCCCTGTCCGAGGTCTTTGGGTGCTGCTGCCGACATCGGTGATGTGGAGTTCTGCGCCCTCTTCGATGGTAACGTTGCCGCTGATGACGATCAGGTCGCTCTCTGTATTGGTGTCCAACAACTCAAGTTCTATCTCCGTCATCGAACCGGCATTGAAACCGGCATTCCCTGTAATGGTGGTTGTTCCGATGCTGTAACCGGGGGCAAATTTTGCACCGCTATTAAGTGTCAGTCCGCCGATAGAACCATGTCCGCCGAGCGTGGCACCGGAGTTGACTGTTACCATCCCGGTAATCACCGCTCCTGCTGCCGGAGTGCTGCCGGCGATGAGCGTCCCGCCCGATACCAGCGTGTTGCCGGTGTAGGTATTTTGCCCTGTCAGAATGAGTGTTCCTTCCCCCGACTTGGTGAGAGAAGTGCCGTCCCAACCGCTCTGACGGTTGCTGCCGGTATTGTTCCCCAGAGGAGTGCCCAGTGTGAATACTTCGCCCCCCGCAATCGCAAAGGTGCCATGTGCCTGACGGGTTGGGTCGGTCGAATGCCACCGCAGGTCGGCGGTGATTTTGAGTTGGTTGTTTTCGATAATGCCTCTGGCGGATAAATAATCAACGGTCGATTGATTGTTGATGGTGAGGTTCGCCGGGTTCGTTGGATCGAAATTGGTGATCCCGCCGGTCGTCTCAATCACGGTTTGCGTCGATTGATAAACGTTGCCGCTTGTGTAGCCGTTAATGTTCAGCGTCCCTGTGGTGAAATCAAAACTATGGGCGGTCAGGGAAGCGGTCGGGGCAATACCGAGCGTCAATGACTTTCCGGCGGCAATCGAGGCGGCTCCCTGAATGACCACCCGGTCATTAGTAGTCGTGCTGGTATCAATTTGAATGGCAGCATCGTCAAAGACCACATTCCCCGCGAGCGTGAGCGTCCCGACAGACTTCCCTGTGGAGACGGTTGTCGGTTTATCATTCAGGAAGTAGTTGTACTCCGTTGCCGTTGTGCCGGGATCGCCCTTTTTCAGGTAGGTGGGTATCTCGAACCTATCGCTGTCCGGGGAGAGTGTACCGGCAATGGAGAAGCCGTTCGCCTTGACCGTACCTTGTCCTGCTAGTGTTGCTCCGGCGGCAATGTTAAAATTGCCCGCACCGCTTGCATCGAAGACAGCCGGAGTACCGGTTAAATCGGCAAGACGAAATGTCCCCGCTTGAATGTCCACAGAATTCGCTCCGGCAAAGCCGGTGGTGTTCAATCGACTCTCGCCGAGGAATTGTACGAAGCCGTTGCCGGTTTTTACGAGACTATTGCCCCCATTTGCACCGCTGCTGATAGGATCGTCGAAATAGATGTTATTGTTGCCCTGCAACAATAACGTTGCGTTCCTGTCAAAGTGAATCGAGTTGGCAACACCATCGCTGGGCGTGAATTCGCCGGAGCTGTCTTCTGTAAACGTCACGCCACTCTTGTTGCCGGAAAAGGCGATGTTGCCGACGACTGTGTCCAACGTTACGGTGCCGGAATATGTGGCGACTGCACCGCCGTTTTGGTTTGCCAAATTTCCGGTGAACAGTGTATTGCCACTGAAGGAAACGCCGGTAAGCACTCCAATGGACCCACCGCTTAAAAGACTACCAAAATCATCATAGTAGAGTCCTCTGGCACTGTTTCTTTCAAACAAAGCCCCGCTACCAAAAGTCAGCGGAGCAATGTCGTGGCTTATTGCACCACCGCCGCCACCAGACGAGTTACCGGAAAAGGTGCTATTATTTCCAATACTATAGTCTCCGGAACCAGCAAGAGTAAAAATTGCTCCGCCGCTACCGCTTGCTGAATTTTTCTCGAATGTCGCGTTGTTACCGAGTGTAACTCCGCCAAAGACAGAATAAATTGCTCCGCCATGGCTCCCCGAAGAATTGCCTATGAACGTCACACTGTCTCCGAGTAAGACAAAGCCTGTCGCGATCGCTCCGCCTTCTGATACTGCTTCGTTTCCTATAAACGTGAGTCTGCTACCCTTGATTGTTCCAACACCCCACGTACGAAATGCACTATGACCGCCTTGCAACGTGAGGTTGTTTAGTGTGAGTGTAGTTGGAGAAGATATGGCAGACATACCCTCGTCGTAAAAAATGAGGTTGTTATTACCATCAATGGTAACACCCCCTTCATCGCCGCCATCGAATGTTAGGTTATTAGCGAAGATTGGCGGGAGATCCGATAAAAGGGTGATGGTTTTTACATCGGAAGCGAAAACAATCGTATCGCCATTGGCGGCTGAATTCTCAATGATGTCCCGTAACGAACCGGCTCCACTATCGCTGTCGTTGGTAACGGTACGCGTAATTTGGGCATAGAGCGGCGGAAGTAGCAGAATGCTGATAACAGCGAAGAGTCCAATGACTACGCTAAATTGATTTCGTTTTCGGTTCCGTGTGCGACTCATACGGTTTTTTACTATTGGAAAAGGAATAAGCCCAGCAAGGGACGACACCATTCAAAGATGGGGTACGCTATGTTACCGCAAGAAAGTTTCCCTCCGTACCACCAGAGAGTCATGCGCAAAAACACACAACAACGCAAAGGGCGTTCCTCTGCATCGAAACTTGCAAGTCCTATGCACAACGCCCCCTTTGCAGGAAACGCAGTGTTTCATAGGAATTTTTCTAAACTTCCAAACCGGCGTGCCGGGTGGTACTTGGAAGCCTAACGGTAAAAACTTGCGAACTAATTTATGTCAATACTCCACGGTTGTTAACGGCAAATGGGAGTGCATGGCTTTACTTAATTTTCAATGGTGTCCTGTGAAATGCCAATAAACAACTATTTTCCTCTCTGCGTCCTTTGCGCTTCCTTTGCGTCTTTGCGGTTAAAAAAAAGAGAATTTAACCGCAAAGACGCAAAGAAGTGCAAGGGACGCAAAGTGCAATTTCATGCCGTTTACAGTATATTAGAGAAAAAGGTCTACCGTGGAAAACATCCTGAATCTTTTGACCGATAGGAGATATTAGGAACACACAGAGTAAAAAATACAAAAAACCGCCCCTGGTATTTTGTAATGTTTTCATTCGTTCTTTCAATTCCTTTCGGTGATTTTCTCAATTTTTGGAATTTTTCAAAAATTTTACCAAACATTTCACCACTGTTTACGTAGTATATACGTGGATTTTACGTTACCGCTCCGGCAAAAAAAAGACAAATTCCGGCTCTATTGGCACGGGATATGATAACGTTCTCTTTTAGTAAGAACAAAACTCACAAAAAGTAAACTTGCATTACTTGTGAAAAATCACTAAACTACGAAAGAGAGGTGCCGTATGATCCGCATAGCCAATGAAACGATAGCCTTAACAGCAGATTGCCGATGGGAGCACTGGACAGATGAGGAACTGTTGCTGGAATACCGGCAGACCGGTATCCGCGAAGCATTTGAGGAACTCGTGTACCGATACGAGAAGGAGTTGTACAACTACTTGTACCGCTGCCTTGCCAATGCCGCCAATGCCGAAGATGTTTTTCAAAAGACCTTTTTGACTGTTCTGGAGGAGTGCGACACCTTTGATGCCAGCCGGCAGTTTCGTCCCTGGTTGTACAGGATTGCTGCTAACAAGGCAGCAGACGACCACCGCAAGAAAAAACGGTATTCGGCGGTCAGCATGGATGCCCAGCTGGGAGAAGAGGGCAATACTTATGACCTTGCCTCCACTGTTGCCGGAAATGAGCCGGAACCCTTTGAGGAACCGATGAACCGGGAAATAGCCGGTAAAGTCCGGGAAGCAGTGGCGGCACTGCCGGAGCAGTTGCGGCAGGCGGTTTATATGGTTTACTTCCAGGGCATGACCTATCGGGAAGCCGCCGCCGCCCTGGGGATTCACAGCAGTTCACTGGCACAGCGGATGACAGGCGCGGTTACAAAGTTGAACTTTATGTTGAAGAATGTGGGATAATAAGACGCTCTTACCATAAACGGGGGAAAAACAACTGTCATTACCCTCTTTTACGGTAACGATACCAAAAGACACGGACGGATGAAAACACGGGAACTCCTACTAGGATATTTACTCAACGCATTGGATGATCACGAGGCTGCCCAAGTGGAACGGGAGTTGCCGCGTGATCCCTGTTTGCGTGCGGAACTGGCGGTTTTGCAACGTGAAATAGCACCATTAGATCACCTCAGTGATTCGGTCAAACCGCCGCCGGGACTGGCACGCCGAACATGTGCTCACATTTGGAAAACCCTTGAATCGCAAGAGCACGAACAACAAGAGTGCGAGTTGCACGAGCGAGATGAGCAAGGGAACGATGAAAAAAAGAAAGGCACAGACGAACAAGACTGCCTGCCCAATTCCAGTATATTTACAGATTCTGCTTTTTTTGCCCCCGAATCGATACTGCCCTCCTTTTTTCTGCTGCAAACTTCCGAGTCTGAAGATATGGAGTCCAAGGAACCTGAACTCAAAAGAATGGAGTACCCAGTTTCCAGAGCAGCAAGGTCGGCAACTACAAAATCCAGGGGACGGTTTGACATAGAAGAGGAAGAAGAGGAACTGCCGCGTCCTTCCCGGATAGGACTGGTCGCATCGGTATCGGTCGGAATTGTCATTGCTTGCTTTTTGTTTCCGATCATTCGCTATGCGGAGCGGTTCACGCGGTCCTATGTGACGGATAGTTGGCGGAGCGAAATTAACCGGCGCGTGGGACAGTATGAACAAATTTACGGTTCTTCCATCACGGCGCCGCCCATTGCCGACGTAACTCCTCTTAATTTCGCTCCCCACAATTTAGCCTCCTACAATTTGGCGCAGGGGGATTGGCAGGAAGTTCGGTTGGGAGATGACAGTTTTGCGCCGGAAGATTTCATGCCTGAATGGGATTCCGATGACGTTTTAGCCGCCAAGCGTGATACGGCTACGTTGTTTCCCGTCGCGCCTCCCTGGAAGCAGGAACAAGTCTTTTACGATGCGGAGTCTCCCTCGTTAGATAAGGAGCAGATATTGCTCACCACACCCGGATTAGAAAGTTCACTGCGTTTGGCATCGGGTCAGGCACTTCGTTTCTATGACGGGCGGGTCTTTTCCCGTGTTTTGCCGAGGATAGAGTAGAATGTGCCATAAACGGAAAGAAACAGGACATTTCTCTTTGCACACTTTTGCTTCTTTGCGCCCTTTGCGGTTCAATCTGAACTATTTTAACCGCAGGTCTGAAAGAGGGAGCGATGCCGCTGTTTTTGGCGGCTTGGACGTTGCATTCTGCGGCAAAAGGGGTATCTTGGAGTTGGGTGGTCGTGAGTCGTGAGTGCTTCCTTTCTTTCGTTTGAATGAAAACAAGAAATTGTGTCCCGCTCGCCTACTTTTTTCCTTGTCCAAGTTGCCTAAATTAAACACCAGAACGTGAACAGAAGGAAAGTTTTACCGCCAAGAACACAAAGAAACGCAAAGGACACAAAGAAAAAAAGTCCCGCTTGTTCCCGTTTTGGATATATGTACACCGCCCTTTCTGAAATTTTCGGCTTTCGTTCATTTCGACCGCACCAAGAGGAGATCGTTCAATCCATTCTCGACAATCAGGATGTGTTTGCGGTGATGCCGACCGGCGGCGGAAAGTCGCTCTGCTATCAACTCCCCGCCGCAATGAAAAAGGGGGTTTGCGTGGTTGTCAGTCCCCTTATCTCGCTGATGAAAGATCAAGTCGATGCCGCCAATGCCAATGGGATGCGTGCCGGTACGCTCAATAGTATGACCACGCCCCAAGAACGTGAAGCCATCGGCACTGCCATCCGCAGAGGCGAACTTGACCTGCTCTATGTGTCGCCGGAACGCTTTAACACCGACCTGTTTATCGAACGGCTTCAAACGATTGAGATTGCGTTTTTTGCTATTGACGAAGCACACTGTATTTCGGAATGGGGACACGATTTCCGACCGGATTATCTGGCACTCTCCCGCATCGTGCCGGAATTTCCAGATATTCCCGTTGCTGCGTTCACGGCAACGGCAACGCCGCAAGTTTCACAAGACATTGTACAGCGTTTGGGACTACGCTCGCCGCATATGACGAGAGCTTCTTTCAACCGGGCAAACCTCTCTTATGCCGTGCAGCCGAAAATGAATGTGGAACGGCAAATCTTTGAGTTCCTCAAAGACCGCAAAGGGGAGTCTGGCATCATCTACCGAACCACCCGAAAAAACGTCGAAGCAACTGCCGGATACCTGCACGCACAAGGCTTGACGGCAAAACCTTACCATGCGGGCATGCCGGACTATGAGCGAAATGCCGTCCAGGAAGCATTCCGGCGTGATGAATGTCCGGTCATCGTCGCCACCATTGCTTTCGGTATGGGTATCGACAAGCCGAATGTCCGCTTTGTGGTTCACGGTGACTTGCCAAAAAATATCGAAGGCTATTATCAGGAAACCGGACGTGCCGGTCGGGACGGCGAACCGGCACAGTGTCTCCTCTTCTTCGGGCGGCAGGATATTGTAACGCTTTCCTTCTTTGCCAATCAGATTGAAGACGACCACGCCAAAGAGATTGCGAAGACACAACTCCACAAGATGATTCACTTTGCCGAACAGGACGGTTGCCGCCGGGCGGGGCTGCTGGCGTACTTCGGCGAATCCTTTCCCGACGCAAACTGCAACAGTTGCGATGTTTGCTGCGGCGATGTGGAGCGGGTCGATGCAACCATTGACGCACAAAAGGCACTCTCCGCCATACACCGAACCGGCGGACGCTTCGGAGCAATACACATCACGGACATTTTAACCGGTGCGAACACGGAAAAAATCCGGCAGTGGAATCACGATCAACTGCCGACCTACGGTGTCGGCAGGGAACAGAACAAAACCTATTGGCGGCGGCTGATCGATGCGCTGCTTGCCCAGGGCTTGGCAAGCGTCGAGGATCCGCAGTTTCCTGTACCGAAAGTGACAGAGGAGGGTTGGAAAGTTCTCCGCAAAGAGCGGACTTTTCAGATGATCCGTTCGGCACCCGCTAAAAAACCGAAAAAAAAATCCGCAGGAGGTACAGGAGGCACGATAGAACAATACTCGGAAAAATTGTTTGAACAACTTCGCGACCTTCGAATGCGCCTCGCCCGTGCAGAAAATGTACCGCCGTATGTTATCTTTTCGGATCGTTCGCTGCGCGAGATGTCCGCCTATTTTCCGACATCGCCGGACGAGTTGCTGGCTATCAGCGGGGTCGGCAGCCGGAAACTTGAAAATTACGGTGAACGGTTCTTGGATGTTATTACACAATACACCGTCCGGCATCCTGATGAATACAAAACCCGGCACATGTCCTAGGGTTTCAACCCTAGGCGGGTGTGCATCGCCCTGCCTTTACAGGGCGGCTTGTTGGTGTGGCATTCCTCCGCCTAGGGCTGAAGCCCTAGGCTAGAAGGCTCCGCCCTTACAGGGCGATTTTTGTGTAGATACTGTTACTCTATTGACAGTGTTTTGATGGGGACTTTTGGGCTACAAACGCCCTACTATTCCTGTGGTCTCCAAAATTTGCCCACAAAATTTGATGCACCCTCGTAATGTTTCTATCGTAAGCCAGTCCGTCGACACGTTTGCAATTGGGGTAGCCAAGGTAGGCAACCGACCGCCGGGCGGTTGCGTCGGCAAATAGCCGACTGGCACTGGAATACGCGGGGCATAGCGTGTTCGCCACCCAAGTGCGG
>Ga0099364_10004172_pt1 | contig 21977 bp, 14 predicted proteins | sample TergutTh196P3_FD_73070 | JGI IMG/M metagenome (GOLD analysis project Ga0099364, IMG submission 73070) | Microcerotermes parvus P3 segment gut microbial communities from Pointe-Noire, Republic of the Congo - Th196 P3 | ecosystem: Host-associated > Arthropoda: Insects > Digestive system > Gut ...
CGGTGGCGGCTGTCAAGAGCGAACGAAATCGCCGCTCTTTCTGCGGTACTCTACTCTCGCCAATGGAAAATTGCATGGAAAAGCACCCACTAAACTTGAGCGCACCCCATTTCGCCTCGTTTAGGGTATGGGAGTTGTGTCCCGAAAAAAAAGTGTTATCATGGCGGGATGCCGTGCGATACCGGTACCCACTGACATCGTCCAATGTCCGACAAACGCCGGTTTTTCAAGCACACGCTCATCTTTGGGTTTGGCGGGGCTATAGATCAGTTGGTGCCGTTTATTCTGCTTCCGCTTTATACCAACTTTCTGACACCCGGCGAGTTCGGAATCCTCGGTTTCCTTACCATAACGACCGATATATTCAAAACCGTTTTTTTGATAGGCGGAGTTCGCTTAGCGGCAATGACGTTTTACAAGCAGGCAGAAAGCGAGGAGGCTCGCCGCCGCATTGCCGTTACCGTTTCGACGTTGCTGTGGCTTTTCGTTGCCGTTGCGATTGCCACATCAGTTTATTTTATTAATTACATTGATCTCGTTTTGAAAACCGGCAGGACAGACGTATTGGCGTTCGGGTTAGCGGTAATGTTATTGGAAACCCTTATTGCCGTGCCTATGACATTAACTCAGGCAAGATTGGAATCTCTTCGATACGTGCTGACCAATATCGTGATGGGTTTCACCCGCATGGGGCTTTGTATTTATTTTGTTGCCGGATTACAGTGGGACATCTGGGGTATCCTCTATGCACAAGCGATTATTGTTGGTGTTTTTGCCACTTATTTGACGTGCCGGGAACTTCGCATTGGATCCATTTACCCTGATGTTACGAAGTGGAAAGAAATTTTTCTGTTTGCTTTACCGCTTGTTCCGAGCGGCATATTTACTTTTATCTATTCCACAACAGGGCGAGTGTTTGTTCTGCACATCGGTCCGTACGACAACGAAACCGCTTGGGCAGCACTGGGATTATACGTGTTAGCAAGCAAAATGATGAGTGTTTCTGTAATTATGGGAGCGCGTCCGATGGAAAAAGTTTGGTCTGCCGTCATGTACGACATTTATAAAAAACCGGATGCCGCTCGTGTTTTTGGTACTTTTACCCTTCGCCTACTTTGTGTTAAAGCGTTTGCTGTTTTGCTCATCTCATTATTTGCATTAGAGGTGATACGAATAATGTGCGATTCTTCGTATTACGATGCCGCTGCTCTCGTTCCGCTATTCGGACTTTTGGCTGTTGTGGCTACTTTTTCCAATCAGATGGACAAGACTTTTTTCATTACACGAAAAACAAATCAAAAGTTTCTCTGTACCCTATTCGCGTTGCCTTTCCTTTTCCTTTTTATGTACCTGCTCGTGCCCCGCTGGGGGATATGGGGGGCTATCATTGGGCAAATTCTTGCCCGTATCATCCTTACATGGATTACCTATTTTATTACGCAACGTTTGTTCCCGATCCGATTTCCTCTCGGTAAAATAGCAGTCCTCTATACTATTACCGCTTGTTGTTACGGTTTGAGCTTGTTATGCGGCAACGGAATCGAGTTGAGCCCTCTGACAGCGGAACAGTTTCACGAACTTTCCCGGTGGGAAAAAATAGTAGATGCATGGAACCGAATCCAATGGATCTCAATTATTGCCAAGATAGGCATGATGCTACTTTGGGGGATATTGATTTGGTTTTCGAGTGTTCTTTCGAAGGAAGACAAAGCGTTGGCAATCCGAGTCTTAAAAAGAGGACTGCAAAAAATACGCATGTATAAAGCAGAACCGTAACATCAGTTTGACTGTTTTCCTCAATTTATATTCTGTCAAGAGATACATTGTCCCGCCGGGGCAAGGCTAAATTGCCTAAATTTGTCGCTGAAAATTATGCACTCAATCAGGACAGCCGACCACGGCGGAGTTGTCCGCAGGCGGCGGAAATCTTCTCCCCCTTGCGAAAACGAACCTTGACCTGAACTCCCCGACGCTCCAGATGCTCAACAAAACACTGAACCGCTTTGCCCGAAGGGGCACAAAACCTCAACTCCGGTACAGGATTCAATGGAATTACATTGACGATTGCCGTCCGGTCCCTAAGCAAATCGGCAAGTTGCGAAGCATGCTCCGGATGATCGTTTAGCCCTTCGATCAGTGTGTATTCGAACGTAACCCGCCGCCCCGTCTTCTGAAAATACTCGTCCGTCGCCGACAACAGAAGAGCAATGCCCGAATGCTGATTATGCGGAATGAGTTGTGAACGTAACTCATCATTCGGAGCATGAAGCGAGACCGCCAGTTTGTACTGTCTGCCGCTTTGAACGACCGAGTCGGCAAGTTTCCGAATACCGGCAGGAATACCTACGGTCGAAATCGTTACCCGACGAACACTTAAATCGAGTCCCTCTTTTGACGTTGCTTCGTCAAGAGCGGAGAGCAAAGCATCGAAGTTTAACATGGGTTCGCCGATTCCCATCACGACGATATGCGTCAAACGTTCGTGGTCGGGCAGGAGCGCATTGAGCCGGAGCAACTGTTCCAGTATTTCGCTCCGGGTCAAATTGCGGACGAAGCCGTCCAGTCCGCTGGCACAGAAAACGCACCGCATACCACAGCCGACTTGGGTGCTCACACAAGCGGTTCGATGGTGCCGGTCATTTTGAAGCAATACACATTCGATTTGTTCGCCGTCATAGAGTTCGATTAGCAGTTTTTGCGACGAGTCTTCGGATTGCAACCGCGTCTTTTCTTTTCCTCGCAGGATGGTGCCGAACTGTTCGGTCAGCAGCGAGCGGACACTTTTTGGCAGATCGGTCATTTTATCAAAGTCCACTATTTTCCGGGCGAAGATCCATCGGCGGATTTGGGTAATCCGATAAGCAGGCAGTTTCCAGTCAGTAAATCGTTTCGCCAGTTCAGTTGAAGTGAGTTCGAGAAAATTGTTCATAAAAACAACCATTTTATGGCAGGGTAGAGTCTATTGTAAACGGCATGAAATTGTTTTTTTGACCGAGTTTACAGGATTGTCAGGATAGGATTAAAATGTTGTTTTATCCCGTGAATCTTGTCAATACTTTAGAGAAGAAGAGTATTTTCTAGCCATTTTGAGTATATTACCTGTGGTCATTGTTGCCGATATGGGGCGGGGTTACAAGTGGGGAAATCGTCCCCGTTGACTTTCGGGTGTGTCCAAGAGCCGGGAACGGAGTCATCTCGCGATTGCGGCTCCGTTAACGGTTGAACATGGTGTGTCCAGTGTGAATCTTTGTGTTCTTTGTGGTTAAAGGAGACACGAAGGGAAAAAGGTAAGTTATTGCCGTGTTGTAGTATAGTACCACCCTATTGACCGTCAGCCCCATATATTGTACGATGGGGGAATCATACTTCAATTTGACTTTCCCCGATCTGTCATGATGCAAACAAGACGAGAATTTTTAACGATTGCCGCCGGGTCCCTGCTCCTTGCCGATGCGGCAACGCTGCTCGCAGAGGACACAAAGAAAGATCCTTGGAAAATCGGTATCTGCGACTGGGATCTCCGTGCCGCCGGACGAATGAGTTCCTTCGCCGTTGCCAAAGAACTCGACTTCGAAGGAGTACAAGTCTCCTACCAGCCAAGCGGCGAAGAATCATTGGCGACCAAAGCGAACCGACCCAAATTTTTGGAAGCCGCAAAAACGTCCAACGTCGCCATCGCATCCTTCTGTATCGGACTGATGAACCAACGTCCCTTTGCAACGACACCGGAAGCCCAAGGCTGGGTCGAAGATTGCCTCGACGCAATGGACGAAATGAAAATCGACCGCGTCCTGATACCGTTCTTCGGTGTTGCCGATCTGGATCAGCATAAAGACCACATGCCGCTCGTCATCGAAAAATTCAAGCGGCTTGCGCCGATTGCGGAGAGAAAGAAAAAAATCCTCGCCATCGAAAGTTATCTTTCGGCGGAAGACCACATCAAATTGATCGATGCCGTCGGCTCCGATGCAATTAAGGTCTATTACGATGTCCGCAACAGCAAAAACAAGAGTTACGATATTTTCCGGGAAATGGAATTGCTCGGCTCCAAAAAATTGATCAGCGAAGTCCATTTCAAGGACAACGTCCGGCTCGGTACAGGGGACATTGATTTCACCAGGGTACGCGCGACGTTGGAGAAGGTCGGTTACGAAGGTTGGGTTGTCGTCGAAAGTTCCGTTTCCGGCGATTGGCGAGAATCGCAAGCCGCCAATGCCCAATTCGTCAAAAACTTGATCGGCAAGTAGAAAAAAACTACCATAAACAGGGAGGAGTTGAACGTTTTCACTTTGCGTCTGGATGTATTCAAGTTTTGGGAGTGCTTTTTGCCCCGATGGGGCAGTTGCCAAAAACCTACTAAACGTAGACACACCCGGCGAGAGCGGAAATCCAGATATTCGCTCCGTACCCCTGCCGGTCAGAGAGGATGAATCAATGCTCCGGTCTTTGCAACGGAAAGAGAATCACTTCCCGGATCGACGCAGTATCGGTCAGCAACATACAGAGCCGATCAATGCCGATACCGAGTCCGCCCGCCGGAGGCATGCCGTGCCGCAATGCCCGAACGAAATCCTTGTCCATTTTCGCCATACTCTCCTCTTCTTTCTGTCCTTCCAGTTGATGACTGAATAATTGTTCTTGCAGATCAGGATCATTCAATTCCGTGTAGGCATTGGCAAGTTCCATCCCTTGCACGAACAGTTCGAAGCGCTCCGCAATGTTCGGCTGCCCCTGTTTACGCTTGGTCAGCGGACAGACGCTCGCCGGATAGTCTATGACGAAGGTCGGATTGAGCAGGTTTTGCTCGACCTTTTCCTCGAAAATTTCATTTTTCACTACGTCAGGATGTTTACCGGCAACGTCCAGTTTGAGCGACTTGGCGTATTCCGCAACGGCAACCGGATCATTCGGATCAATGCCTGTGTATTCCTGAATCAACGAATCGTAAGTCCGCCGGGCAAAGGGGGGCGTGAAGTCGATCTCCTTGCCGTTCCAGAGGATTTTATAGACGGCAGAAGACAGAATTTTGGACGGCGGCGTAGCCGCCAACTCTGCTGCCGTCTGCTCAATCGCATTAACGACAATCTTCTCGGTCAAATCCATCATCGACCGGTAATCGCCGTAAGCCTGATAGAGTTCCAGCATCGTGAATTCGGGGTTGTGCCGCTGACTGATTCCCTCGTTACGATAGACGCGACCGAGTTCATACACCCGCTCCATTCCGCCGACAAGCAAACGTTTTAGATGCAATTCCAGGGCAATCCGTAACACGAGCGGAATGTCTAGGGCGTTGTGATGAGTCTCAAACGGTTTAGCGGCGGCACCGCCTGCAATCGTGTGAAGCGTGGGACCTTCGACTTCAACGAACCCTTCTTCTGCGAGCGTATTTCGGACAGATTGGACAATTTTCGACCGGCGCAGCATCCGCTCAAGTACACCGTCGGTGTGAATGAGATCGACGTACCTCATTCGGCTGCGCAAGTCGGGATCGGTCAGACCATGAAACTTGTCAGGCGGCGTATCGATGGATTTGGTGAGAAACGTTAAGTGCGTTGCCGCAATGGATAATTCGCCGGTACGTGTCCGCATCAGTTCGCCGTCCACGCCGATAATGTCGCCGAGATCGAAACATTGAGCGAGTTCCCAATTCTTTTCGCCGACTTGGTTGCTGCCGATAAGAATCTGGATTTTTCCCGACCAGTCCCAGAGATCGAGAAAGATGAGTTTTCCTTTTTTGCGTTGCAGGATGATGCGACCGGCAGCGCGAACCTTGGGACCTGATTGTTGTTGCGTTGACTCATCGAGGACGATTTGATCTTCCATTGCCCGGATGATTCCGATAGCGATGTGGTCATCGAATCGCTGTCCCCATGGATCGAATCCGAGTTCTTCGATCTTGCGTAATTTTTCTCGCCGTGATGCTTCCAGCACGACTCCAGTGCCGACGGGTTCTTCTTTTGCCATTATTTTGTCTCTGCCGCTGATTTTGCCCCATTATATCGCAAGGAGCGGCGGACGTAAGCCCGGCGGTTTATGGTCTCCTGTTCTTTGGGGAAGGCGAGGCGTAAAAAGACGTAAAAATAGGGACAACGAACTTCTTCGCCGTCCCTAACCCTCTCATTCACACAGGAGAAAACAACTGTGTTCGAGAAAAATGTTTCTTAGTGTCCTACCAGGTGCACACTGCACACGGATCGCAGACCGGTTCGCACGGATCGCAACCGGGCGCACAATGCGATGCTGCAAGCCGCGCTTTCAGGTTCATGAAGAACCCGCCGAAGGGACGGAACGGTACATGACCGACTCCACACGGATCACACGGATCGCAGACCACTTCGCACGGATTGCAGACCGGCTCGCACGGGTCGCAAGCGACCGGTTCGCACGGATCGCAACCGGGTGCACAATGCGATGCTGCAAGTCTCGCTTTCAGGTTCACGAAGAACCCGCCGAACGGACGGAACGGGCGATAGCCGCCGTATCCGCACGGATCACATGGATCACAGACCGGTACGCATGGCTCGCAAGCAATCGGTACGCACGGCTCGCAAGCAATCGGCACACAGGGCTGGCATGCGATGGGTTCACACGGTTGGCAAGCAACCGGTTCACAGGGGTTACAGCCATTCCAGACTGTGGAAAGGCGTCCAAAAATGCCGGCTTCGGCAGTCGTTGTAGCCGCAAGTATGACAATCGCGGTCAACGCGGACAACAAAAATTTGTGTTTCATTTCAATTCTCCTAAAAATACGGTTGGGGAAATCTGTTGGCAACGATTGCCACTCCTTCGTTAGTGGAGGTATCGGACAAAATCTGCCCAGACTACATTGGACAACGAAAATATCCGGTGATAATCTTTGTGCCGATTTTTGGTACCCAGATTATCGGGCATTTTACGCCTGTTACGAATGTGCCGTCTGACTTCAATCCTGCCGATGTATCGGACAGGGTAGTATGACGTACGATTCGCAGAAGTCAAATGCAACCCTCCAAAAAAAGGAAATTTCGGTTGTACACAACCATACGCAACCGAATCTCCGTTACTATTGGCTATCGGACAACAACAGACTCGAACATGAGAAAAAAAAGAAAGTCCGCTGAACAACTTCCGTGCTGGGGGGCTAACGCTCCGCCGCTCTGAACGTTATACTATCCCCAATCCGATGAGCATATTCCGGTTTTTACAGGCGTTGACTCCGCTCACTGCCAACGGACAGTTGGCTCGATGGACGCACGTCCTCAATCGAATCAACAATCTCGAAAAAAGAACACAATCGCTGAACGACTCCGAACTCCGAAAAGAAAGTCTCTCTCTCCGCTATCGGGCAAGATGCGGCGAACAGTTACTCTCCCTGCTACCCGAAGGATATGCCCTCGTGCGGGAAGCCGGTCGCCGAACCATCGACATGCGGCACTTCGACACGCAAATCCTCGGCGGAATCGCCCTCTTTCATCATTCCATTATCGAAATGCAGACCGGCGAAGGAAAAACCTTGACCGCCACGCTGCCGATGTATCTCTACGCTCTTTCCGGCAACGGGACACTGCTCGCTACCGTTAACGATTACCTCGCCAGACGCGATGCCGAATGGATGATGCCCCTTTACCATGCACTCGGTATGAGTGTCGGTGTCATTCAAACCAATATGCAGCCGTCCGCACGACGTGATGCTTATCACCGCGACATTACTTACGGCACAGCAAAGGAATTCGGATTCGATTTTCTCAAAGACCGCCTACTGCTCCGAAAAATAGAGGAAGGCAAGCACGATTTAATCGGTACGCTACTCGGCGGCACAGAAAATCGAACACACGAGTTACCCGTACAGCGGGAACCCTACTTTGCTCTCGTGGACGAAGCCGATAGTATTTTGATTGACGAAGCCAGCACGCCGCTGATTATCAGTGCTGCTCCCGGCGGTGATGCCGAACAGGAAGCCGAAAGATACGCCTGGGCCGCCGAAGTCGTACCGCAGTTCTCGGAAAATGCCGATTACCATTACGACCATGAAAAACGCACCGTCGATCTTTCCCAGTCGGGACGCAAAAAAGTCCGGTCGCTTTCCAAACCGTCGGCACTGGATCAAACCGGCTTGCAGGATATTTACGAATTCGTACAGCGGGCAATTTTGGTGAGCCGGAATTACCATCGGGAAGAGCATTACGTCGTGCGGCGCGGTGAAGTGGTTATCGTGGATGAGTTCACCGGTCGTTTGGGAGAAGGCAGAAAATGGCGGGACGGTATTCATCAAGCCGTGGAAGCCAAAGAAGGGGTGAAAGTTACCTGGGCGACGGGTCAAGCGGCGCGGGTTACGGTACAGGACTTCTTTTTGCGTTTTGAACACCTGGCGGGAATGACCGGAACCGCCGCCGCTTCACGGAGGGAACTTCGGAACATTTACCGTTGCCGGGTGATTCAAGTCCCGACGCATCGTCCGCCGCAACGCAAGCGGTTGCCGACCCTCCTGTTCGCTAAAGAATCGGCGAAATGGGATGCTGTGGTGCAAGAAGTGATCGAAGTGCATCAAACGGGTCGCCCGGTGTTGATCGGCACACGGACGATTGACAAGTCGATGATTCTTTCGGAGAAACTCCGGCAGTCGGACATTGCTCATGATGTTCTCAATGCTCACCAGATTGCGGAAGAGGCGGAAATTGTAGCAAAGGCGGGAGAACAGGGCAAGGTAACTGTTTCGACGAATATGGCGGGGCGCGGGACGGACATTAAAATTTCGGAGACGATTCGGCAACTGGGCGGATTGCACGTAATTTGTACGGAGATGCATGAGTCAGCACGCATTGACCGGCAGTTGATTGGACGTTGCGGTCGGCAGGGGGATCCGGGGACATTCCGGCAATATCTTTCGTTGGAGGATGAACTATTACGAACGGCATTTGGCAAACGGTTCAAAAAGTCCGCCGCATTTGCAAGGGAATCCCTGTTTCGCCGGGCGCAGCGCAAGGTCGAAAAAAAGAGTTTCCGCAACCGCAAAGTGATGCTCTATTACGAAAAGGAGCGAAAAAAGATGCAACGATCAATGGGACAAGACCCTTATCTTGATGCACCAAATTGAGAGAGCGCAGACGTTCGCAGAGCCCGTGTAAGCAAGAAACAAAGAACCCCCTTGCGGTTGTGAACATTCATGATACAATTTCCTACTCGTTTGATGGCCCCGTCGTCTAGCGGTCAGGACACGGCCCTTTCAAGGCCGCGGCACGGGTTCGATTCCCGTCGGGGTCAGGTTCCTTACTCATTATGTCCAAAAATTCGGAGTCGGCTAACGTCTGCCGGAAACAGTCAGATTTGGGAAAAGTTTTTCCCAGTTGTGTCCGAATCGACAAAACCTCTTACGGTCTCGGAGTCTTTGCCTTCGCCTTCATTCCCAAAGGTACACCCATTGCCAGAGTTGCAGGACACGTCATCCATGATCCCGATTACAGCAGCGACTATTGCATTGATGCAGGAGACGATAAAGTGTTGGAACCCGGTCCCCCTTTCTGTTATCTCAATCACTCCTGCGAACCGAATTGCCAACTGACACACTACGTCAAAGAAAAGGAGGCTGGCGAATCGGAAGATATAGAAACCGGTGAACTGACCGAAGAAGAGATGGATTTCGACGGAGGATGTGATCTCACCGATGACGACTGCATTTACGGCATCACCGGAGAGAACGAACATTACGGAACCGATGAGGCTGTCGAAGAGGAAGACGAGCCGGAATCGGACGATTCGTCTTTTGAAAATGACTCAGACGCAGAAATCTGGGTGGAGTCTATTCAGGACATCATGCTGGGAGAGGAATTGACGATAGATTACGCTTGGGCAGCGGATAGGGCTGCCAAATGTCTCTGTGGCAAGCCGCAGTGCCGAGGTTGGATCGTTGATCCTGCCGAAAGGGAACTTCTTCCGCAGTGAATGACGTGTTCTTATTATCATTCCCGCGAAAGCAGGAACCCGGACGTTGTACCGCCAACGGGAAAAAGTTCACAGAGCCCGGAGTGGAAACTCCGGTGTGAGACCGAAAACCGTATCTACCGATACGGGCTCTGTTTGTAATGAAAAAATGATTTTTAGCGATGCTCTTACGTTGTAGGTGCCGCTACTGTTCGCGGTGCAAACGCCCAACGTCCCAATTCTTCGTTGGCGCTGACCGAATCGACAATGATCTCCAATTTGTCCCCTGCCGCTTTTCCGTGAATGACCGTAACGTCCCGCTCCAAATTGGAACCGCCGCCGACGATCTGCGCCCAAGTCCTATCCGCCGTCGGAGCATCATAACGGTGCCGATGTGTATGTCCGCAAATCACCGCTTGCACACCATATTTCGTCAGCAATGGTCCCCAAAGGTTTCCCGCCTGACGCTGGAAACCGGCAAAACCGGTCGGTAAATCGCCGCCGTTGACCTCCGGTCGGCTATCGAACAACGGAATATGACAAAATGCCACCGCAAACTTCGCCGAAGCAACGAACTCGCTTTGCAATGCCCTTTCCAACCATGCACGTTGCTTGACCCGATACGGTTCAAAACTTGCCAAGCCAGCCCACTCCGTCCGATTGTCCGGCTTGTCTTCGCCGGTGTCGAGTCCAATCAACGCTAATGGTCCTATTCTCACGACGAAGTTGCGTCCGACGGAAGGATTGATAGGCGCATTAGGATCGAGTGGCGTGCCCCACTGAGCGATTTGCATTTCAGGGGTTTGCGATTGTTCCCACGGCGCCAGGCAGAGCGATAGATTCCTTGCCCATTCGCCTCGGTAATCGTGATTGCCGGGAACAAAGAGGATCGGCTTTTCCGTGGAAAATGCTCCACCGCCGGGCTTCAATATCGTGTCGATGGCAATCCGCTCATTGTCAAAACTTCCCGCCAAGTCACCGTTCCAAAGGGTGTAATCCGAGTCGATCTTTTGCAACCGCCCCCCTAATGCCCGGAGTATCGCCGGATTGTTGTGCGTGTCGTTGATCACGGAAAACGTGCCGACGGGTTTGTCCGCACCGGGCGTGTCAAAGGAGTAGGTTTCGCTGTACTCTGGTTCCCCTTGATCGAACCTGTATGCTGCAATAAACCGGAAGGATCTCGTTGCTGTCCGGTAGAAGTATCGGGTATTCGGCTTGAGTCCTTCGAGCCGGACTTGCAAAAAGCGATGGTGATACGCGTTTAGTCCGAAGACATCGCCATAGGCGGTTTGGTCGAGATTGTCTTTGTCGGTTCCATATTGGACGAATCCGGCGGCGGGTTGTCCGACCGCCCAAATGACGGTCATGCTGTCTCCCTTCGGACATTGGAGCGAAGGGAGGGAATCGACAAGTTTCGGACCGGGGGCGGCTCCTTCTTGTGCAAGCAGAGCGGGGGCGGCGAGGGTTGCCCCTACTGCTCCTAAAAATCGGCGGCGATGGAGGGTAAATGTCATGGCGGTTTGAATGTGAATGGAAAGCAATACCCGACACATTATACTGGAACGTTCGCCGAGCCGCAATCATAAAGTTGCATTCACAGTGGTGGGAAATTTCCGATGAAGGGCTCTTGCAAGCGTCTCCTTCATCTGTTAGAATGAGGCACTGATTTGAATACACTTAATCTCATTGCACTATAATGCGACTCGTTACTCGCTCCGATTTCGATGGTTTGGTCTGCGGAATGATACTGAAAGAGGCGGGCATCATCGACTCCGCCCAATTCGTTCATCCGAAAGATCTGCAAGACGGTATTTTCAAAGCGGAACCTACCGACGTGCTCTGCAACGTGCCCTTTGTTCCCGGTTGCGGACTTTGGTTCGATCATCACACCAGCGAAGCCGAACGGGTCGGATGGACTCCCGGTGTGCCCGGTGTCAGTAAAAAGGCACCCTCCTGTGCGCGGCTCGTCTATGATTACTGCGGTGGAGAAGAAAAGTATCCACGCCTCAAAGCGGTCATTGACGCAGCCGACAAGGTAGATTCCGGGCAACTCACACTGGATGACATCAGGAATCCACAGGGTTGGATTCTGATCGGCTTCCTTGCTGATCCACGTACCGGGCTGGGAAGGTTTCATGAATTCCGCATCTCCAACTACAATTTGATGAAGGAATTCATTGACCATTTCCGCACTCTGTCGCTAGACGAAATACTGAATCATCCCGATGTGAAGGAACGGATTGACCTGTATCATCAGCAGACCGAATTGTTTATCGACATGGTCAGAAAGCATTCGAGAATCGAAGGAAACGTCTTGATTACGGACCTTCGGGGAGTGAGTCCGATTTACACGAGCAATCGGTTCACTATTTACAGCGTTTTCCCGGAGCCGAACATTTCGCTTTGGATAACCGACGGCAAAGCGAAGATCAATGTGATGATTTCGTGCGGTTATAGTATTCTGAACCGGACGTGTTCGTCGGATGTCGGAGCGTTGATGCTCAAGTATGGCGGCGGCGGACACAAACAGGTCGGAACTTGTCAAGTGCCTTTTGACGATGCTGACAGCATCATCGCAGAAATCATCAAAGGGGTAAAGGAATAGAGCGAATCCATAAATGGGTCTGGACTCGTCCCTATCATTCCGGCGCAAGCAGGACTGACGGATATTTTGTCCAGCCCCATTCAGGATGTGCCCCGGTGCACCCTGCGTTTTGCCCTTTTCCTGTCGGCGGAAAATTGTTATCCTTCTCCCGATATGCTTGCACTCCGCTTTTCCATTATTTCGTTCTGTTTGCTCATCCTCACCGTTTCGACTAAAGCGGCAGAGTGGCACATTCTGCACTCCGAGCAAGCAGCAAGAGTCACCGCGAAACAAGCCCAGCAAGACAGTACCGCCTTTCAGATTCAACTGCCCGACGGAAAAGCCGCTCTCGTACTCGGCACTCCCGTCGGCTTTCCACTGGTCATCGAAGACCTCTCTCCCGCACTCCGTGTCAAATCTGATCAAGTCGGAATCGCCATCGGAGCACAAGTCGTTCTGCCCCGGACGATCCATCCCGATACCCAACGACCCGTTACCTACATTGTTCCCGGTACGAAGTACCACGTCGCCGGAAATTGGGAAACCCTCGGATTCTGGGATCGCGGCGGCAATTCCAATCTCCGCAGTGAATCGGATAAAATCGCCGCCCTGCTTCAAGCCGAACTCAAAACGTCTTTCGACACGCGGGGACAATACGTCCGGCAAATCGTGCTCTACGCCGAACGGTTGCCGCAGCAAAACAGCACAAAACAGATTATTGTTGCCCCGCTTACCATCGCCGGTCATGCTGCCGCCAATGTCGGTGATACCGAAAAAGAACTCGTTTTCGATCCGCTCAATTACGCCGGATTCAAGGTACTTGCCAGCACCGCTCCTGTCTATCTGCACGGCAACACCGCCGATACCCAATGGATTACGCCGCTTCACTCGCACGTCGCTGCCCCGCTGGTTGCCGCACCGGTCAGTCGTCCCGCCGTGCGTACCGCTTATGCCGAAGGCACTCCGACGCACTACGCGTTGACCAGTCAAGAGTCCTTTTCGCAGTCCCCGACCGCTTTGGTGCGTATTCGGTTCAGTAACCGTGTCTTGTATCTCAACGATGTTCCTATCGGTGTCCGCGCCATTCAACATCAGGGAGAACCGCTCGATTTTTTGCGCAGCCTGAAATTCAATGCCGTTTGGCTTAACGAATCGCCGAGTCCTGAACTCCGGCAGGAAGCGCAGCAAGCAGGTATTTGGCTCATCTGTCCTCCGCCGAGCAGTGCGGAACTGCAACCTGCCCAAGTCTATGATCCCGGCGGCAGTCAGGGACGCACTGCATCGGCACTCGATTCCAGTTACGACAACGTTTTGGTATGGACTCTCCATAAACTTGAGAACGGCGGTTCACACGCCCGGCACGCCGGCGACGCGCAGCGGACGCAAGTTCTGCAAAATGCGGACCGAATCAAACGCCGACCCGTGCTGGGCATCGCCCGGAGCGGAGTCTACGATTACAGCCGCACGGCAGATATTTTGATGATGTACCGCGAACCTCTCTTTTCGTCGCTGGATATGCTCGATTTCCACACTTGGCAACGTGAATATCCGTCGCTGGCTCGTCCCGCTGCCGCTTTTTGGTGTACCGTCCAAACGCAACCGCCGCCGAAACTCGCGAAACAATGGGAAATGTTCGAGGGCAATCCGGCGTACATCTCCGCCGTCTCTTACGAACAGATCAAAATGCAGATTTACCTTGCGTTGGCGGCGGGAGCCCACGGTATTTTGTTCACATCGAACACTCCGCTGAACGCCAATGACCCCGAAACGGAATACCGCCGCACCGCGCTGGAACTGGCAAATTGGAAATTGCAACTGGTCGATGAATGGTTCGCCGCTGGTGACGTGCAACCCTGGCAGGCGAAATCGAATCAATCGCGAGTAAACAGTGCGGTCATTCAGTTGGAACGGTCACGTCTGCTCGTACCGCTTTGGCAGGAGCGGCACAATCAATCGGCAATCGGTCCCGCCTTGGCGGGCAATGTCCGGTACATTGTGTCGGGCATCCCCGAAACGTACGATGCGTATCATCTCGTACCGGGCAGGATGCTGCCGTTGCGGACGGAACGTGTTGCTGGCGGTGTGCAGATCGAACTCGAAGAAGCGACATCGAATTCGTTGATCTTTTTCGGCGAAGGAGGGGCAATTTCCGCTCAAGTCGGACAACGGGCGGTAGCGATGGGACCGAGAACCGCCTATTTGGCGTGCCGATTGGCGGAGTTGGAACTTGCGATGACGGAACGAGCACTGGCAGCGTTGAAGCGGGCAAAGGATACACAGGCGATGCCTGTACATCCCAAAGACAATCTGCCGCTGATTGCGATGCCGGAATACGAATCGATGATTCGGACAACTAAAGAAGCCCTCGATTTTGCGAAGAGTTTGGCGAGTAGAACGCCGCCGGACAATGCGAGGGTGTATCTTCAAGCGGAGCGGGCAACACGGGGACTGCGCTATGCCGGTCGGTCGCTGTGGATGGAAGCGACCCGGCACGATTTGAACCCCTGTATGACACCGGTCTCGGTATCGTTCACGACGCTGCCGCTCTATTTGTCGGCGTATCAACGAACCAACAGGGCGGCTTTGGGCAACAACCGTTTGCCCGGCGGCGATATGGAAATGCGGGCATTGGAGCAAGCCGGTTGGGAACCGATGGCACACAAAGTTGAAGGGGTGTTTGCGACGAATAAGGAGATTACGTCTCTTGCCGCGCGTTCGGGTCAATCGGGCTTGCGGTTGGCGGTTGCTCCGTCGAATCCATCAGACAAACCGAAACAGTTGGAGACGGTACCGCTTTGGGTTACAACGCCACCGATGCCGATTCGGATGGGAGAAATGATCTGCGTGAACGGTTGGATTCGGATTCCGCAACCATTAGAGTCGACGGTGGATGGTTTGATGATTTTCGATTCTTTGGGAGGGGAAGAACTGGCGTTACGTTTTGTGCAGACGGCGGGAGAGTGGCGGGAGTTTGCGTTTTATCGAATTGTCCCGGAGGATGCGAATTATTATGTAATTTTTGCGCTTGCCGGGATTGGCGAGGTGCATTTGGACGACATTAGGGTAGCGGCGGTGCAATTTGATGTACAGACACCGATTCAACCTGATTCTCCTTCTGCTCCAGGTCCTGTTCCGTATTGGCAACGTTTGAATCCGTTCCAGTATTTCCCGCCGATGCCAAACTGGGGACAGTAGAAAAAACTGCCAGGGCATTACGCAGTGCAAAGGCTTGCCGCGGAACGATACATAGTGTAGAATGACCTGTGGTTTCTTTCACTCTACACAACAAAAAGGCACAAATTGATAAAAAAGCCCCTCTGCATTGCGCTCGCTTCTCTCCTGCTGTTCGGCTACCTACACGTAGCGGACATTTCCGTTGCCGTCAATCTGACGGCGCAAGAACCCCCAGTAACCGAGGAAGCAGGGCAACCGAAAGAACGTGCGCCAGTCTATCTGGAAAAACTGACCATCGTCCTCGAGGGGGAAGAAGTCCTCAAACAGGAAGGGGTTCAGGAGTGGGCAGGCAAGGCTGCCAAGGTCATTGCCGACTACTATCCCTACTTCGACAAATTGCTTGAAACGGAAGGTTTCGTGCCGGGAAAAGAAATGTCGGTTGTCTTCCGAAAAATGGATGGCGTTGCTTTCGCCTCCGGGTCACAAATCGTCATTTCTGCCGATTGGATCAGACGGCAGCCGGGCGACCTCGGTATGGTAGCACATGAATTGGTCCACGTCATTCAACGTTATCCGGGAGGACGGCAAGGGCAGGGACAAGGGCTACCGGCTTGGTTAATGGAAGGACTGACCGACTACATTCGGCACGTCCATTTTGAGCCGGAAGTAGAAATGCGCCCCTTTAATCGCGGTGAAAATTACGATGGTAATTATCAAATCAGTGCCGCTTTTCTGATGTACATCGTCGATACTTACGACGAGGACTTCATCAAGAAACTAAACGAGATGGGACGCAACCGGACGTATTCGGCGGATGTTTTCGAGAAGAGTACCGGTAAAACAGCCCAAGACATCTGGGCTGAATACGACGAAAAAGTCAGACAGCCCCATATGACGGCGCGCACCAGGATGGTTCCTGCCAAACAGTTTCCGAACCTCATGAAATACAAGAAGGAGTTCGAGGAACACCTTGCGACGCTGAAACCAGAACCGCCGCAACCCCCGTCGCAACAACCGAGGCAGGGACGACAACGACCGCCTGCCGAATAAACAGAAAGCGAATACAGGAACGCTAACGCAACCCAAAGAGGTTGCGTTACTGGTTTTTTTTTCCGTTTGGACGGCATCGAAACCGAATGAGTGGGGAGAAAAGATTTACTGGGACAGGGCGAACATGAGTACCACGAACCTCGCTGACCTCAAAACGCTGGGTGTTACCGATTTGATTAAGCCCGTCTATCGGGAAGGATATACGCTGGATTAGGGTTAGTGTTAATGAACCCCGAACATCAGAGGACAGCATCTTCACTGCTCGTTCACATTTGCCGTTCGTCAACGTCTGGATTCCCCCTCGCAGGATGACGAAAAGAGTCGATCTCTCCGATCATTTGTTGCGTGGCGGCAAGAACGGCATCTTGCCAGCGTGATTCTCCAAATAGCGACTTAAACGGCTCCAGCAAATGAGCAAAAATGATGCCGCGGGAGTTATTGATCAACGCTCCCGAACCGTCAGGATGAAAAGCCTTTACGACATCCTTTGCCGTTCCTCCCTGCGCTCCGTAACCGGGAACAAGGAATGGAGCGGAAGGCATCACGTCCCGAAGTTCCGCCAGTTGTTCCGCCCACGTTGCTCCGACCACCGCACCGACACTGCCCGACGTTTGCTGGGCAAGTTGTTCGACATACTCTGCCATTCGCCGATAGATCGGCTTGCCGTCCACGACTAAATCTTGCAACATTTTTCCGCCAGCGTTGGACGTTTTGACAAGAACATAGATACCTGCCCTCCGTTCGACAGCGGTTTTGACGAATGGCTCGATAGAGTCATTGCCGAGGTAAGGGGAAACGGTCAGGGCATCGGCACCCCAGGCGGACTCAGCCCCTAAAATTCCCGCTGCGTATGCTTCAGCAGTCGAACCGATGTCGTTTCGTTTGCCGTCGAAAATGACGAGGAGTTCCTTTTGTTTAGCATACCGGATTACATTCCGCAGGGCGATCATTCCGTCGGCACCATATTGCTCAAAGAATGCCGACTGTGGTTTGACGGCGGGAACCAGCGGAGCAACGATGTCAATGATCGCTGTACAGAATCGTTCGAAGGAATCGGCAACGTCCCCACGTCGGCAGGATGTCGGCAACGACTCCCAACGGGGATCGAGTCCCACCAAGATGGGATTCCCCTTTGTATTAACTGCTTCTAATAGTAGTTGCGAAAAACTCATAGTACGACAATTATACTGTAAAATGCCCATGATTGCACTTTTTTCTTTGTGCCTTTGTGGTTAAAAAAGGATTAACCACAAAGACACGAAGGGGAAAAGGTAAATTATTGCCGTGCCGCAGGATAACTTGACCGGGCAGCGTTATTTGTTTACCATACTGGACGTACATTTCTCTCTACATTAAGGAGTGCCATCATGCCGCTACTTCGATTTACTGTTTGTTTTGTCATTATCCTGCTTGCCGTTCTTCTCGTTGTCCACGAGACGACAGCACAGGAAATCACTATCAAAGGTCGCATTGTCGACACGGACGGCAAACCGATTGCCGGCGCGGGTGTCTATGGACAAAACGGCGACTTTTACGGAACCGCCGAAACCGACGCAAAGGGCGAATACGTTCTCAACGCCACAACACGAAGCCGCAATTCGGGCAGCCGCGATGCCTATGTCGGTGTGCGGAAAGCCGGTATGATGACCGCTCTCCAAAAATTCCCTCTTAACCCGGAACAGCCGCCCGTCATTGACTTTACACTGAAACCGGCTGGCAAACCGCTCAACATCATGGTCGCTCATGACGAACCCATACAAGGTTTTTACATCACGCTCCGCGAGATGGGTGAGCAAATGAACGTCAGCAGTTACCTTCTCACCGATGATGGCAGCCGACCGAGAACCGACGAAAACGGACGCTGGACTTGGCACGAAGCCCCGGACGAAGAAGTGATGCTCGATATGTTTGCCGCAAGAGGAGAATATATGAGTATGCGGAACAAAAAGGTAGTTGCCAGCGATCGAACGTATGTTTTCCGTACAACCAAACGGTTGATCATTTCCGGCAGCGTTACCGACGCAGAAACCGCCGAAGCGGTTCAGAAGTTCGACGTTTATTTCGGCAGAACACAGAGCGATGGCAGAGTGCATTGGAAACTTGAACCCAATGCCGGTACGGAAGAAACATACAACGTAAGCACCGAGGAAGAGGGGGTTGCCGGTCCCTGTGCCGTCAAAATCGAAGCGGTCGGTTACGCTCCTTCTATTTCACGCGACATTAGGTACAACGAGGAAAGCATCACCGTCAATTTTGCTCTGCTCAAATTGTTACCGGGACAAGCGGGCATTTACGGCATCGTCTTGCAACCGGGCGGGATGCCGGCGGAAGATGCCGCCATCGCCATGGCAACGCACAACAGAAACAGATCGGACATTCAATTTGGTCGGATTGACAGAGGAGACCGCTATACCGTTACGGCAGACGCAGCAGGGAAATTTCAGTTTATGTACATCGACTTTGAAGAGGAAGCCGAAAAACGTGTTCCGACGGGTGTACCCAGAGCGGATTACATTTTGTTTCTCCTGCACGATACCGGTTTCAAACGTATTACGCAGCAGGATTGGGACGCACTGAACGAACCCAAGATCATTACGCTTGAACCTTGGGGAAGCATTGAAGGCACCGTAAAAGTCGGCACCCAGCCGGGTAGCAATTTGCCGGTACAATGTTCGATGTCTTTCAGTAATGAGCGGTCTGGAAGCGTGCGTGAACCCCTCGTTCGTATAAGTTATCAGGTGACCGCCGATGCCTCGGGCAAATTTTCCTTCGACAAAGTACCGCCAAGTACCGTGAGAGTACAGCGTGCGATCAGATACCACGACGACGGAACCGGATTTTTCTCAACAGGTTCTCATGGAACGGGCGGGATAGAACTGCAACCCGGCGAGACGGCACGAGTAGCACTTGGCGGAGTCGGTCGTCCGGTCATGGGTAAGTTAGTCCCCTCGGCGGAGTTTGAAATGGTGCCGAATTGGATATACTCGCACATCGTTTGCATGCCGATGCTGGAGGAAGCGGTCTATCCTCACCTTGCCGTGTTGCAACTGCGGGAAACGATGGTGCCCGAAGAATTTTTGGAAGGCTCGGATCGTACACAACTCGTTGCATGGCTTGAAACCGAAGAGGGAAAAAAATACAACGCCGCTGTTGACGAACTGACCAAGGAGTACCGCGATGCCCAAGAGCGCAATCGAGCAAAGCAGGCATTGCAACGGGTTTGTGCGGTTGCAAAAGATGGGACATTCCGGCTTGACGATATATTTGAGGGGGATTGGCAATTTACGGTTGACCTTCAAGCCCCGCCGCCGCCCGGTCAGAGTGTTGGGATGAATAATAAAATCGGCACATTGGAGCGTAAGTTTTTCGTTACCGCAGTGCCCGGCGGTGTTTCGGACGAACCGCTTAATCTCGGCACACTGGAAGTCAAGTGGATGATTCCGCGGAGACCGATGCCGCAAGCCGGCGAAGAGGCTCCTGATTTTGCGATCATCAAAATTGATCCGATTGCCGAAGAGGGAACATTTGAGAACAAGGGGGAGAAACTTCGTCTGTCCGATTACAAGGGAAAATATGTGATTCTTGATTTTTGGGCGATGTGGTGCGGTCCTTGTTTAGCGAAACTGCCGGAGCTTAAAGCGTTGTACGAAACGATCAAGGATGACGAGCGGTTCGTGCTGATCGGAATCAGTCTTGACGGTGCAGGGTCGGAGGAGCAGTTGGGCAAGTTTATCCTCAATCGCGGGATGTCTTGGCTTCACGGTTTGGCGGGCAATTGGGAGGGGGATGCTGTCCGCAGTTACGGTGTTCGTGCGATACCGGCGTTGTTTCTGATCGACACTGAAGGCGATGTGCTGCTTACGAATCCGAGTCTTGAGGGGTTAACGAAAAGTATTGAGGAGTTGAGGAGATAAACGCAACGTCGACACCAACCTGCGATCCTCTATCCGGCGATTACTCCCCTGGCGGGAAAATTTGAACGCAGAACAAACGGAGTCCGCATCGGAAGATGTGGACTCAACTCACCGGAGTTTCCACTCAGGGCTCTGTGAACTTTTATCCGCCGGGACAGTAAGAGACTCGTTATCTGTTTTTCATCGCTTCTTCGACGATTTTGGCTTCTTCGACAGTGTTGATGCCGAGCGATTCAATCGGTTTCAACACGGGCAGAGCAACGACTCGCTTGTCCTGCGACTTCATAATCGCTGGTGTGTCCGTGATATAGTACTCTTTTTGTGCATTGTCCGTCCGAAGATGTATCAATGCTTCCAACAAGTCCGGCGTGTGGAAGACGTAGTAACTCATGTTGACTTCCGTGATCTTTTTCTGCTCCGGCGAAGCATCTTTTTCTTCGATGATTCCCTGAAATTCCCCCTTCTCGTCTCGAAGGATGCGTCCCAGCCCTTCGGGATTCTCTTTGAGTGCAGTTCCCAAAATGCACGAAGGATGCCGCCCGGCAGATTCGTTTTGGTAAGCCTCAAATAATTTCCGAATAGAATCAACCTGAACCATTGGAGAATCCCCTGCGATGACCAAAACGGAATCTTTGTGCGGACTCAATTTTTCGCGGCATGTCATCACGGCATGACCGGTTCCAAGTCGTTCGGTCTGGTCGACGAATTCCAAGTTTGAGCGATGGGATAGGGCGTTTCGAACCAAGTTACTTTGGTATCCGACAACGACAATAATTTTGCTAATACCGGCTTGCTCCAGCGCATCGAGAACGTATTCGATCATTGGTCGTCCCATGAGGGGATAGAGCACTTTGGGCAGTTCTGATTTCATTCGGGAGCCTTTACCGGCAGCCAAGACGACGGCACATTTCATATTGGTAGATTCATAGCATCTGGCACACCATACCGAAAGGTGATTATACCTCAAACGGGGAAAAATCGCCTCGTGATTGCACCAGAGCATGGATAAGGCATGTTTTGTGTAAAACGGAAAAATAGTGTAGAATGAACCCGTTCTGTTCCTTCGCTGCATGCAAGCGAGAACCAATGTTTCAAACTGTTCACGATACGAATATCCGCTTGATGCTTGCTGTACAGAAAGATGATGCGTCAGCGTTTGAAGAACTGATGTTTCGGTTTCAAGGACGCATTCAGTCGCTCTTTCGGCATCTGATAGGCAATCGGGAACTGGCAGAAGATTTGACGCAAGATGTGTTTCTGCGGGTTTTTCGGGCAAGAAAATCCTATCAGCCCGGTGCAAAATTTTCAACCTGGCTTTTTACTATTGCAAATAACGTTGCCGTTTCTCAACTCCGTAA
>Ga0099364_10004174_pt1 | contig 21973 bp, 19 predicted proteins | sample TergutTh196P3_FD_73070 | JGI IMG/M metagenome (GOLD analysis project Ga0099364, IMG submission 73070) | Microcerotermes parvus P3 segment gut microbial communities from Pointe-Noire, Republic of the Congo - Th196 P3 | ecosystem: Host-associated > Arthropoda: Insects > Digestive system > Gut ...
AAATGCAAACGTGGAAAACGATTCCACATCTTGGCAAATACCAACTTCGCACCATCACGATCCTGAATACTCGCCGCATGAACAACAACGATCAATAACAATTCAAGCGTGTCAACGGCAATGTGCCGTTTGATGCCGTCTCTGTTAATTTGTTCAGAAAAATGGCCAGGTCTCTCGGTGCCAGTTGATGAAACAAGGCAACAGAACTGTCGAGTAATGTGTCAGAAAGATGTAGTGCCGACATGGTTGTAATTGTGCCTGAATTAAGAAGAAATGAAAGCCGGAAGTTCATTCGTGAATCCTCGCAATTTCGCTTGCCTGCTTCTTCGCAGGCATCGAGTGAGTTATCGACGGCTTCTTTGACGGTGATAAGCAGTGCTTTGCGTGAGGCATCACAGCAATTTGTTCCTCAAAATTAGCCCCAGTGCCGTATCCTCCGCCGAGGAACGGCATTTGCGTGCTCAGCGATTGTTCATTTCGGACATGCGGTGATTCTATCACAAGTGCGGAAAAGATACAGGGCAAATTTTGATGCGTCAAACCTGATGGAACCAACGGCGGCCAATGCCCACCGCCCTTGTGCAATCACTATGGTACAATAACACAATGAGTTTTCCGCTCTCTTCCAGCATTCAGGCCTGTCGGCAACTGACAAAGCAAGCCAATTCCAACTTCGTGCCCGCTTTCGCTCTGCTGCCCAAAGAAAAACGACAAGCAATGGAAATCCTGTATGCTTACAACCGATTTACCGACGATATTGCCGACAATTCCAATACCACAGATTGCCGACTGCAAAAACTCAATCAATGGAAAAACACGCTCAATGCCGTCTTGAATAATGCCGACCAAATTCCCGACTGCGACGGAGTGGTCTATCTGCCGGCTCTCAAAATGATTATCGAAAAATACAACATTCCCTGCGAACCGTTTTTCCAACTGATTGACGGGATGAAAACCGATATTGAGGCAAAGCCGTTTGCAACATTCGATGACTGCTTGACTTACTGCGATCAGGTTGCGGGTTCGGTCGGCATCGCTTCGCTTGCCATTTGGGGGACGGCCCAACCGCTCGCTTCAGAATCTGTCTGCGATGCCGCAAAGGCGTGCGGCACCGCTTTTCAATGGACGAATATCATTCGGGATTTGCGAGAAGACTATCAAAATGGGCGAATCTACTTGCCGCAGTCGGACTTGCAGCATTTTGGCATCACACACGCACACTTCGATGCAATGCTTGACGGCTTGCAGAGAGCACCAAACGAACAGTTCGCCAAGTTGATTTCCTATCAATTAGACCGTTGCAAGACTTATTACGACCGATCGCTGCCGCTTTTTGAGTTCATCAACCGCGACAGCCGTCGGGCTTTCGGTTTGATGTGGAATTATTATTACGCGTTGTACGGCAAGATGGTTCGCGATCCGCTGTTGGTTACGCAAAGCGTTCGGGTCCGTTTGCCTGCTTGGCAAAAAATCCACCTTTGGCTGCGTTGGCGGTTTTTGGCCTAATGATTGTGCCCCTATTTTCGTTTTCGCTTGTTTTCCTTAAGTTGGAGGGCATCTTCCAAAGCCTTTCCGGCTTTGAACACGACGACGTATTTCTCCTGAACCATCACTTCGTCGCCGGTTTTAGGGTTTCGTGCTTTTCTTGCCGCTCTTTTCCTGACTTCGAAAACACCGAAGTTACGCAACTCGATGCGATTCTCCTCGACGAGCGTTTCAACGATGCTGTCGAACACACTTTGGACGATGTCTTTCGTCTTGAGTTGTGTCATGTTGAGTTTTTCGGAAATCGCGCGAACAATCTCTTTTTTAGTCATGGTTTGGTGCGTTCAGGTTAGAATTGTCCTACCATAAGGGGAAAGGCGGCAGACCCCGCATGAACCTTGCATAAACCGAGGATGCGCCGCCGAACGATAGTTGATTTTGAGGCTTATTCAGCATCATTTTCGTCAGAATCACCGTTGGATTCCTGCCCTTCCGTGGCAGTTGCATCGTCGCTGTGTGAGGTTGCTCCGGGCGAGCCTGGACCGGTTGCAGGTATGGTATCTCCGCCGCCGCAGCCGGTTACAAAGCCAAGGGCGACAATCATGGAGCAAAGGGCGAAAAATTTCTTCATTGTATTTTGTGCAATTTTATGCAGTTAAAGGGGTTGGTGGAACAATTTTTGGTGCTTTCGATTTCCGAAGACACTGATACGGCACATGATAGGGTAAATTTTGCGAAATGCAAGGGGCACGCCCTGCATGCCCTCCGTTCGGCAACGGGATTGCAATTTCGTCCCTCCGGTGCAGGCTGGAAGGACGGTTGGCGGCTTTTTTGTCAAAACCCGGGGGCGTTAGCCCCCGGCTCGTGTGCAACGCCCCCGGGCTCGTGCGCCTTGACAAATTGCGGACCATGCGTGAAAATCAACTCTGCCTCCCTTTCTCCCGCCATTTTATGTCCGATACCGACGTCGTTGCCAAATTACAAACCGCCCGACAGAAAATCTTAAGCCAACTGTCGCAAGTCATCGTCGGACAAACCAATGTCATCGACGAACTGCTCATCTCCGTCTTCGCACAAGGACATTGCCTACTCGAAGGCGTGCCCGGCCTGGCAAAAACCCTTATGGTCAGCACACTCGCCCGCACGCTCGACCTACGCTTCAGCCGAATTCAATTCACGCCCGACCTAATGCCCGCCGATATTACCGGCATCGACATCATCGAAGAAAATCGCGATACCGGCAGTCGAGCCTACCGATTCCTCGAAGGCCCGCTCTTCGCCAATGTGATCCTTGCCGACGAAATTAACCGAACACCGCCCAAAACGCAATCCGCCCTGCTCGAAGCAATGCAGGAACACCGCGTTACAGTCGGGCGCAATCGGCATCCGTTGCCGCAGCCGTTTTTCGTCCTCGCAACGCAAAATCCCATCGAACAGGAAGGAACTTATCCGTTGCCTGAAGCGCAGCAAGACCGGTTTATGTTCAAGGTTTTTGTCAAATATCCTTCGTTTGAAGAAGAATTTGAAATCGTCCGCAAAACGACTTCGCTCGGAACGGATGATATTCAGCCGGTTCTTTCGGCAGCGGAAATTTTGGAATTGCAAAAGATCGTCCGTCAGGTTCCGATGGGAGACCACATTACGCGTTATGCACTGGCATTGGTTCGCCAGACTCGTGTGGATCAGGAGCGTGGCATACCGGACATCGTCAAGCAGTATGTATCTTGGGGTGCTGGCCCTCGAGCGGTGCAGTATTTGGTATTGGGCGGCAAGGCACGAGCGTTGCTGCATGGCCGACCGCATGTAACTTGCGAGGATATTCAGGCCTTGGCCAAGCCGGTATTGCGTCATCGGCTCGTGATGAATTTTTTGGCCCAGAGCGACAATTTTTCGGCAGATATGCTTGTTGAAAAGTTGTTGGAATCTACGCCGACGAAGGAAGACGAACTGTTCCGCGATCCTCGGTTTCAGAGTTTGTTCGCGGCGTAGGAGGTCGAACAAATCGCCTATTTTCCTTCCCGGAGCCGTTGGCCGAGATAGTTATCCAGTTCGGGAATCGGTATGATTTTCTCGATGGTGGCTTCCAGCGGGTACTCAACCCGGCGGTAGGCAATCGTATCGCCTTCCAATATGATGTAGCAGGCTCTGGGGTCTCGGTCACGCGGCTGTCCGACCGAGCCGACGTTAATCATCGCCTTCTTTTCTCCCAGCGTATACCGCCAGTTCAGTTCGTCCGGCGCATAAAATTCCCTGTCTTCCGTGAAAATGCCAGGTACATGCGTGTGTCCTTGAAACGAATACTTGGGAACGACGGAAAAGAGTTTTTCCATTCTCTGCTCGTTGTAGATGTCGTCTTGAAAGACGTACTCGTTGAGCGGATTTCTCGGCGAGCCGTGTACATAGAGAAAATCATCTTCGCGGTGTATTCTCGGCAGGCCGTTGAGGAAATCCCAGCGTTCGTTGGCACTGTGAATTCGGGGATTTTCGAGTTGTTCTCTTGTCCAAAAAATTGCTTTTTCGGCACTGTTATTAAAACCTTCAGGATCGAAGAGGGAGGCTTGGTCGTGATTTCCGAGGAGGCAGACGGCAACTTTTTTTCGGACGAGTTCGATACATTCGATAGGGTTTGGGCCGTAACCAACGGTATCCCCGAGGCAGTAAATCTCGTTAACCCCTTGATCTTCAATGTCTTGCAACACTGCTTCGAGAGCTTCGAGATTGCTGTGAATGTCGCTGATAATCGCCCTTTTCATGAAAAAAGTTTAGCCATGGGAGAATGAAATAGTCTCCATTTATTTTCTTTTTTTTGGCACACCACATGCGGTGCCTGGTCGTATTGTACCATTTTTTCTGTTGTTTGCAACGGGATTGCCGAATATACCAATTTGTCGTCCGGCAGGCGTTCCGTTGCCGGCGGCAGGCGAAAAAGGTTCCATTTTCGAGGGGCGGCAAGAACCATTCGGCGAAATATTGGCGGAATTCTTGCAAAGAAGGTTGTGCGAGGGTAGGTGAAACACAGGGTGGCGCTGGGCACTTCGGGGCGTTTGAATCCAATGCCAATGTTCTTTTGTCCAACTTACAACGAAAAAATCGTACTACAGGATAATGCTGATCTTTCGGGTAAAACTTTTCGGAGTGTTTTTATGGATTTTGACCGTCATTTTGCTCAGCGAGCCCGTTTGTTCGCGGGATGCGGGCGAAATCCCTCGCAATCGCTACAACCATCATAAATGCACCGTCTCCATATGCAAAATAGAAAAAATAGGCAGTTTTTTCTTGCTTTTCCCTTTGGAGAACATATCATACACACGTGGAGGTGCAGTTCCAATAAATTTTGACAATGGTAGGCGTTTCCTTCGCAAATCCGGGCAAGTTCACTCACTTTTCGGCCGCTCCACCAGCATGGTCAAGCGAGTGATGACGGAAAAATGGGTCTTCACGCCCGGCGAAAATGACATTCTTGCACTTGAAACATCTCCGCGGGGCGAGGTTGCAGTGGCTTAACAGTAGCGGCAATTTTCTCTCGCAACTTTATGACAACGACTTTCAAGACTGGATGGGCATGATGAAGAAGCGAGTGGTGGGTTGGTGGTAGTAGCAGAAAATTGGCAAGTAGCAACGACAAAAACAAATTTATTCTACCACAGCAATGCCGTAATTTCCAATCGGGACATCTGCGAAAACTGCTCGACGGACATTTCGACTTGATTGCCATTCTTCGCCTCAACAATAATCCGGTCATTGGCAAGCCGATTGCCGTCGTTGTCCGTTACGCGAATCGAATACTGCTGCGCCAATGTATCGTCGGCGATGGTTTTATTCCGCACACCTTCCGCTTTCTCAAACAATGCATGAAGAGTAGAATTGTCTATAAGTTCTTGTCGAACATTCTGATAGGCCGCTTGGTCAGCCACACTACTTAGACCATCCCACGACCAACCTCCGGGAAATGGAGTCCAAACAAAATCCGGGGGAAGCGGCAATCCATCACAGCCAACTGTAGGTTTGGGCAAATCTGGAGGATGTGCCGCGTGAAGTTGAAAAACCTCACCACGAGCATTCCTTGCAATTCCATTCTGATCGAAAATCTTTTGGACTTCAGCATAAAACACATCGCGTTCTTCCAATGTTAAACCGTCAAGTCCAGAGTAATCCTCTGCAGTAAGGATGTGTCCGTGAATCTCGGAGTACATGAGCGTAGCAATTCCGTCTTGGCCTGCCTCAAACTTCAATGCACCGCTGGGTGGCACGAACCAATATCCGTAATCATCAACGGCGCGTTTGGGCACTTCGCCTCGGTAGAGAGAGGGAAAGAGACGATCGAGAATGTCATGTCCTTCAAGAGCCGTATGCGGATCAAACGGTCTGCCATATTCACCAGGCTGGATGATGTTTCCGTCAAGGTCCCGAAGTATCATACCGCCTAATTCTGGTATTGCCGTATCGCCCCTGCCGCTTGTTGCGTGGAGAGCGTCTTGGGTAACACCTAGGATATGGTTCGCCGACAGTTTCCGGGAATCATGTTGCCAAATGTACGAGGTGGTTCCGCCTTGCAGCAATTCTTTCATGCAAGAAATAGAAGGAACGGCAACTGAATGCACATTTGTCGCGTGGCTCGCTTGGTATTGTTGCTGTGTATTTTGTTGCAATCTGTCTTGCTGGATTTTACTTACCTGCAAGTAGATATTTCGCACATCGTGAAGCAAAGATGCTTGTGAATTAGGATTTGGTTTTGTGATATTTTGCTGTATTTTGCTTGGTGGCAAATAAGTATTTCGAGCAGCAGGTACGGAGGGAACAAACGCATCCCTAATGTTTCCTATCGCAGCCGTCATCGGTGCAAGGCGAGCCCCGAAGATCACAGGCGAAGCATTACCCGCCGCTCGCGTGGAACCCGCAACGGACTGGACAAAACTTCCGAAAATCGAGGGGAAACTGGTCATGGACTCAATAATGCAGACGTCCACCCTATAGTATGCTTTTCTGCAAAGGGAAAATCAAGCAAAACCTGCCCCTTTTGTGTATTTTACGCGTCGCGAAGGTGCGTTTATGACGGCTGCAGGGGTTATGCGGTGCGTAACCAACAACTACCGCAATGCCATCGCCTGCTTCACGAGAACAATAAACTCCTCGCGATAACGATCTTCCAGCGTGTGTGGTACGGCAAGTTCCATTACCATATCCCAACTGCCCATGCCACTGTGCCGACTCGAACGCAATAACATTCCATACAAAGCAACCGCCGACGCAAACCGAGAATCTCCGCTCGCTTCCTGCACCGATTTCCGTACAGGATATTCCAAAAGTACACTCCGCTCGCCGTCCGGCTCCTTATACCGCAATTTGACAAACATCAATTCGTCCGCGAAGTTCACCGCATCGCCATTCGCGAAGCCCGTATCGGGAAATCGGGAATCCCTAACTGACGTTACAGGCTCTGTAGTCGTTTCGGTTGGCTGTGCATCATACCGCGAACGATCGACCGCCGACGGCAATCGCACGCCCACCGGTATGAGTTCATACAATGCCGTTACCGTGTGGCCCGCTCCGATGTCGCCCGCATCCACCGCATCATTGTGAAAATCCTCGTCCCGAAGTTGACGATTTTCATAACCCAACAGCCGATAACCCGCAACATGTGCCGGATTGAAATCCACCTGAATTTTCACATCTTTCGCGATCGTAAAAAGCGTACTCGTCAAGCCGTCAACCAAGAGCCGTCGGCACTCTTCTATCGTATCAATATACCCATAATTCCCGTTGCCCCGCATGGAAAGCGTTTTGAGGCGGTCATCCTTAAAATTACCCATCCCGAACCCGAGAATCGTCAGAAACACGCCGCTTTTCGCCTCTTCGGCAATCAGGTCTTCGAGCGATTTATTGTCCGTCGTACCGATGTTAAAATCGCCGTCGGTGCAGAGAATCACGCGGTTTTGGGCTTCCTTGTCAAAATACCATCGGGCAGTTTCGTAGGCCAATTTGATGCCGGACTCGCCGTAAGTCCCGCCGGATGCCCGCAAACCGTTGATGGTGTCGATAATCGCCCGTTTTTCCTGGGCGGATACGGACGGCAACGCCAAATTCGTTCCATTGGCATACGTCACGATGGCGACGCGGTCTTTCGGCTGCAATTTTTCGACTAATTCGGTCAAACCTTTCTGAACCAACGGAAGCCGGTTGTCGGGTGCCATCGAGCCGGAGACATCAACCAGGAAAACCAAGTTGAGCGGCGGGCGTTCGTTGGCGGTGTATTCTCGGCCTTTGATTCCGATGCGTGCCAGGAGGTGTTCCGGCTGCCAGGGACAGGGGAACACTTCGACGTGCGTCGCGAAGGGCTTGTCGCCGTCGGGTTGAGGATAATCGTATTTGAAGTAATTGATGTACTCTTCGAGCCGAACGGACATTTCCGGCGGGCGTTGATTTCGGTCGCGTATGTATTGCCGCATGACCGTATAGGCAGCCGTGTCTACGTCGATGGAAAAAGTCGAAAATTCGCCGAGTACGACGGGTTTGAAGTCATTTTCGGCAAATTCGCGGAAGGCAGTCGTTTCCCTCGCAGGGCTGGGGAGAGGAGGGGGAGCCATCCCCGGGAGTGGACGTCCCGGAAGTTCCGCAACGGGCGGAGTGATGGAGCGAAGGGATAAAGCCATGACACCGCGATTACTTTCCGAAGCACTCCGCATAGGCGTCTGCGTCGGTACGGCAGTGGAGTGCCCAGAAAACGACGGTGGGCCGCCCATACCGCCACCCATGCCACCACTCGCACTCATACCGCCCATTCCGCCGCTTCCGCCGCTCATTCCGCCGCCGAAACCAAATCTTTCTGCTGGGGCGGACATTCCCACAGGTGCTTGGCTTCGGGGGTTCTCGCGAGCCGCGTCGTCTGAGACGCCCATACGCTCCGCGGGTAGAGCGGCTAACGGCGGCTGCTCTCCCCTTTGGGCGACCTCCCCTGGCCGAAAAAATCGGTCCCGGACCTCTTTGTCTTTGTCAGCGTTTTCGCTCAAAGAGTCGGAGCCGCTTGCGGTGGAGGCCCCGTATCTTGCGGATTTGTCTTCGACTTCGATGGGGACAGCGCTTCGCTCCATTCCCGGCTCTTTGTGGAAGACAAGGGGCAACGCCAGGGCAACGATGAGCGTTGCCGCGATTGCTGTTACCGCGGCGGGTACAAGCCAACGACGCTTGTTCGCCGGGTTGCCTGCGACGCTCCGAGGCTCCGTAGGCGACCCGGCAATCGGCTCTTCGCTCATCGCGGTTTCAATTTGGGCGGCAATTTCGCGGATCGCGGCCACTTCGGTTTGCAATTCGACGCTCTGGTCGAGGGCGGTTTGAATCTCACCTGCTTCCTCGGCAGACAGTTCGCCGAGTACGAAAGCAGTAAGACGCGGATCGGTTGGGTTTATGGTTGTCATAATGTTGTGAGAAGTTAGGAGTTAGGACGTTTTTGTCAAATCTTTACGCAGTTTCGCAATCGCTTCGTGCAGGAGCCAAGCGATGGTTGTTACCGATTCGCCGAGCACTTCGGCAATTTCGGCATATTTAAGACCTTCCTGAAACTTGAGGCGTAAGACCTCGCGGTGTCTCGGGGAAAGGTCATTGATTTTCTGTTGGATCATAGTATGTATCTCCTTTTTTTCTGCGAGGATAACGGGATTGAACTTTGTCGCATCCGCAGGCAAATCATCGGAGAGTGTTTCAGTCCTCCCGGACTTTCGGTACTGGTCGATGATGAGATTTCGGGCGGTTTTATATGCCCAGGCTTGCGGATTTTTGACCGTTGTTCGTTGTTGTTCGAAGCGGAGAAAGACTTCTTGTGCGATGTCTTTACCGGCATCGGGATCGGACAGCAATCGAGCCGCATACCGGCAAATGGCATCGTAGAGCGAGTCGTCTGGCGTCATTGTTGTAAGCCGCGTCGCCCCGCGACGCACTGATTATTGCCTTCCCAAGATTATAGACGCACGGAGAGAGGATTCCATAGAGGGAATTTTTAGAATCCGAAAAAAGGGCAAGTGCGGGCGAGAGGATTTGAACCTCCAAGCCTTTCGGCATCGGATCCTAAGTCCGACGTGTCTGCCAATTCCACCACGCCCGCACAGTTGAGATTGCAGAATTATACCAAAAATTTGCCAAAACCGGGGGTATCGACTCGGGACGGCGTATCGGATAGAATGGCGGGTCAAACGGAAATGCCAAGAGAAGCGATCATCACGCCGGCGAACATTCAGGATTCTCCAACGCAGGATGCGGTGCCGACCCAAGTCGATTGGCCGACGGAAGAAGACCGTGCCCTACGGCCGCAAAAAATGGCCGAAATGATCGGACAGCGAGACGTCTTCCGTCGGCTCGAAATTTCCATCCGAGCCTCCCAAAAACGAAAGGAAACACTCGGACACATTCTCCTCGACGGGCCGCCGGGACTCGGAAAAACGACCTTCGCAACCTGCATTCCCCGAGAACTCGGCGTGTCTATGCAAATCGGGAACGGTGCAACTCTTAAATCGCCCAAAGACGTCGTGCCCTACTTGACCAATGCCGAAGAAGGCTCCGTTCTCTTCATCGACGAAATTCACCGTATGCAAAAATCCGTCGAAGAATTTCTCTATCCCGCGATGGAAGATTTTAGAATCGACCTGACGCTCGGCGAAGGAATCAATGCCCGTACGCTAAACATTCAACTCAAACCGTTTACGCTCATCGGAGCGACGACGCGGTCGGGCCTGATTTCCGCTCCGCTTCGCGATCGGTTTCAAATTCGGGAACACCTTGATTTTTACAGTATTGAGGAGTTGTCGGTCATCATTCGGCGCAGTTCGGGCAAGTTAAACATTAAAATTGAGGATGATGCGGCGTATGAGATTGCCTTTCGCAGTCGCGGGACGCCTCGGCTTGCGAACAATCGGCTTCGTTGGGTTCGGGACTATGCAGATGCGAAGGCGAATGGCGAAATAACGCTTTCGGTGGCGATGGAAGCGTTGGAAATGCAGGGAATAGACAAATTGGGACTTGACCCGCAGGATCGTCGGTTTTTGGATACGATATTACGCGTGTTTCGTGGTGGGCCCGTCGGTTTGGAGTCGATTGCGCACACGCTCAATTTGGAGCCGGACACATTATCGGCGGAGATCGAGCCGTTCATGCTGCGGAGCGAGTTGTTAATTCGCACGCCAAAGGGCCGATGCTTAACGGAGAAGGGTTTTCGCCATCTCGGGGCGAATCCGAGCGATTATTTGACGATGGATTCTCCATTGTTTAAGATAACAGAACCGCAACCCTAAGGTTGCGGTTCCACTCACACCCCATCACTACGGCCTGCCGGTAAGCAGACTCACTTCGAGCAATTTTTTCACCCGATCATGCAGCATCGTCAAATGCGCTGCCGAAGCAGCATCGCGATTAGCCTGGACATTCAACGCCGCATGAATCTTCGATTCCAATTTCACCAACTCCTGACGGGCCAACGAGCGACTCGAATTCGCATCAGGAAAAAAATAAGAAATTCCATCTCCCAAGGCATACGATGCCAACAACTTAAAACAGTGCTCTTGCAGCGTACGACGCAATGCCGGTATCATCGGATTGCGAGCCGAAAACTCGTCGCCCTCCTTAATCGCATCCAACTCGCTAAATATAGATGCCGTTACGGTACTGAATAACTCGTCGATTGTATAAACATCTTCCGATTCCGATACCCGCAATGCCGTATCCGTCAATGCAGTGAACACCCACGGAGCCAATAAGGATTCAAGCGTATCGCACTGGATAGCCGTGATGACCGCACTCAACGAAACCGCAGGCCGGACTTCGAGACCTCCCCATCGCTCTTCGCCAAATTGGTTATAAATTTCCGGGGCAATTCCAAACGCATCCGCACCAAATGTATGATCGCAAAGGAACTGTACCGACTCCCTTTTCGTGGAGGCATCGACAACCTGTATCGGCGGACGGTTTCCGGGATCGCCCCGACGGTCGCGGTTTCGCAGCAAACCCTCGATGTTGCGAAGCAACAGATTGTTTTCCCGCATCCGCAAACTGACCAAAAGCCGATAATATCTGCCGACATCCCGATATTGTCCATCTTCCCTGATTGCCCTATCGAGGATTTCGGCCATCAACTGGTTGTACAATTCCAGTCCCCGTTGCGAAAACTCCAACGGGTTCTTTCCCAAGTCCCAGATTCCCGAACGGGGATCCGGTTGCAACCGCAAGTCCTCATCCGTTGAGTAATTATTTCCATCTTCTGCTTGCCGGGCTGCGATTCTCGCAAGTTCTCTTCGTTCTCCAGCGGAACCGCCGGGAATTATCTTGTAGCCATATTCAATGGCAAGGTAATCATACGGCCCCAGTCCCGACATGAAGTAATCCCCCTGCGGTTTTCCTTTCGGAGCGATGTTAATCGGCAGATAATCCATCACGGAGCCTGCGTGTCCATACTCTTTGGAACGGTCGGGATCATTCATTTCATCGAGCGTCAGCCAACTGCTCGCCTGAAAGTTATGCCGCAGACCGAGTGTATGGCCGACTTCGTGCGTCGTCAGGTCTTTGATTGCGGCAAATACCAAACGCTCGAATTTTTCTTCGCGTTCTCTTATCAATTCCGCCCGGGTTTTCGGCCTCCCATTTTCCGTGCCGTTCTCTTTGCCATTCTCCTTGTCTTCTTCCTCGCCGTTTTCCTTCGGTTCTTTTTTATCTCCGTTTTCTTCATCCTTGCCGTTCCCATTGCCATTTCCGTTTCCGTTGCCTTCTCCGTTATCGCCGTTGAGGGCAAGAGCCAAATAAGCCAAGGCAACGTGTGCGGCACGTTCTTGAGCGTGATGGGAGGCGCGATTGTTAATCGACTCATAAAACTCCGCATCGTCCTGCTCCGGCACCGCGGGCTCGCTTCGCTGTTGGAAAAACGAATGTTCCGCATTTCGGTTGGTATTGGAAGGTATCACATCGGCAATCATATTGTCGAATCGATCCCGCCAATGCGTAATCCAACTGGCGTCGATGATAATGTCGGCATCGAGGATTTCGCCCGTCAGGGGATTCACTCGGCTCGGGCCCATCGCGAAACCTCGCTCGCTGGTTATCCAGCGGATGGTGTTGTAGTTAATGTCTTCGGCGTCCCAAGTATCGGAATCCGCCTGCTGCCGAACTTCGATTGCATCGACGATACCGACTTTCTCAAAGGCTTTGTTCCATTCCAAAATCCCTTCGCGGACGGCATTTCGATATTTGAACGGGACGGTTTTTTCGATCCAAAACACAATCGGTTTTCGAGGCGGCGAAAGTGCCGCGGAGGAATCGGCTTTTTGGATATTCCAACGGTTGATGTACCGTATCATGTGATTATCCTCGACGGCACGCGAAAAATTCTTGTGCGACACGGTGAAATAGCCTATTCGCGAGTCGGCCATTCGGGGCGAGTAGCCCGACGAGGGCAATCGGCTAATGGAATAATGGAGCGTAACGCCGACACTGTTGGGATCGGGCGAAAAAGTGGATCGGGCACCGGAATAGGTCGCATTGACGCGAAATTCCATATTGTTAGGAAAGCCTTTGACATCCCCCCAAGTTGACCGGCTGCGGTCGAATGTTCCGATACCGAGTCGCGGCAGGTCGGCCATAAAAATAGGGGCGAGATCAACGACATCGCCGCCGTTTTCGCCGATTGCGATGATGGGCAGGCTGTACAGAATGCTGTCGGAAAACCCGACTTCGACGGCCCGTGCTTCGGGTGTTCCTGAATCTGCCGTGAATCGGATATTTCGCCTGACGACTTGGATGGTATCATTCACTTTTCGGAATTGCCAGAGCCAATCGCTTCCGCCGGATTGGTAGGTGTATCCTCCGATGGCCGTTGTTCCGGAGCCTCGGGCGACGGCGATGGCGATGAGGTAATCGGTATTGAGGTTATTGCCTCTGATTTCAGCGACGAGTCGGTCTCGTCTTTGATAGAAGTTGATAAGACCTTCAATTTTTCGGGCGTCGGGCAGGACGTCTTTGATGGGTCTTGGCCGATCTCTGTCCGCAGCGGATGGCGTTGCGGCCGGTGTTGCGGGCGGCGTTGGTTCTTGTGCAATGAGGCAGACAACGCAGAAAGCGATGAGCAGCAAAACGGTGAACGATAAGTGTTTCATAGGACTAATCCGAGGGAATTCAAAAACCGTAGAAAATCGGTAAGGTATTCTAGGCCGTGTTTTGAGAAAGTCAAGAAAATCGAAAAATTTTTTATGTTAGACCTGTAGCACACCCCTCGTCATCCCGGCGTGCGTCGGAATGACGGAAGCAATTCCTGGCCAATTTGGGATATGCCTAGCCTTGTTCCGTCAGTATTTTCGCTTCCCGAACGATCCGCTGGAGTTCCGCATGCACATCTTCCCATTCCCGCATCCGATTGAACGATAAAAAATGCTGCTGACACGCCTTCCGCAAGCCGCTCCGACTCGTCTTCGTCTTCAAATTCTGATAAAAATCCCAAAGTTTGATATATCCCAAAAAATCACTCCGCTTGTCCAAAAAAATTGCGTGTGCCGCATCCGCCTTGCCTTGAAACTCCTGCGGACGCTCTCGCGGGTCCTGAATTTCCAATACCGACGCAACGATCAGCATCTCCGGCAACACCCCATTTTCCTGTGCCGCCAAGATCATCCGGCCTATCCGCGGGTCAACCGGCAATTTGCTCAACTTCCAACCAATCGACGTCAACGTCCGATGCTCGTCAATTGCTCCAATCTCAAAAAGCGTTTTGTAACCATCAGAAATTGCAGCCGAACGCGGCGGGTCTATAAACGGGAAGGTCTCTATCTCGCCCAACTTCAATGCCTTCGTCTGCAATATGACCGACGCAAGATTCGTCCGCTGAATTTCCGGCGTCGTGTAACGCTCCCGATGCTTATAGGGAACACCTTGTCCCATACCGGAAGCGGACGAGTCTTCAGAATAAAGCCGAATACACACGCCGGGCCCAATCCGGCCGCACCGGCCTGCCCGTTGATCCGCCGAGGCTTGCGATACCGCCTCAATGGGAAGCCGCTGCGTCCGCGATCGGGCAGAATACCGGCTAATCCTTGCCGTGCCTGTATCAATAACATAACGAATTCCCGGTACGGTCAACGAAGATTCCGCAACGTTGGTTGCCAAGATAATCCGGCGATGCCGCGACGGTTGGAACACTTTTTGTTGTTGATGCACCGGCAATCGGGCATAGAGCGGCAGAATTTCGATTTTTCGATCCCGCAATTCGTTTTGCAATTCGTTTGCCGTTTCCAAAATGTCCCGTTCGGTTGGCAGAAAAATGAGAATATCGCCGTTGCCGTGCTTGTACAATTCTTGGATTGCCGAAAGAATTGCTTCCGATTGGGCATCCGAATCATCGTGCGCTGCGTCGTCTGTGTCGCGGAGAACATCGCGGTATCGGATTTCAACGGGATACGTTCTGCCGGAAACTTCGATGACGGGAATCGGCTTGCCGCGGTTGATTCGCCGGGCGTTAAAGTGTTCGGCGAAGCGTTGTGCGTCGATGGTTGCCGAGGTAATTATCAATTTCAAGTCGGGCCGATGGGGCAGGACGCGTTTCATCATTCCGAGCAGAAAGTCGATGTTGAGGGAGCGTTCGTGTGCTTCGTCAATGATGATGGTGCTGTATTTGCGGAAGTTTTTATGGGACTGCGATTCGGCAAGCAGGATGCCGTCGGTCATCAGTTTGATGAGCGAATTTGCGGAAACTTTCCGATCGAATCGGACTTCGTAGCCGACTTCTTGTCCGAGGGCGCATCCGAGTTCTTCGGCGATTCTGGTGGCGATGGATCGAGCGGCAATTCGTCGGGGTTGTGTGTGTCCGATCATTCCGTTGGTGGAGCGACCGATTTCGAGGCAGATTTTGGGCAGTTGGGTGGATTTCCCGGAGCCTGTTTCACCGCAGACGACGACGACTTGGTTATTTCGGACGAGGTCGGCAATTTCTTCTCGTCGCTGCACGATGGGTAAATCGGCATCGTACGTCAGGTTGAGATGTTTCAGACTGCGTTCCACGGAGAGCATTGTAAGCGTTCGCCGTCCTGCCTGCAAGACGTAAAACAATGCCCAAAATTGGATTTCACCCGAGGAGTTAGCCCATTCGGCATCCCCTCTTGACATTTTGCCCTCTGTGTGCCACAATGAAACACACTTGGCCAGGTTGGCTTGAGGATTCTCATGAGCATCAAAATTAAACTCGATTATCATAGCAGCGAACCGCTTTACAGTCAGGCCGTGTTGGAGATCAAACGGCTTGTCGTGTCCAAACGGCTCAAGCCCGGCGACAAACTGCCGTCCATTAGGGTCTTTGCCGAACAACTGCAACTCAATGCGACGACCGTCCGGCGGATTTTCGACCAATTAGCCAAAGAAGGCATTGTGGTCCAACGCCACGGCTCCGGCGTGTATGTTACTGAGGCTCATGTCCCGTTTTCACCGGAACACGTCCAAAAAGTGATGAAGCGCCAAGCCGATTTTTATCTCGTTGAAGGGCTCCATTTAGGCCTCCACTACGACGAACTTGTCCGAATTATCGAATCGCAATATCGGATTTTGATGACGGAGAAATAAATTGATTATTTTACGCAAAGGCACAAAGGAGTCCGTCGCTAACGCTTTGGCTCTGGAACTCAGATGTTACAAACGTCTTTGTGCCTTCGTGCCTTTGTGTGAGAAAAATAAAAAATGACAGAAAACGAAATTGGTAAAATTGTAGTTGACACAGCAATTCATTTACACCAGGAATTAGGGCCTGGATTGCTGGAGTCTGTTTATGAAGCAGTTCTTTCGAGACTTCTTGAAAGACGAGGGCTTCGTGTGCAGCGGCAGGTTGGTGTTCCGATTGTATTCGGCGGAGAACGTTTTGATGAAGGCTTTCGGGCCGACATTATCATCGAAGGAAAAGTCATTCTCGAACTGAAGTCGGTGGAAAAACTTAATCCCGTTCACAAAAAACAACTGCTTACCTATTTGAAATTGACCAACATGAAACTCGGCTTTGTTTTGAATTTTGGAGAAGAACTGATGAAAACCGGTATCTCCAGAATCATTAACGGATATTTAGATTGATAGTGCCTCACACAAAGGCACCAAGGCACAAAGGAGTCCGTCGCTAACGCTTCGGCTCTGGAACTCGGATGTTGCAAACGTCTTTGTGCCTTCGTGTGAGCCCTATAAAAAATACTTTAACCCCCAAAGGAAAACGACCATGAACACTCCCATCGCCGTTGAAATGCAAGACGTTTGCCGATCCTTCGGCACTGGCAAGGACATCACGCTCGCCGTGGATCACCTGACCCTGTCCGTGCCGCGAGGCTCCATTTACGGACTCCTCGGAGCAAACGGAGCCGGTAAAACGACTTCGATCCGAATGATGGTCTCGCATCTGAAACCCGACCAAGGCACCATTCGCGTCCTCGGCGAAGATCCCGCCGAACAATCGACCGACATGCGTCGCCGCATCGCCTACATCTCGGAAAATATGCAAATTCCCCGTTGGATGTCGATGGAAGATGCCGTCGGTTTCTGCAAACCGCTCTATCCGAATTGGAACGAACCGCTCTACAAGGAACTGCTCAAGACATTCGATCTGAAACCAACTCGGCGGTACGAAGAGTCTTCCAAAGGCCAACGCCGGGCAATGTGCATTATCATTGCCTTGTGCCAGGAGCCCGAAGTGCTGATTATGGACGAACCTGCGTCGGGACTCGACACATTGGCCCGTCGTCATTTTCTGTCGGAACTCTTGAAAGTGACGTGCGATGAGAACAAGACGGTACTGTTTTCGTCGCATATTTTAGGCGACATCGAACGGACGGTTGACCGTGTTGCGATTTTGATGCGGGGCCAGATGGTGCTCGAAGGGGAACTCGACTCGCTCAAGGAACGCGTGCGGCGAATCATTTTTCGGACGGAATCCGACAAGTTGGAGGAACCTCGGACGGATTTATTTCGCACGTTGCGTAGTATCAGGGACCGCAGCAGTTTGTATTGGGTGGTTACGGATTTTGAGCCGAGCAAGTTCGTTCAACTCCGCGAGTCGTTGCCGGATTCGGTCGCCGTCGAAGTGGAGGGATTTAACCTTGAGGAGTTGTTCATGGAGAGCATCGAAAGCAGTCGGGAAGCGGCATAAACGCGTTAATGTCGGCAATTTGCGTAATTTTTGCTCATTTTGCTAATTATCCGGTATGCAACCATAATTCTGTTTAATCTCTTTATGCCGGTTCGATAGACGTATCATCGAACCTTTTCATTAACCTCCGAAAACACAATGAAAAAAACACTTCTTTTTTGGGGACTCGCCGTCCTGCTGTGGGGAACCTCCACCGCAATCGGCCAAAATTGGCTCGCTCAGAGCGAGCCATGCGACCCCTGCGGGCCTAATCCCTGCGGCCCCCTGTTTGCCAATCCAGACGCCCTGCCCCTCAACGTCAGCGGTTGGGTCGATTTCGGCGTCTTTACAAACGCACACGGATTCAATAACAATGGCCCGATGTTTACCGACAGCAAACGGCGAAACGACTTCGGACTGAGCCAGTTGTACCTGGAATTGGAAAAAACGATGAATACCAAACGCGGTTTCGACTGGGGAGCAAAAACCGACCTCGTCTACGGGTCGCATGCCGGTAGTATGCAGTGCTTCGGCGACGAAACGTTCGACTTCGGACTCGGAAAAAACCGAAATGGTTACGAACTGGCAATCTACCAACTCTACGGCAGCGTCGGATACGGCGATTTGAGCGTCAAAGCCGGAAAATTCATCACGACGCTCGGCTGGGAAGGCTCCGCATCGCGGGATAACTTCTTCCATAGCCATTCCTATCTGTATATGATCGAAGCGGCAACCCATATGGGTGTGTTGGCCGATTATGCGTTGACGGATCGCCTGTCGGTCAACTTCGGTTGGACGACGGGAATGGATTCGAGTTTTGCCAATCCGAATAATAACCAGGCCGTGTTGACCGGCTTCACTTGGGCATTGGCCGATGATGCAACGATCATTTATGCGTTTAGCGGCGGCCAACAGAGCGATGGCGAAACGATGTCTGATTACTTCAACCAATCGCTCTGTCTTGAATGGCTCCTGACGGATCGATTTACCTACGTGTTGCAGTACAATTTGCGGAATGACAATGCACGGGGCGGCGAAAGTCGGCTCAGTGCGTACGGAATCAACAATCATTTCCTGTACAAATTGGATGACCAATGGGCGGTGGGCACCCGGTTTGAATGGTTTCGGGACAACGGCAGTTGGGGCATTACGGAGAACAATGCGGACTATTATCAGTTGACTTGGGGCTTGAATTGGCGTCCGTTTGAAAATGTGTTGATTCGTCCTGAAATTCGGTACGATTGGGTCCATGGAGCCTCGCCGTTTGGATCGAGTGAAACCTTCGGCGGCATCCCCGAGGAAGGCGTGCGTTCGACTCAACTGTCCGGCGGCTGCGGAATCGTGCTGACGTTTTAGGACGTGATTCAAATTGGCCAGGAATCGCTTCCGTCATCCCGGCGAAAGCCGGGAACCAGGGAAACGGTATGCACGCCACTCGGCTGGATTCCGGCGTGCGCCGGAATGACAGAAGGGGGCTCATGTCCCCGCTCTTGTGCTGACGCTCGCCGCTCGGGCGAGTACCGCAACCGTAACGGACTTGATTCCCGATGCGAGGAGGACCTTCGTCATTTCATTGCAGGTCGCACCTGTCGTTAAAATGTCATCCACCAACAATACCATTTTGCCTTCAAGCGGCGGAAGGAATTTGCGAAAAATGAATTTCGCCAAAACATTAGGGGAATATATTGCAAACGCATCGCGGATATTGTTGGCTCGTCCCCGTTGGGAAAGCATGTGCTGCAAATTGGTCTGGCGAACCCGCTGAACGAGATTTGCCGCAACCGGAATGCCCAGTTGCTGGCCTATCGTTTCCGCGACAATGTCCGGCGAATTGACTCCGCGCTCTTCCCGACGATAGCGGTGCATTGGAACCGGCAAAATGTAATCCGCTTGAACGGCCTCCAATTCTTCACGGCGGTAATCCAAAAACGTTCTTGCGGCTGATGTTGCCAAAATACCTGTTTTATCCGTTTTCATCCGCAAAACGAGCAGCCGAAGATCGCCTTTATAGTCGCCGAGCGAGATTGCTCTTTTGAATCGGAATCTTGCCGTTTGGCATCGGGCACAGTGATTGGGAGTATTCGCCGCCGCAACGCGTTGGCTGCCGCAGCGTCGACAGAATTGTCCATCGGGAGTGATGATTTTTTGGATGCACTTGGAGCAGAAAAATTGTCCTTTTTTGGGGGGATTTTCGATTAATCCGCTGCAAGCCGGACATACCGGCGGACAGAGCAAATCCAAAAGACCAGTGAGCAACGACACGACGTGGTTGTATCGGATGGGCCGGGTTTTGTCAAGCGATACTTCGCACCCGAAATTTCAAATTTTTGGGGCAAACAGGAGCCGGATTGCCGCGTCGCTTACGGCTCTCGCTTCAATGCGGTTCCCTCAAGACGTTTTCCTCAAGATGCTTCCGTTTTCGTGGGGCAGGCACTCCGCATCCGCAAATCGGGCTTTTCAATCGTTACCCTGGTCCCCGCCGGAACTGATGCCGTCAACCAAACACTCGAACCAATCACGCTGTCCTTGCCGATAACCGTGTTGCCGCCCAAAATCGTTGCATTTGCATAAATCACGACATTGTCCTCCACCGTCGGATGCCGTTTCGTATTCCGAATCAACTCGCCCGCCGCATCTTTCGGAAAACTCAACGCCCCCAACGTGACGCCCTGATACAATTTGACCCAATTCCCAAGAATCGCGGTCCCGCCGATCACAATGCCCGTTCCATGGTCAATAAAAAAGTAATCCCCGATGACCGCACCCGGATGAATGTCGATGCCCGTTTGGCCATGCGCCCATTCCGTCATCATTCGCGGAATCAGCGGAATCTGTAGTTTATACAACGCATGGGCAAGGCGGTACACGGTAATTGCTTCCAAGCCGGGATAGCAGAAAATGACCTCATCAAACGAAGTGCAGGAGGGATCGCCGACGTATGCGGCTTCGACGTCTTTGGCGAGCGTTTTGCGGATGTCGGGAATCTGCTGCAAAAATTCCAGCGTTTTTTGTTGAGCGGTCTGTTCGGTCGCGGAGCGTTTATGGGGAGAACATTCCGCGGTTTCTCCTTGTCCGTGACAGATTGCGCGTTCGCAGAGGACGACGAGGCGGTCATAAAGCCGATCGACGATTCCGCCGATATGGTATCCGACATTGGAAGAGCAAAGTTGGTCGCGTTCTTGATAGCCGGGATAGAGGATTTCCTTAAGTTCTTCGATGGCGTCGACGACATCGGCGTATTTTGGTAGGGGGCAGTGGTCGAGGTGATGGGTCGAACCGCCTTCCGCGTAGGAAGCGACGATTCGTTCGGTAATGCTCGGCAGTTGGGATTTGCTTTGGAATATAGGAAGCATAAGGCGGAGCGTAGCAAAGCGGGAAGTTGCTGTATTTTATCAAATAGTTGCGTTGCCGCAATCGCAAGATTGCAACCGAGTGCGTAAAGCCTTTGGAGGACGGCTAGAGTGCCGTACAAAGACCTATTGTTCTGCCTGTTTTTGCCTAAATACCCCAAATTAACGCTGCGAAGTGAATGGACGTGTTCGGCAAGCGGCAATATGCAATAAACACCGAAAATTTTAACACTTTTTTCGGAAGCCCGGGCAGTTTGCCAGGCATATTGCCGAACCCCGTAAAAACAGGCACTCAAAAGGCCGCCTGTCCTGTTTTGCGATGTAAAACGGAACAGACGCTTCGTCGAGGCCGGTTTACATTACCGGCCTGCCTTACAAGGCAGGCAGAAGAAAGAACCACCTCCCCATATTTTCCCGATCCAGTACAAGCGATTTGTTGCTGACCCGGTCATGCGGGAGAAGGCGAGGCTCGCGAGCGGTTTTTGATTGACCAGCGGTTGAATATCAACGAAGCGAGAGAAGAAGGCGAAGCGAGAAAAGTCCGTGAAACCGCTCGCAATATGAAGGCAAAGGGACTCGATAACTCGCTAATCACCGAGATAACCGGCTTGCCGCTAGCGGAAGCCGAACGGCTTGGTTAGTACCACAATGGGAGAACACCACTGGCGGAGTTTCCGCATTACAGGCTCAGTTTGCTCTAGGGCGAGTTTATACTAATTCATTAGAAATCGACATGCTTGCGAGATAGCAATAAAAGCATGATAAGTTCCATCCAACTTGTCATACCTCGTAAATACCCGACGGAACTGCTTGATATTGCGAAAGTTACGCTCCACAACATTCCTGCCCTTATACAACTCCTCATCATACTCCCACGGCTCCTTGCGGTGGCTCTTCGGAGGAACCACCGGAATCATGCCACACTTTTTCGCCGTCGCACGACACTCATCACCCTCATAAGCCTTGTCCATTATCAATGATTTGCCCTTCGCTACTTCTACTATCAATAATTCTACTTCAATAT
>Ga0099364_10004175_pt1 | contig 21972 bp, 20 predicted proteins | sample TergutTh196P3_FD_73070 | JGI IMG/M metagenome (GOLD analysis project Ga0099364, IMG submission 73070) | Microcerotermes parvus P3 segment gut microbial communities from Pointe-Noire, Republic of the Congo - Th196 P3 | ecosystem: Host-associated > Arthropoda: Insects > Digestive system > Gut ...
ATGTGCCAAGCACTTTGGACGTCATATCACGGAATTCGCCGTCTATCCCGACCTGCGCTGCGGCAAGGGTCATTACACGCTGCTGCTGGAAGCGGACGATCCCGCCTTAAAGGACGCGGCGGAAAAAATTGCGGAGGTGATGCACCGAAAACTGTGCGAAGCCAACCCGGATATAGCGTTCGCGCAAGATGAGGGTTTGTTGGGCAAGACGGAGGTCGCTTTTGTGCAGCCTCAGACCTTCGCTTTGTACAAGGATTTGCTGATTATGCGCGGCGCTTCCATAAACCAGACAAAACCGGTCAGGCTTATCGATACGTCCGAAAAAGAAAAGTTTTTCTTTACGCTTTTGGACGAAGAGTATTAGGCGAGGCGAACTTTGAGTTGCCCCGGCGCCTCGTCAGGCCCGCCGAATTCGCCAAAAAAATCCCGCAGACGATCAGCGCGAGCGCCGGAATAATCATGCCCGCGGCGTTACAGCCTATCAAATCTTCTTCGGACTGCGAGAAATGCGAGAAAAACTCCATCTGCGGCGCCGTGACCGTCGCCATCAGCGTACTTTTTTCGACATTGCCGATTCCGGTTATGGAGATGCGGGAGGCCACATTATCGTAGAAATTCGAATCGGGCCTGGTAAAGTTCACAGTCGTCGCCGCAGCACCGCTTTGAGACCGCGCCGGTTCGCCGATTTCCGGGTTATCACCCCACCAGAGGGTGAAGGGTGTGCTTGGTTTGCCCCGTTCCTGGGGATATTGAGCGTCGATGGCCATAACTCCCTGATGAGGATTATCTTCTGCTTTTGCGTCGTTGATGTCGTTGCCGAGATCCATACTGCCGGAGCCGATGGCCTCGTCCACGTGCATTATCAGCAGCCCGCCCTCAAAATTTTCAGGAACACCTTTATCTTTGAACAGTCCTTCGAGGCCCTCGTCCCAGCTTGAAAAATCGCGGACTTCCACCAGGAAATACTCGGTGGCGCTGTGTCTGCCGTTTAGGAGTTTCACGGAACTCTTTCCCTCTCCGAGGTGCGGGGTGGTGAACGTGACCGGTCCGTTTGTGGGCTGATACGGTTCCTCCCAACCCAGGTACTGACGGCTCCACGCGTCCAGATTGACAGCCCGGCTGCCCGAAATTCCGCCCGGCGTTGTTCCGTTACATCCGCCGTCCATCAGCGAGAAGCTGCCGAGTCCTTCGTTGGTATATGACACGTCATAGAGATCGGGGAGGCGGCAGAGCAGATGTCCGAGTTCGTGCGCCGTCGTCCCCATCTGCTCGGGTTTGTCTTTGTCATGCAGCTCTCCGTGCATGGCCCAGTCGGTCAACACGATGCCGTCGATTTCCACTATGAATCTTGGATCGCCCTTTTCCAAATCCGAACTGAACGCGTGAGCGTGAACCGACGGCGTCCCATCATTGCCGCCGGATTTTTCGTAGCCCGCGAGTATCATGTACACGCATAACTCATCCGGAGTAACCTTGCCGTCATTATTCGTGTCAAAATATCCCAAAGACCGACCCGCTTCCTCCAGAGCTGCTCTCAGAGCTTCCGTCACGAACTTCACTTCCGCTGCATACGCCTCGTCGTCGTCGCCCGCAATCAACTCTCCAGGATGCTTGCTGCTCAGTTTGATCTCTATTATGTCTTTCACGGCCGAAACTATTTCAAGTTTGCCGAACGACTGGTCTCTGTAATATTGAACAACCGAATAAGCTGAATCGGAATCGCCGAACGTCTGTTGCCAGTGCAGCTCTTTTTCGGTGGTGAAATACGTGCCATCGGATTCAATACCATCGAATTCAACAAGTATGAGCAAAACCTGGCGCGTTACATCAATAATCGGTCTCGGAGTCCATACCGCTCTTTCGGATCTCGCACTGATTGTTTGGTGGAACCTCGCGCTGACCTCGGGCTTCTCATGCTTTTCCACTCCGCAGGGAGGGTCTGTTTCCGGGCTGTATACCACGCTGGTGGGAACGAGTTTGCCGTCTGCGGATTTCGCGAACACCCAGTCACCATCTTCATTTTTGAGCACCGTGTACCCCTCGGCGCTCTCCGTCCAATTGCGGAATTCGTCGCCGCGCTTGTAAAGCTCCAGTTCTGTTCCGTCCGGCTGCTCGACTGTGAACGGGAAGGGGCTCGCCGGTTTTGCCGGCGATTCCGTCGCCGCGCACAGCGCTAACGCTATTGAAACTATAGCAACTAAGATTCCGGATTTTACGTACTTACTCATATTCATGCTACCCCCTTACTTTCCGGGACAACTGAAAAGCCTCCTCCGGTTATTGACGCGCGGAAAATTCCCTGAGCGTATGCTAGCGAGTTTGCGAAGTGTCAGGGTGACGAAAAGTTACCTTTATTCGCGCGCGAAAAATTCCTTCAAATCGCTGCCGCGATTTACCTCAGAGAGAATAGAGCGGGTATTTTTTTACCACGCAACAATTGACGCACCTAACCGGGATAGGCGGCGGCGAAATTTTTTCTCATCTGCATGGAGGTGTATAATGTGCCATGCGCGAAAGGAGGGGTTTATTATAAAAAGCAAAGGGATGTCTTTACTCTGGAAAATCAGCATAGGTTTTGCCGCCGGTATCGTCTTCGGTTTCGTTTTCGGCCCGATGGTCCAAGGAAGCCCTATCCTAAGCGGTTACGTCATGCCGTTTCTGGGCGTTGTCGGCGAAATTTTCCTGACGCTTTTGAAAATGATAATCGTGCCTCTGGTTTTCTCCAGCATCGTGGTTGGGGCGGCCTCCATCGGCGACCCCAAGAAGCTGGGCCGCGTCGGCGTTAAAACATTGACGATTTATCTGCTCACCACCGCCGCGGCCATCGTGATCGGCCTGGCGTTGGGCAACATCATTAAGCCCGGCGTGGGCATGAACATTGCGGAAGCAACGACCGACGCCGCGGCAGCAAAACCGTTCGCGGAAGTTTTTCTCGGTATCTTCCCGTCGAATCCCCTTGACGCTCTGGTCAGCGCCAATATGCTCCAAATTATCGTGTTCGGCCTCTTCTTCGGAGTGGCGTCGCTGTTTGCGGGCGAGAAGGGCAAACGCCTCATAGGCGCGTTCGACTCCATCGCGGAGGTCATGTACTCCATGACCCATATGATAATGAACCTCGCTCCCTACGGCGTCTTCGCGCTCATAGCCGGAACCGCCGCCGAATTCGGGCCGGCCGTTCTGGCGCCGTTCGCCAAGGTAATCCTCGCCGTCTACCTCGGGTGTTTTCTTCACGCGGCCATCGTCTATTCCGGCCTTGTCGCGGTATTCTGCAATCGTTCCCCTCTGTGGTTTTTCAGGGGCGTGCGTGAGGCCGCCATAACAGCCTTCGTCACGCGCTCAAGCTCGGCAACTCTGCCGGTGACCATCGCCAACGTTCGCGGCAACCTCGGCGTCTCCGAGGGTATATCCTCATTCGTCCTGCCTTTGGGAGCAACCGTCAATATGGACGGCACCGCCATATACCAGGGCGTTTGCGCGCTGTTCGTGGCTCAGGCGTTCGGAATCGAGCTGGGCCTGAGCGCGCAGGCGGCCATCCTCTTAACCGCTACGCTGGCCTCCATCGGCACAGCAGGGGTACCGAGCGGCGGCCTGATCATGCTGACGATGGTTCTCACAGGAGTGGGCCTGCCGATTGAAGGAATCGGCCTGGTTGCCGGAATAGATGTCGTGCTTGACGCGGCTCGCAGTTGTATCAATGTTACGGGCGACACGGTCGTTGCCGCCGTGGTAGCCGCTTCCGAGGGGGAAACGCTTGCCGGAGGATACTCAAGCTAATCCTAATCGCCGGGCTTCGTCACGGTTTTATTTCCCGCGCGCGATATACTCCCTGGTCATGCCGATTACCACGTTGCTCAGGAGAAGCATCCCGATCAGGTTCGGAATAGCCATAAGTCCGTTCAGCGTGTCGGCGACGCTCCAGACAAACGTCAGGCCCCCGGTCGCGCCGACAATCGTCAAAAGGCAAAAGATAACCTTATAACCCATATCCACGATCTTGTTGTCTCCGGTGAGATAATACAGGCATTGCTGTCCGTAATATGACCAGCCCAATATCGTAGAACCGGCAAATAATAATATGGCAACGGAGATGAAAATGCCGCCGAAGGTTCCGAGAGTCCCCGTGAAAGAGCCCAAAACGAGATCAGCGCCTGAAATCTCGCCGCCATACAGGCCGGAGGACAGAATGATAAGCGCGCTCAGGGTGCATATGACCATAGTGTCGATAAAGACTTCAAAAACGCCCCAAAGGCCCTGTTTCACAGGATCTTTCGCGTTTGACGCGGCATGGGCTATCGGCGCGGAACCAAGTCCCGCTTCATTGGAGAATACGCCTCTCGCAAATCCGTACCGCATGGCCCGCATTATTGTATAACCCAGGATGCCGCCGCCAACCGATTGCAGTGAGAACGCGTTCGCGAATATTGCGCCAAATGCGCCGGGCAGTTCGTCAACATTCATGACCAAAACTATGAGGCCGCCGATGATATAGAAGACAGCCATAAATGGGATCAGTCTAACCGTCACAGCGGCGATGCGTTTAATGCCGCCGATAATGACAAGGGCGCATATTGCCGCCAGGGCTATGCCGGAAATCAGAGTGGGAATCCCGAAAGTCGTCTCGATAGATTGCGCGATAGCGTTTGCCTGGGTCATATTGCCTATGCCGAATGTCGCCAGCGTGCCGAAAACGGCGAAGATTACGGCGAGCCATTTTATGTTCAGGCCCTTTTCGATGTAATACATGGGGCCGCCGTGATGTACGCCGTCTTCATCGGTTTCGCGGTATTTCACCGCGAGGACTATCTCGGCGTATTTCGTCATCATGCCGAAAAATCCCGACACCCACATCCAGAACACCGCGCCCGGGCCGCCGGAAAAAATAGCCGTCGCCACGCCGACGATGTTGCCGGTGCCCACCGTGGACGCGAGCGCCGTTGTCACAGCCTGGAAGGGAGTGATGTTGCCGTCTTCCGCTTTTTCCTTCGGTTCCTTCGATATCAATTGTCCTACAGTGGCGGCCCACCAGAGCTTGATTTTCGTCACCTGGAAAAAATTCGTCCGGAACGTAAAGAACACACCTGTTCCGACCAGCAAAATCAACATGAACGGCCCCCATACGATATCGTTTATCGTGCTGTCTATCTGTTGCGCAATCTCAAAGAAATTCATTAAATTCTCTCCTTCGCCGGTTTCGTTTTCGTTATCGATTCAGACATAACGCCCCACGCTTTATCGCGAGACAATATATCGGGTATATTGTATCATGCAACAGTTGACGCGCCTGGCCGGGATAGGCGGATGTGCCATGCCCGAGAAAGGGGTAACCTTTCGTTACCCCGCGGTTTTTAAAAAGATGCCAACATTTGCGAGCGGCAGCCGTGAATTGCCGTCAGTAATGCGTGTTGGAATAATTGGCGAGCGTGGGGGTAAGAAAATGACGATCACAAAAAAATCCGGCGTTAATGAAATAATTTTTTCGCTGGAAGGACGGCTGGATTCCATCACCAGCCTCGAATTTCAGGACACGCTCATCTCAGCGTTCAACGAATGCGAACATGTCTCGCTCGACATTAAAGACGTGTCATTTATCAGCAGCGCGGGGCTTCGCGTGCTGTTGATGGCTCAAAAAACCGCGCGGGGCAGAAAGGGTTCCTTTACTTTACTGAATGTTTCCGAACAGATTATGAAACTCTTGGATATGACAGGTTTATCGGCTCATTTGAACCTTTCGCCATGACGAGCCCGAAAAGAAACATGAATACCCTGCAAAAAAAATTTTACCTTACTATTCGGTGGAGCGGGGCGCAAGGCGCCGCAAAAGCTTTAACGAGGATTTTCGCGCTGCTTTGCACGGCGTTGTTTTTTTTCCACGGCATATCCGCGAGCCTGTTTTTATTGGGTTTTTTGCCTTACAGTCCCCGGTATAAATCGACAGGGTGGATTCTGGCCGGCCTTATCATTTTTCACGCCCTGATTGTAGCGGCAGAGGCGGCGCGTAATCTCTACCTGCGCAGAACCGGCGTATTGAAAGGCCGCCTCTATGTCAGGCAGAACATTTCGTTTTTCGGACAGAGACTGAGCGGCGCGCTTCTGCTCGTATTTATTCTGTTACATATCGGCGCATACGGCTATACCGACGCGAGCGGTTTTCATCTGAGGCATTTCGGTATTTTTTCACTGGTAAACCAGACAGCGCTTGCCGCTTTAGCGGGGATACATTTGATGTCGAGCGCCCGCCCTTTGGTCATAAGTCTCGGCATAGATTCGGCAAAAGGGCCGGGGCGCGCGATCGTCGCCGGATTGCTGGCGTTGATCGCCTTTTCCGTGCTCATTTCCTTCTGGGCCGCGCTTTCATATTACGCGAGTTTTTCGGGCAGGTAAACGAGGTGAACGATAGAATCGTTATCGTCGGGAGCGGGCTTGCGGGAGTTTCGGCGGCTGTCCGCTGCGCCGAGGCGGGTTTGCCGGTGGCGCTGTATTCTCCGATGCCCCCGACTCATTCCCAGTCCGTGATGGCAATGGGGGGTATCGCGGCGGCCCTGAACCACGCGCGGGATGACGACGACGCGGAGCGGCACTTTAAGGACACGATGGCGGGAGGTTTATATCTCGCCGATCCTAACGCGGTGCGAGGGCTTACGTCGGGCGCGCCGGACGTGATCTCCTGCCTTGAAGGATACGGAGCGCTCTTTTCGCGCACGCCGGACGGAATTATCGACCAGAGAAATTTTGGAGGGCATTCAAAGCGCCGGACGGTGTTTTGCGGAGCGCAGACCGGGCGGCAGCTCATGAGCGCGCTCGTTATGCGCCTGCGGGCGCTTGAGGCTGAAAACCGCGTGGTGCAGTTGTTCGGATACCGCTTCATCAGCGCCGCCGTTGACGGCAACGGCCGTTGCGTCGGCTGCGTGTTGATGGACGAGTTTTTGCTTTCAACATTGGCAATCGGCTGCCGCGCGCTTGTAATCGCCACCGGCGGACTAAACGGCGTATACGACGGCGCTGTTGGGAGCGCCGCGAATGACGGCACCGCGACCGCTTCCCTTCTGACGCAGGGCGTCGGGATGGCGAACCTGGAGTTTGTTCAATTCCACCCCACGACCGTGAACACTCCGTCGAAGAGGATGCTCATCAGCGAGGCCGCGCGCGGCGACGGCGGGCGGCTGTTCACCCCGCGCGGAGGCGAGCCGTGGTATTTTATGGAGGAGAAGCATCCCGAGAAGGGAAACCTCGCGCCGAGGGACGTCATATCCCGCGAAATATACAAACTATGCAAAGAGGGGCTGGGCGCGGATGGCGGGAAACAGGTCTTTCTCGATATCCGGCACCTTGGCGAGGGCGTCATACGAACCCGGCTTGACGAGGTGGATTTTATCTGCCGGACGTACCTGCGCATCGACCCCTCAAGGGAACCGATCCCCGTATACCCCGGCGTTCATTTTTTCATGGGCGGAATCAAAGTCGGCCTTGACCACCAAAGCGGCATGGCCGGGTTGTACGCGGTCGGTGAATGCGCTTGCCAGTACCACGGGGCGAACCGTCTGGGCGCCAACAGCCTCCTTGCCGCCGTTTACGGAGGCCGGACAGCGGCGGAGCGGATTGCCGGGGATCCGGCGGGCCGCCGGAATGACGACGCCGACGTCGTTGCCCGCAGTGAAAACGAAGCCGTTGCCGAAATCGAATCCATCTTTCGCGAGGGAGGCGTTCAGGTCGGCGAAATTATAAAGACCATTCACAGGGCGATGGATTTCTGTATGAGTATCGAGCGCAACGGCGGCGATTTGGCCGAAGGTTTGGATGCGCTGAACCTGTTGTCCGAAGAGGCGGACGCGCGCGGAATTGACGCTCTCAACCCGTTCGAAGCGTGGCGGGCCCGAAAGACGCTGTGCCTCGCGTCGGCGATGATCGAAAGCGCGCTCTGCCGCAAGGAAAGCCGGGGCGCTCATATGCGCTCGGATTTTCCGGATACGAGCGATGATTTCCGAAAGACAACGGTGATGCGTTGGCAGGGTTCTCCGCGCGTGTCATTCGAGCCGATACCGGAGGAGCGGGCATGAAGGTAATCATACAAATACTGCGCCGTGACGGCCGCGACCTGGAACCTTACCGGCAGAGCTTTGAGATTAATCCGCCGCTCGCGGCAACAGTGTCGTGGGCGCTCGGTGAATTGAACGCCCGCCTGCCGCTCGCCGATATTGACGGAAAGGCCGCACGGCATATCGCGTGGAACTGCGGCTGCCGGCAGAAAACCTGCGGCGTCTGCGCCATGGTCATAAACGGCCGCCCTATGTTGGCCTGTTCCGCGTTCATAGAGGATTTGACCGTTGGGAAAAACACCGTTTCGCTCGAACCTCTCAGCAAATTCCCGGTGGTGAGGGATCTCGTCGTGGATACGACCATGCTGGAGGAAAAAATGCTGGAGGCGGGGGCTTTCCTTTCCGGCGCGTCCGGAATCGAACGGGCCCGTGACGGGCGTTTGATGGAAATTTCGCAGTGTATGCTGTGCGGCTGCTGTTTTGAGGTCTGCCCCAACTGCCTGCCTAATGGCCCGTTCATCGGCGCGGCCGCCATGCACGGCGCTCTGCGGGCGGCGTTGCAGGAGCCGGCGGCAGGCCACAGGAAACGCATACTGCGCAACGCGCGGGGAAAAGGCGGGCGGCTCTGTTCAAGGGCTTTATCCTGCCAAGCGGTTTGTCCCGCGGGCATCCCCGTCACAGGCACGCTCGCGAGCTTGTGACATAATAGGTTATCTTTATCGCGTTGCGCGTGATCAGCCTTGCGAGAGGGAAGGGATACAAAAATGCGGAGACTGAGTGAAACAATGCGCAAGTTCACGCCGCTTAACGCCATAGAAGAAGCTTCAAGGTGCCTTCTGTGCCACGACGCCCCCTGTGCCGATGCCTGCCCGGCGTCCACGGCTCCCGATAAGTTCATTCGTTCCATACGATTCAAAAACTTAAAAGGCGCGGCAGAGACGATCAGAACCAACAATGCCTTCGGCGCCTGCTGCGCGCTCGCCTGTCCCCGTGAAAGACTGTGCGAGGAAGCCTGTGCCAGAACCGGCATTGACAGGCCGATCGATATAGGCGGCCTGCAAGCGTTCGCGATGGATTTTGAAAAGGAATCCGGCATGAAGATTTTGGAGAGCGTAACGCCGTTACTGGAAAAAATCGCCGTTATCGGCGCGGGGCCGGCGGGGCTTTCCGCCGCGTCCTCGCTGGCGCTAAAAGGATATGACGTAACCGTATTCGAAGCGAGAGAGCGCGCGGGCGGTATGCTTACATACGGCATTATAACCGAGCGCCTGCCGAAGGACGCGGTGGATCACGAAATCGGACTTATCAAAGATCTGAACGTAAAGATCAGATTAAATACCAAGGTCGGCAGTGATATTTCCTTTGGCGAAATACAAAAAGAATATAAGGCGATATGCATCGCGGCGGGCCTATGGCGCGCCGTAATACCGAAGGAATTCGCCGATGCCGGCATATCCGGGGTAAAGAGCGCGATGGAATTTTTAGCCGAAGCCAATATGGGCGGCGCAAAGATACCGGAAAACGTAACCATAATAGGCGGCGGCGACGTCGCCATGGACTGCGCGGCGGCAGCCATGCTGTCTGGAGCGAAAAACGTGACGATCTTATACCGCCGAACCATACCCGAAATGCCCGCCGGCGAAACCGAACTGGAGTTTGCGCGGAATTTGGGCGTCAGCATCATACCAAACTTTATATTGACGGGACTCGTGGAGGAGAACCGAAAGCTGACGGCCGTAAAAGCGACCGGCGTTACGTGGGCGGACAGAAATACCTTCTCGGAGGACACCGTATCGGCAATACAGTTAAGAACGGAGCTTTTGATCTTCGCCACAGGGCTGAAACCGGAGGATTTCGATCTTTTCGGCGTTTCTCTCGATAAAGACGGCCTTATCATCGCAGACGGCAGTTGCAGGACGAGCGCGGAAAATATATTCGCCGCAGGAGACGCCGTATACGGAGGGAAGACGGTTGTGGAAGCCGTCGCGGCCGGGAAGAGGATGGCGCTTTCGGTTGACGCTTATTTATCGGAGGGGGGGTTAGAACAGTGAAAAGGCGCGACCTGTCGATTGAGTTTTGCGGCGTGAAATGTGAAAACCCTTTCTTCCTCTCGTCTTCGCCCGTGGGAAGCAACTATGAGATGTGTAAGAAGGCGCTTGAGACGGGATGGGGCGGTATTGTTTATAAAACGGTCGGTTATTGGATACCGAATGAATGCTCCCCGCGCTTTGACGCGACGCGTAAAGAAGGAACGGCCTTCGTGGGTTTCAAAAACATGGAGATGATCTCCGACAAACCGACGGAAAAAAATCTTGAAATGATGACGCGGCTCAAAAAAGATTTCCCCGGCAAAGTACTTGTCGCCTCCATCATGGGAGAGAACGACGATGAATGGGACGCGCTCGCGAGAGCGGTGACAAAAACCGGCGCCGATATGATCGAGTGCAATTTTTCCTGCCCCCAGATGACGTTAAGCTCAATGGGTTCCGACGTGGGAACGAATCCGGAACTGGTGGAGAGATACTCCAAAATCACCTCCGGCGCGACCCATCTGCCGGTACTGGCCAAAATGACGCCGAATATAACGTCGATGGAACTTGCCGCCCGAGCCGCCGTGAGAGGAGGCGCTGCCGGGATCGCCTGTATCAATACGATCAAAAGCATCACGGAGGTCGACTTGAATAACTACTGTCCCCTGCCGGTCGTAAACGGAAAATCCTCCATTTCAGGCTACTCCGGCAAAGCGGTAAAACCTATCGCTTTGCGCTTTCTGGCTCAAATCGCCCAGGACGCCGAATTACGAAGCACGCCGATCAGCGGCATGGGCGGCATCGAAACCTGGGAGGACGCCGCGGAATTTTTGCTGCTTGGCGCGGGGAACCTGCAAGTCACCACCGCAGTCATGCAATACGGTTACCGAATTGTCGAGGATATGATAAGCGGCTTATCCTATTGGATGGACGAAAAGGGTATCTCCAATCTCGGCGAGATAGTCGGGAAAGCGCTCGATAACGTTGTACCGGCGGAACGGATAGAGAGGGATTTCAAGGTACATCCCCAATTCGACGACGGCTCATGCCTGGGCTGCGGACGCTGCTACATTTCCTGCTATGACGGCGGGCATCAGGCGATTGATTGGGACGGTGAAAAGAGAAGGCCCCGGCTGGACGAGGGAAAATGCGTCGGCTGCGGCCTTTGCGGGTTGATCTGCCCGGTCGACCGATGCGTAACACCCGGAAAAATCGTGTTCCATCCGGGAGCGGCGCAAAGAGATGTCCTTGTGACCGCGAAAAACAACGCAGGATTTCGGCATATCCCCGGCTCCCACCACGTGAACCAACACCGTGACGGATAAAGACTTTTCGCGGTTTTGCCCGATACAAAACGATTACATAAAGCTATAATACTTCTGCATACGTATTGACGCTCGTTTCACGATAAACTTTGACGCACCGATGTGTAAGGAGGGGGACAGAAATGAATCCAAACGTCAAGGACGCCGTCTCTGCCATGCTCGCCGAAACCGGGGGATTGCTCCCGCTTCGTCCCGCGTGGGTGTCGCGGGTGTTCCTGCCGCCCGGAAAACGCCTCGGGCTTCCCGACGACGCTTACGACGCCGGGGAACGCGGCTTTATTACAGAGCGGTGGATAGGCTCCACCACCGAGGCCGATAATCCGATACGCACCCCGAACGAGGGGCTCAGCTTCATCGCGGCGAAGGACGGAATGGAGATCACGCTGCGCGACGCCGTGGAAGCCCTTCCTGCCGAGATACTGGGGGAGGAATACTCTAACCTGCACAAGGGTTTATGCCGTCTGCCGAAGATATTCGACAACGCTGACCGTCTCCCCTTCCACATGCACCAGAAGCAGGAGGACGCGGAGAAGCTCGGCAGAAAATCCAAGGAGGAGTCGTACTACTTCCCGCCCGGCGTGCCGATGGGAGCGCATCCGGAGACCTTCTTCGGCCTCCACCCCTTCATCGTGAACGAGAACCGCAAGGACATAGTGGCAAAATACCTGGAGGACTGGGAGAACACCGACAAACTCCTCGCGCTGTCGAGGGCTTATATCAACATGCCCGACGACGGTTTCCACCTCCCCCCCGGCATACTCCACGCGCCCGGCAGCGCCCTCACCATCGAGCTGCAGGAGGACTCCGACGTCGCGGCGATGTTCCAGGGCAAACTCGCCCTCTCGCTGCTCGACAAGGGAGCGCTCACGAGGGATATTCCCCCTCATGAACTGGAGGAACGCGGCATGATGGCGGCAGTCGATCAGCTCGACTGGGAGGCGAACGGCGATCCGTACTTCTACGAAAACCATCACACCCCGCCGGTACGCATCGAGGGATCGAACACCGCAGGCTGTGAGGAGTGGTGGATATTCTACAACACCACCAAATACAGCGGGACAAAGCTGATTTTGAAGCCCGGCGTGTCGCGCCTGTGCGTGGACAGGGGCGCGTACAACATCCTGGTGTGGAGCGGGGAGGGCTCGTTCGGAGGCATACCCATAAAGGGGCAAAGCCACACTCAGGACGAGATCATGGTTACCGCCGCGCGCGCGAGGAGAGGCGTCGAAGTCGTAAACACCGGGGGCGGCGACCTGATGATAATCAAATTCTTCGGCCCGGATATCAACGACGACGCGCCCATGCTCAGAAGGTACTCATAGGGGGGGATTTACCTGGTTAAGCGAATTATCTGCGCCGGAGAGATACTGTATGATTTTATCTCGGTAGCGAAGGGAGACGGTCTTGCCTCGGCGACGCAGTTCCTCAAAAAGCCCGGCGGGAGTCCCTTCAATATCGTCGTCGGTCTTGCCCGCCTGGGGATGGACGTGGACTTTCTCGTTAAAATCGCCGACGATGAGTTCGGCAAAGGGCTGAGGAATTTTCTGTCGTCCGAGAAGGTGGGCATGTCCTGCGTGGTGAACGGCGCGGGACAAAACACGACGCTCGCAATGGTGGCCGTCAACGAGCGCGGCAAACCTGAGTTTCAGTTCTACAGGGACAGCTCGGCCGACGTGTCGCTCACCGCGGACGAGCTGCCGCCCATTTCGCCGCAGGAGACGTCGGCCTTCTCGTTCGGGTCGATCGCGCTGGCTGACGATCCCGTCGGCGAGACGATGATCTCCCTGTTCGAGGATATGAGGAAAAACGGCGTCATGACTGTGCTCGACCCCAACGTGCGGCCGTCTTACGCCGCGAAGAAACCGGCTTACAGAAAGAGGATAGAGTACCTGATTCCGCTTGTTGACGTGCTTAAACTCAGCGACGACGACCTCGCCTGGATAACCGGAACTGGCTCGCCCGAAGATGGAATCGCGAAGCTCGGAAGCAACCCCGATGGGCTGGTGATAGTGACGGAGGGAGCCAAGGGCGCGCGCGCGTTGTGGAAAGGCGAAATATCACGGGCGCTTTGCCCCGCGGTTGATGTCGCCGAAACGACCGGATGCGGTGATTCGTTCATCGCCGGCGTACTGTCGAAGCTCGCGCCGCTGGAGCGTTCCGGCCTTGCGGATATGTCCCCCGAATTTTTGGCGGACGCGCTTGCCTATGCCAACGCCTGTGCCTCGATAGTGGCGAGCCGGTACGGAGGCGCGAGTTCGATGCCGCGTACCCCGGAGGTGGACGAATTTATGCGGGTAAACCGAATGGGGCGCTATGGCGACCGTTAGAACATCGCCCGACACCCCCAGGATGCTTCTCGACTCCCAGTCGAGCAAGCCGATGCCCAAGTGGATGGCGGTAGCGGGGATAGCCCTCGGAATTATCCTGCTGTACAGGTCAGGCGCGTCGTTTTACACGGACGGCGCGAACGGCAGGGCGACCATGAACCTGTTGCTCGCCTTGGTGTGCGCCTACGGTTCGGGGATAAGCCGCGCCATATATATAGCGGACGCGGGCGTGGTGAGGGAGATGAGGAGCTGGGGACGCGTCACGCGCCGCATCGCCCGATGGGACGAGGTGAAACACATCTCGATCTCCTTCCGGGGACAGCACATGATGGCGTTTTTCGAAATCGATGTGAGGGGCTGGAAAATCCTGTTTAAGAAAAACCAGTACGACGAACTGATGGATATACTCGACGAACTGCTGCCGGGCGGAATCGACGTAAATTTGCTTGATAAACTGTAAAAAACGCGAAAGGAAACGCGATGTTTGAAAGATTTTTCAACCTTAACTGGGCGGCATTCTGGAGTTTTCTGACAGGCCCCGTGTTGGCGGTTCTGATATGGTTCGTCCTGGATTACTGTCTCAGAAAGCTATACTTGAAGAGCGTCCGGCTCGACAGCTTCTTCAAAAACCGGATAAAGCTAAAACCACTGCGGCGCGTCATCCTGATACTGCTGCGCGTCCTGCTGGGGATATATTTCGCGTTTATAATCCTGGATCATTTCAACGTGGGGTCCAGGCCCATACTGAACATATCGGTTGATGGGCTTTGGAGGGTGATGACCGGGCCGGTTCTGACGCTGGCGATATGGGCGGGGCTCGACGTCATTATAAGATTGGTGTACGAAAAGAGCGCCTTCATCGAAAGAATTTTCCCCCGCTACGCGAGGGTGAGGACTTTCAAGCAATTGCTGCTCCAGGCGTGCCGCGTCCTGTTGGGGATATACTTCGCATACAGGCTGCTCGGCTTTTTCAGCATCGACCCAAGGCCGCTGCTCGCCGGTATCGGAGTGGTCGGTCTCGGTATCTCCCTCGCCGCGCAGAACATACTGCGCGACTTCTTAAACGGGCTTTTCATCATTATCGAGGACCAGTTCAACGTCGGCGACGTGGTCACGATAGGTGACTTCTCCGGCACGGTGGAGAGTTTCACCATGCGCGTGACGCGGCTCCGCACAATCGACGGCAAGCTCGTCATCATACCCAACAGCAGCATCATCCAGATAGTGAACAGCACGAAGGACTTCGCGGTCGCCGTTGTGGACGTCAATGTCGGCTATGGCGAGGACGCGAAGGCGGTAATGGAGATGATGGAGGATTGCGCGCTCAAGGTGAGGCGGATGATGCACGGCGTCGTAGTGGACGCCCCTAAGGTGTTCGGTATATTGGCTTTCCGCGAGAACGACTTCCAGGTGCGCGTTTCGGTAAAGACGATGCCCGGCGAACAGTGGGCGGTCGAACGGGCCCTTCGCTTCACCATCAAGGAGAAGCTGGACGAACAGGGTATAAGGATACCTGTCAAGCAAATAGTGATCCACACCGACACCCGAGGCGAAAAAAAAGAGACCCCTCCCGAGGGAGAAGCCTCCTGATCAGACGCTGACGCGATCACGAAACGGACAAGCCCCTTACGCTACTTCGAGAACAACTCCACCACCAGTATCTCGTTCGCGTCGATCGGTATCTCGTCGCGCTGGGGTTCCCTTGTGAGCTTTCCGCTGAACTGGTCGAAATTCTTTTCGATGTATTTCACGTCGTAGTTGCGCAGTTCCTGGAAACACGAGCGCGCGCTCTCGTTGTCGCGCGATTTTTCGCACAGCGATATAACGTCGCCCGGCTTGCAGGCATACGACGGTATGTCGAGCTTTCTGCCGTTCACCTGGATGTGCCCGTGGTTCACGAGCTGGCGTGAATGGCGGATCGACCTGCCGAAACCTATGCGGTAGACCAGGTTGTCGAGCCTGCATTCGAGCGCCTTCAGCATCGCCACGCCCGTGGCTTCCGCGCTCTTTTGCCCCATCTTGTAGTAGCGGACGAACTGGCGCTCCAACACGCCGTAGTATGCTTTGATCTTCTGCTTCTCCATCAACTGGAGGCCGTACTCGGAAGTCTTTTTACCGGGGCGTCCGCCCTTCTGCGCCTGAGCGCTCACCCTCTTGAGCGCCTTGGGATGGTTGTAAACGTCAACTCCCAGACGGCGGCAGAGCTTGAACCTGGGCTCTCTTCTAGTTGCCATGACTACACTCCTTCGCTTATAAGCGTTAACACCGAGCCGCCGGGCAAACCGACGGCCCCGTTTTATTCAGCCGATAGATTTTATCACGCCCACACAGGTATGTCCAGCGCCGGAATAGCATCTGCTCTATCGTTCGACCACAAACCGAGCGGCGATTTTGAGGCGGCATAACTGCGTTCGACCTCTCCGCCGCGCCCTTTGCCCACTCGCTCGCCTCCCGCGCGCGAGGCTGTATCCGCTATTGCGTTCGAAGCGGCGGCGGCCGCTTTCGCCGCAACCGCGATATCCTGCCCCGAGGGACTGCCGGGCGCCAGCGCCGCGCTCATCATCCGGCGCGCATTCGCTAAGGCTTCCTCCGGGTCGTTCGTGGCGGGCGTGCTTATGGAAACCGACCCGCCCGTTATATAGCGCTTGCCGTCGGGTCCGGTCGTGTAAGTGTATTGTATCGGGCCGCCGAAACTTCCGGCGACCGCCTTGTGGGCGTTCTCGTGCGCCACCACCTCGCGCTCGGTCTGCTGGAGGCGGGCGATCTCGGCTTTGTTCGGGTCGGCCTGCGGCATATGCTGCGGTTTAATCCCCCGCGTTTCTCCGCCGGGGGTTGTGATGGTCACTTCCGCGCCGACGATATAGCGCCTGCCATCCGGCCCGATCTTATATATGTAGTTTGTGTGCGATGAACCCGGCGAGGACGCCTTAAGCGCGTTCTCGCGCGTCAGGACATCGCGCTCGGCGAGCGCGAGGGATTCGGACGCCCTGCGCATCATGAGCGCGCCGCCTGCTTTCGGCATCAACGACGATATACCGTTCATTCCTCCGCCCCCCCCTAAAAATTTTACCGACTGCATCCTGCCTTCACCGGCAATTCTATCACGTTTTGCGCCCGCTTTCCACTTCCGGCTGCAAAGCGCCCGGCACAGGCACGCTCGCGCGGTTTTTCCGCTGTTATCGAAATTTTTTTCGCGTTTTGCGCGGATTTGCCCTATACTATGCCCTGTATTATAATATAGTTACTATAAAAGCCGGAGCGTCAAATTTATTACTATATCGCCAGAGGCGAGGGAGTGATTTGCATGGAGAAGGTGGCGGATGAGAAAATTCTCACCGAGGTCGGAACAAACGAGTGGCAGGTGGTCGTATTTCTGCTTGGCAATCAATATTTCGCTATAAATGTCGACAAAACCAGGGAGATACTCCGCTGGCCGGGGGCACGGGACGTGCCTCAGACACATCCGGCGATGAGCGGAATCACCACGATACGCGGCGAGGTCATACCGCTGATCGACCTTCGCGAATACCTCAAAATTCCGCCTTGCGTCGGCATCGAAAGCTCGAAACTCATCGTGGCGGAGTTCAACAAGATGAAACTCGGCTTCGTCGTCGACGCGGTCGACAGGATATACCGCATCAACTCCGACGAGTTGGACGCCTCCCTCACCGGCACGTTCCTCGGCGAAAATTCGCTGTACGTAATCAAGCGCGAAGGACGCAACATTCTGCTGCTGGACTACGAGCGCATCGTTCAGGTAGTGAACCCCGGCCTCGCGGAGCAGTTCAGGCTGGAGCCAAAAGCGGTGGCTGAGATCGCAAACGCCCTCGGCGACCCCGACGATTTCAACATACTGGTTGCCGAGGACTCGCCGCTCATCCGCAAGCTCGTGCAGGACGTGCTGATCTCCGGCGGCTTCAACAACTTCGAAATAGTCGGGCACGGCAAGGCGGCGTGGAGCAGACTGCAGGAGGACGATTTCGACATCCTGCTCACCGACATCGAGATGCCCAAAATGGACGGCCTCACGCTGACCCGCAAGGTGAAAGAAGACAGCCATCTCAAGGATATACCGGTTATCGTCTTCTCCAGCGTCATGGCCGAAGACATAAAGCGCAAGGCGCAAAGCATCGGGGCCGACGCCCAGATAACGAAACCGGAGATGGCGCACTTGCTTGAAAAGCTGATAGAACTCCTTAGCAAAACGCCGAAGGCACAAAGACGGCTTGCTTCGTAAGAGCTCCCGGCGTTCCGGGATTTTCAGCGGCGTCTTCCGGCTTCCGTATTGGAGCCGGAGCATGGAGTTCGATATAGAGACCTGGGTGCCTTACAGGTGCGATTTTAAGCCGATATCCACCAACTTTCTCTTCAGCGACCTGCTGGGCGACGTGGCCTCGCTCGCCATGATGATGGAGAGCGAACTGCTCTACATGTGGGACGACGATGATTGCCCGGTGGGCACGCTTGTGCCTGAAAACCTGATGCGCCCTTACGAGGAACCCTGTGAGCACAGGGGATTCGCCATTGTGTTTGCCTATTCCGAGCCGATGGAGCGGGTCCTGTATGGGCTGGAGGGCTGCGGCGACGCATTCGGCGCGGGTATCACAAGCTGCGGGATATGGCGCGGCTCGATGTTGGTCGACGAATGTAAGGTGCTGGTGGCGGCAAGCATAAACCCGCTGTTCGACCCCGAGCGATTTCTGCTCTTGCTCAAGGAGGAAATCGACCGGGTCGGCTGCTCCGGCAGGAGCGTCCCCTACTTCGCCGAAAAATTCGGCTTCAGGCGTTTCTCAATCCCTTACGAGACCGACAACGTGACGGACATCCAGATAGCTAACGTGCTGATGGCGTTCGAGCTGGAAGAGACCAGGCGTTTCATCGGCGCCCCTATGGAACTCTCATTGGAAAGTTTCCAGGATGACGGATAGCGAAGGCCGCGTGCAGGTGTACACCGGAAACGGCAAGGGCAAGACGACCGCCGCGATAGGGCTGGCCGTCCGCGCGCTTGGCGCCGGGATGAAGGTGTACTTCGCGCAATTCCTGAAGGGCGGCGGCTACAGCGAGACGAACATGCTGAAAACGTTCGGCGGTCTTGTCCTGAGGCATTACGGCGCGGGCGGATTCATCATAAGGCGCGACCCGACGGACGAGGACAGGGCGGCCGCGGACAGGGGCCTGGAGGAAGCGCGGGAGGCACTGAGGAGCGGCTTGTACGATCTTGTTATACTCGACGAGGCGAACGTGGCATACGGCCTCGGCCTGATAACGAAGGATGATCTCATGTCCCTGCTGCGCGAACGGCGCGGCCGCACGGAATTAATACTGACCGGAAGGAACGCCCCCCCCGAATTGATAGAGGCCGCCGACCTCGTCACCGAGATGCGGGAGGTAAAGCACTACTTCGCCTCCGGCCTGGCGGCGCGGAGGGGCGTAGAGAGCTGATAACGCGATTTTGCAGTATGGGCGAACTGCGTTCGTCCGCTGCATAGGCGGACATCCCGTTATGCCGTTGTTATTTGCCGGCGAATCTTCTATACTTGCGGCATAGGGGCGTGGTACTGTGACAAAACTCAAATACAGGTTTACGAACGATGTGTTGTGCAAAATGTTGTTCGTGAAATATCAGGATTTACTGAAACGGCTGATTGCCCAAATTCTTCATATACGGCTTGAGGACATAGAGGAGTTTGAAGTAACAAATCCCGAAATACCGCCGGATTTCATAGGCGAAAAATTCTGCCGTCTCGATATTAACATGAAGGTGAACGGCGAGAGAGTCAGTCTGGAGGTCCAGATAGCAGACGAGGGCGACTACCCGGAGCGCTCGCTGTATTATTGGGCGCGGGATTATTCATCGGGGCTCGGCGAGGGGCAAGAATACTTTAACCTGCCGCGCACAATCGTCATCAGTATTCTTGGGTTCAAGCTGTTCCGCTGCGCGGAGTTCCATTCGGAGTTTCAGCCGCTTGAGGTAACGCGTCACACCTGTCTGACGGACAAACAGGTTCTGCACTACTTCGAGCTGCCGAAGCTGCCGGAGATAAAGAACACGGACGACGAACTGAAGCTTTGGCTGTCGCTGTTCAAAGCGAAAACGGAAGAAGAACTGAAAAAAATACAAGATTTGGGGGAGCCGATTATGGAACAGGCAATCGAAGCATACCGACAGATCACGGCAACGAACGAATTTAAAGAATTAGAACGCCTGCGTTCACGCGCCCGCCACAACGAAGCGTCCGCGCTGGGTAACGCGCAGCGCAAACTAAATAAAAAGTGGGAAAAAACAGTAGCGAAAAAAGACGCGGTACACGCGAAAACAGTAGCGGAAAAAGACGCTGCGCTTGCGGAAAAAGACGCGGAGAACGAGTGGCTCCGCACTCAGCTTGCGGAGCTTCAAGCAAATTCAGGTGAGCGGTGATAGGCGATAATGATTTGGGATTGGAATAAATTCGGAAATAAACGGAAATAAACCGTAAAAAATAAATCATAAAAACCTTCACAACTTACTGAAATAGCTGTATGATAGCGTGGCGTCCCGCAGGGACGGGACGCTAATCTTGAATTGAATCTACCGGAAGGAAGGGACGAAATCGATGATGATAACAAATAGTAAGCTGGGGGGGGGGCAGATGTTTACATTTATTGGCGCTCGCTTTTTGTATACTAGCGGTAACAGCCTCGGCTGCCTGGGCCGCGACGTGTGATACTTGCGATGAAAATTTTAGTAAAGAAAGCGGATCAGGCCCGTACCTAATCACAAGCGCCGCCGATTTGGCAAAACTGCGCGATTGCGTGAACGGCGACTCCACTGCCACCCCTGCCGTCGTACCCAACCCCCATAACAACGTAGAATTCAAACTGGCGCCCCCCGCGCCCGCCACCTCCATCACGCTCACCGGACAGTGGATGCCCATCGGCTACTGGAGGAGTGATACCGACAAAGCACCGTTCAACGGCACCTTCGACGGCGACCACAAAACAATCTCCGGGCTGAACGTGCTCAACGAAGGCGCCGCTACCAATAATAGTTCTTTAGGCCTATTCGGCTATGTCGGAGAGGACGGCGAGGTGAAAAACCTCCGCGTTCAAGGCACAGTTGTGCGCATCAACGTCGACGACACAACCGGTATCGGCGGCATTGTGGGGCGTAACGATGGGACAGTGCAAGGCTGCTCCTTCTCGGGCGCTGTTCAGGGTCCGTATTATGTTGGCGGCGTGGTGGGAAATAACTCGGGCACGGTGTCGGAGTGTTTCAACGCCGGCGACATTATCGGCAACAGGGCGAATGGGTCTAGTGTTGGCGGCGTTGTGGGGCATAACGGTAACGCTGACCAACCAGGTAGCGCGGGCAAGGTGTTAAAGTGCTACAACACCGGCGATATTACCAACACCGGCAGTAGTACCGGCGGCGTGGTGGGGCGTAATTTTGGAAGTAGTAAGGTGGAGGAGTGCTACAACACCGGGCATGTTGCGGGCCCGCAGTTTGTCGGCGGCGTGGTGGGAAGTAACTTTTCGACAGGCACAGAAGTAAAAAACTGCTACAACACCGGCAATGTTACCAGACATGCAACCGTAAACGACAGCACTACATCCGCCTCGCGCGGCGGCGTGGTGGGAGGTAACGCAGGCACGGTTCTATACAGCTACAGCCACTGCGAAATCGTCGGCATTTTTAACGTCGGCGGCGTGGTGGGATGGAATGTTCGTGCGAATTATGCCGGCAAAGTAGAGAACTGCGTATCGCTGACCTGGATGGTGAATGGCAACGGCCCCGCCGACGGCGAGACCGTCCCGAGTGTCCTTACAAACGTGGGCCGCGTGGTGGGCAGAAATTTCTCTACTGGCGGCAGCCCTGTCTACGGAACCCTCGCCAACAACAAAGCGCGCGCGGATATGGAGCTTCGCATAAGGGGAGTGAACCACGCGGGCGATATGGATCCTGAAGAAGTTAAGCATGACAAACGGCACGGCGCGGACGTGAAGACCGACGAGTCGGAGGAAGGCGCCGATTCCCTGGGCGATGTGTTTGACGGCTGGGCTGCACTAGTAGGCGAGGACAGTAATTCCATTTCTAAATCATTAATGGTATAATATCTTCCATAAAAGCATAATGTATGGAGGGATATAATGTCACGGCCAGCGAAAGGAAAAGAAGTATTGGATAAGGCAAAACAAATGATGGCTAAAGCGCGCACGGCAAACGAGTTGCGAATATGCCAAGCCGTCATCTTTCCAATCGAATATGGGATGTCCACGA
>Ga0099364_10004176_pt1 | contig 21966 bp, 15 predicted proteins | sample TergutTh196P3_FD_73070 | JGI IMG/M metagenome (GOLD analysis project Ga0099364, IMG submission 73070) | Microcerotermes parvus P3 segment gut microbial communities from Pointe-Noire, Republic of the Congo - Th196 P3 | ecosystem: Host-associated > Arthropoda: Insects > Digestive system > Gut ...
CGACGACGGGCGTCTGGTGGTCGATGATCGTCATTTCGGCAACACGCCGGTCGATATGGAAATGAAAGTCCTGCTCGGCAAGCCCCCGAAAATGACCCGCGTGGCAATGCGCCGCGCAGTGTATCTGCCGCCCTTTGAAGTCACCGAACTCGATCTGAACGAGGCGGCGCTGCGTGTGTTGCGCAATCCGACGGTGGCGAGCAAGCGTTTTCTCATCACGATTGGCGATCGCTCGGTCGGTGGGCTGATCGTGCGGGATCAGATGGTGGGGCCGTGGCAAGTGCCGGTGGCCGATGTTGCGGTCACTGCTCTTGGGTTTTCCAGCACTTCCGGCGAAGCCTTTGCGATGGGCGAGCGCACGCCTTTGGCCTGCGTGGACGCGCCCGCTTCCGGGCGCATGGCGATCGGGGAAGCCATCACCAACATTGCCGCCGCCGACATCGACTCGCTTGCCAGGATAAAACTCTCGGCCAACTGGATGGCGGCAGCCGGTTTTCGAGGTGAAGACGCCAAACTCTTCGACACCGTGCAGGCCGTGTCCGAATTCTGTATCGCTACCGGGCTCTCGATTCCCGTCGGCAAGGATTCGCTCTCGATGCGCACGGCCTGGAAAGAGGGAGACGAAGAAAAACAGGTCGTTGCCCCGCTTTCTCTCATCATTACAGCCTTTGCGCCCGTCACGGACATCCGCCGCACTCTGACTCCGCAGCTTCAGTTCCCGGAAGGCATCGAGACCGAACTCATCCTCATCGACCTGGGCCGGGGCGCGCATCGCCTGGGCGGCTCCGTGCTGACGCAGGTCTATAACGCCGTCGGCGAACACGCGCCGGACATTGCTCCGGAAGACCTTACGGCCTTCTTCGATGTGGTTCGCCGACTTTGCCGTGAGGATCTGATTCTCGCCTACCACGACCGCAGCGACGGGGGGTTGTTTGCTACCGTCTGCGAAATGGCTTTCGCCAGCCGATGCGGTCTGTCCCTGGTGCTCGATACCGTATGTTACGACAATGCGATGAACGACGCCGATGGACTCGACAAAAACCCGGAACTGCTCAAGGGCCGTTTCGACGACCGTCTGTTCGGGGCGCTGTTTGCTGAAGAACTCGGGGCTGTGGTACAGATTCGCCGCCGCGACCGCTCGGCGGTCAGTGCCCTCCTGAACGGGGCCGGACTCGATTTCCATTTTATTGGGGAGCCGAATGAGAGCGACGAAATCCGTTTCCGCCGCAACGCCCGCCTGGTGCTTTCCGCGCCGCGCGCGGACTGGCTGCGTGTCTGGTCGGAAGTCGGCTACCAGATCGCCCGCCTGCGCGACGATACCGAATGCGTTCAGGAAGAATTCGATTCGCTCGGCGACGCCGACGATCCAGGCCTCTCCGTGAGCCTCACGTTCGATGTCCGGGAGGATGTCGCCGCCCCCTTCATCAATGTCGGCGCGCGTCCAGTCGTTGCATCCCTGCGCGAACAGGGCATCAACTCACATTCTGAAATGGCTGCGGCTTTTACACGCGCGGGGTTCGATGTCGTTGACGTGCACATGTCCGATCTGCAATCGGGGCGGCATGACCTCGTGCAATTCAAGGGGCTTGTCGCGAGCGGTGGCTTTTCGTATGGCGATGTGCTTGGCGCGGGACAGGGCTGGGCGAAATCCATTCTCTTCAACCCGGCATTGCGCGCGCAATTTGAAGCCTTCTTTGCCCGCACGGATACCTTTGCGCTGGGAGTCTGCAACGGCTGCCAGATGATGGCGCATTTTGCCGCCATCATTCCCGGCGCTTCGCATTGGCCGCTCTTTCACCGCAATCGCAGCGAGCAGTTCGAGGCGCGTTTCCTGATGGTGGAAGTGCTGGAAAACCCCTCCATCTTCCTTGCCGACATGGCGGGCAGCCGCATACCCGTGGTTGTGAGCCACGGCGAGGGACGGGTCGTTTTCCAGAGTGAAGCTGCGCAAAGCGCCGCGCTGGCGACGTTGCGCTACATCGATAATCGGGGCGAAGTGGCGCGTGCCTATCCCGCCAACCCAAATGGTTCCCCTGAAGGCGTCACGGGCTTTACCACTGCGGACGGGCGCTTCACCATCATGATGCCTCATCCCGAACGCGCCATCCGCCCGCTTCAAATGTCCTGGTCGCCCCGGTGGTTGCTGGAACAAAGCCCGGATGCCGCGCCGTGGTTGCGGATGTTCAGGAATGCGCGGAAATGGGTGGGGTGACCCATACTATGCCTCCAACACCGGCTGAGTAGTTGTATTTTTGCACAAGATATTTTTTATGCGCATTCTTCGCGTGCAATGTTGACGCGAACATTATCGAAATGCGCCGACGGATGCTTTACGGAACGGACGAATTGATGGCGCAATATTCAAATGGCTGAATTAAATGGTTGCTTGCAATGGAGATTAAAAAGTTGATTAACCTTCCTCTCGGCATCCCTTTCTCGAAGGTTGTGCGAGAACCAAGCGCAGGCGCATTTCTATCTTCATGGATATATAGGATTGACGATGGAATATACCTCAGCGTATCGCCTTTTCGACCGGGAAGCCTTGAAGAAGACCCTTCAGGGCCATTTGTTTATGGCATAGTTTTAGCGGCTAGTGATGGTGCGGTTCGTAGGGCGTGGTCAATGGAAATCGAGTTGGACGACGGCAAAGCACTGGACGTACCGGCTGAATTTTTACCATCTGGAGGTGCAGTAAAAGCCACCTATGGCGAAATTCTCCGAGGGCTAAAAAATGACAAGTCGAAAGCCTGCTTTGAAACAGCGTCCTATCGTATAGCAACAGATGGACTCTTTATTCACCGGAAGATAGAGACAGAGCGTTTTGCGTTCTTTTTTAGGAAGCCGGAGCATGATGACACCGAACCTCCATATGCTATCATTCTGAAATTGATTTAGCCCGCATAGATTGGGGTAAGCAAAGCGAACCCCAACAAAAGGAGGATAGAATAACTGAGTGAGATGCAAACGGGTAATGGTTTTCCCACTTGGAACGGTCTGGCGAGTTCGTTGTTGAAGCACGGCCAGACGCTGACGGGCCTCCACTATTTTACCTCGCGCATCCGGGCCAACGGTCGCAACGTCGCCGACGTGCAGCGGCAGTCCGACTACCTCGACGCGCGCCGTTCTTACGGACACAACGACGGATCAGCAATAATTCCGAACAGTCGTTCTTCATATTCTCTGTCAAAGTATTCAATCTTTTTCAGTGCCTCGACAAATTGTGCCTTGTCCAAGCTCACTGTTTTATCGTTGGCACTTATTTCTAACCTAAAGTCGTCGGGGACATTTTTATGTATACCGTCAGGCAATGCAAAGCCTGAAAATATTTCTGTATCTTGAGCAACTTCCAAATTTGCTTTTTTGATATACGTTACACTCGAGTCCAATGGCTTAGGATAAGTGCTGAAGTGTTGGGATACAGTTATTTCGACAGGGTAAGAGCATTTATTAAAAAACGTAACACTGAAATAGGTTCCTTCAAATTGCTCTATTGAAAGGACTGGTTTCTTGGAGGCATAGTCCGTAGCGATGATGTAGTCTGTAATCATCACCACACAAATTACTGCCGCACAAACGCACAACTTGGCTATAAATTTTCTTCTTCGTTGAATTTTATCCTTTCCGGATATCATAAGCCACCGACATCTTCCTCTGCGGTTATGGACACAGCGACGAATCGTTGATCGTTCCTGAAAAGCGGTAAGTCCGGCAAAAGATTCCACATTTTATTATTCCGAAATCGCTCTTTTTCAAAACTTTGAGAAACTGCGATTTATTCAAACTAATAGTTTTACCAGCGGCATTTATTTCCAACTTATAGTCGGCTGAAAGAGCTGTTTGTATGTCATCGTCAGTAGTGGATCCTTCAAAAATGGAAGCGGACTCACCTGCTTTCAAATTCTGTTTTTTGCTCAACGTTTCACCAAGCAATACCACAGTACTATAATGGTGCACGGTCACCTGAACAGGATAAGCGCATGCATTATTATAATATATCATATATGCATATATTGGCTGCTCCGTAGCATCACTGATGCCACTAAAAGTAAGCAGCAAGCATATGGCCGAAAAAAACTTACTCATTTGTCTCCACATCCTCTAACAGGTTGCTCAAAAACCCTGTGAGTGCGCACAGATCGGCGAAGCGCCTTTGTCATTGCGAGCAAAGCGAAGCGAAGTCGCTTCAATCCACACACCGCATGGATCCTGCGACTTCGCGCAGGATGACAGGCGGTGGATGTAGAGTTGCTCCTTAAAATTATGCATATATCACTCTTCAAAAGGCATACTGGCAGAGTTTTTGAACAACCTGTTAATGCCTTACAGACGGCTTGCCGCTTGGCCGTGTTACGTTGTCCACGTAAGCGGTTAATGTTTGATTTTTCCATTATTTACTGATGCCTACAAAATATTCAATAAGCCTATTCAGTTCGGGGATTCGTGCACGCGCTTCTTCCAGAACTTCTTTGCTGAAGTATGAAGCATAGTTTTTCCAATCGAGGAGGTCAAAGGAAGGGAGTAGTTTTTTAATCGCTGCCTTACAGTCTTCTGAACGTGTCAAAACAGGTTTATTCAAAATTAATAAAAATAGCCCCTCAATACAAGGACTCGATCCTACGAGATTAATTTCTTTCTTTTTAGCCAGCTTCTTATCTTTATCTGTCCAGGGAACATCTGTATCGAGCAGAACAACGCGACAATCATAGTCGATATTGCGAGTTAATTTCACAGCTTTATTAATGATATACGTTGGCCCTTTACCATTTGCGTTCTTTATTGTGACCTCAACTCCTGCATTATCTTTGCAGTACACTGAACGCAAATATTTAAGAAAGGCTACTTCCGTCCCCCCCTCTCCAATAAGAAATAGGGTAGGGCGAATACGACGAGTTTGCGGAGGATTCATATGCGGGGTACTCCGCCATACGCACCCGCCATGTATTTGGCATAGAGATTGTCATCGGCACGTATGCCTGTCACGCTGTTCAAATTCCAGGCATCGCTCTCGCAATGCTCGTTTTTCTCCACGATCACGATTTGAGACTTATGTAGAGAATTGAGTATTTCAAGCGAATGAGTTGTGAAAATGATTTGTGCATTGTTGGGGTTGGTTTCGGGTGATAAAAACAAATCGAGAATTACAGGCAGCATACGTGGATGGAGATTGGCCTCCAATTCATCAATGACAGCAAGCCCGCCGTCCAGCAATACAGGTAAGAGACAGGCAAGTAAGATAAAAGCACTCTGCGTGCCATTGGATTCATGATTTAACATTAATTTGTGCTCTTGGCCGTTTACGCGATGGATGCCGAAAGGAACAAAAGTTTGCCTTGGAGCTTTCCCCAGCGTTGGGGTAGGAGCAGTTTCTATCTGTATATCTGACAGACCTAGATCCCATTCAGTCAGAAGAGAAGTCATCCAGTTAAGGATTTTCTCATTTTTTGTTTTTGCGTAAAATTGAGATACTCTTGTAATACTATGTGGCTCTACGTTTTCGCGCCCTTCATAGGAAAAATTGTAGCGCAAATTCATGGACACCAGTTTAATTGCCAGTTCGACCCCATACTGCGCTGCTGAAGAAATCATAGAAGCATTTTGACGCACCCGTATAGCTTCTTTTGAAAAAAAATCAAATCTCTGACGATCCTGTTTGACGGTATAGCTCTGTGTCCCATCATTCCAGTCACGCACGAAAATGTATGAGAAGCGTCTTTTGTCTGGATGCCGGACATGAAGCGACTCATGAAGAACTCGCTCTTTTAATATACTCAGATTATAACGCCACGTTTTTCCATCATACTCAAATTCCACCTCGAATGAACTTGGTTTGTCTGTCGACGAAAAATGCGGTACCAATGGAATAGAATCATCTGGCATGCTTTGGGTGAATGAAAATACCATAAACCAGTGCAGAAAACCCAGAGCATGAAGGATGTTCGTTTTGCCACTTGCATTGGCTCCGATCACGGCAAGACACTTGGAAGCACGAACACCTGTGGCAGACGAAACGAAGGATAATTCATCGGTCGGAGCGTGACCATTCAGTTCCAGTGAAATTTGAACAGGCTTACGGAAAGAACGGAAGTTCTCCACTGTAAGAGATTTCAGCATGTCATTCTCCCTTCTGAAGCCGCATTGCAGCACATTATTATGAAGCGATGAGTACGTACTTTATAGGGTTAAAGCTTAAATTTCAACAAAAATTTGTTGAAATTTATGGTTCGTGTGTGTTTTTACAGTTTTTAACTGGTTGCTCAAAAACTCTGCCAGTACACCTTTTGAAGAGTGACATATGCATAATTTTATGGAGCAACTCTACACCTCCCCCGCCTGTCATCCTGCGCGAAGTCGCAGGATCCATGCGGTGTGTGGATTGAAGCGACTTCGCTTCGCTTTGCTCGCAATGACGGTGGCGCTTCGCCGATCTGTGCGCACTCATAGGGTTTTTGAGCAACCTGTTAATGCCATCATGGAATCTGCTCGCACAATCGAAATCTTGGAACGGCAGCATGCCGCCATTGACGGACTGCGTGCTTCGCGCCGCTCGCAGGAGTGGGGTAGGTCGAAAAAAAACCAACCGAGAGCGGTTGGTTTTTTTGAATGGTGGCGTAGCCCGGAACCGAACCCTCGTCCCACATCCGAGGTGAATAGTAACGCCTTTGGCCCTTTGGATATGCCTTGGAGAATTTGGCCATTTCGAGCGGGACAGTGGTCGCCAGTGCACGACAGAATATGGCGCGGATTTTGATGTTAATCCGACAGTTCATAGTTGGTGCTGCGCCCGCCGCCAGGAGATTTTTTCAGTACGCCCAACTCCAGCAACTGCGTGATGTCGCGCAGCGCGGTATCGGGGGAACATTTGGCGATGGCCGCCCACTTACTACTGGTGAGTTTGCCCTCGAACCCGTCGAGCAGGCGGTTCAGTAACTTCGCCTGCCGCTCGTTCAGCGGCGTGCCCGCCCAGTGTTGCCAGAAGCGCGCTTTGAGCAGTACCGCATCCAGCGAGGTCTGCGCGCTGGCAACGGCTCGGCCCAGCGTGCCGAGGAACCACGACAACCAGCCAGTCACATCGAGCATTCCCTTCTGTGTGCGTTCAAGCATGTCGTAATAATTCTTACGCTCGCGTTGGATTTGCGCCGACAAGCTGTAAAAGCGTTGCGAGCTGCCATCGACACGGGCGAGAAACAGGTCGCCCACGGCGCGCGCGATGCGGCCATTGCCGTCGTCGAACGGGTGCAGCGTCACGAACCACAGGTGCGCGAGCCCCGCCCTGATCAGCGCAGGCTCGCCGGTGTCTTTGTTTGCCCATGCCAAAAATCGCGCTACCTCAACGGGCAGCGCGTCGGCGGGCGGTGCCTGAAAGTGAACCTTGCGTCGCCCGACTGGCCCGGAAACCACTTGCATCGGCCCGTCGGCATCGTCGCGCCACTGGCCGATGGCGATCTTGCTCATACCCGAATAGCCGGTCGGGAACAGCGCCGCGTGCCAGCCAAACAGGCGCTCGGCGGTCAACGGCTCGGCACTGCGCGAAGTCGCATCGAGCACCATTTCCACGACGCCTTCGATGTGCCGATCCGCAGGTAGCAGAGCACCGATGTCCACGCCCAAGCGGCGGGCGATGGACGAACGCACGGACTCGACGTTCAGCACCTCGCCTTCGATTTCGCTGGTCTTCACCACATCCTCAGTCAGCGCGGCAAGGCTGGCCTGATCGCGCAGCGCCAGCCCCACATCGGCCAGACGGCCCAGCAGAACACCTTGGGCGCGGCTGACTCCGGTCAACGGCCCTGTCAGCGCCGACAGGTCGTACCGCCAGTTTGGCCAGTCGTCAGCTTGCCAGATGTAGATATTTTCTCCGCAGTTCATGCGGAGATTAGACGCCTGATTTGCCGCAAGAGCAAGTCATTCACCGTGTTTTGTACGGTGAATGATGGAGCAAGTCTCCGCAGCGGTCGCTGCGAACGGATTGTGCCGACGCTGTCGGCACAATTTGGTTGCCGGATTGATCAAAGATTTATGCTTATCAAAATGATCTGCGTGATATACTTTTTTGATAATCAACCCAATTGGGGATGCGAGAGCAGTCCCAACAATGAAACCCTTGGACAAGCACATCAATGTCTCGCAAGCTCAACGAGAGCGGTTGGCGTTCTTGGAGCTGCGCACGTTCTTCACTGGTGAATTGAGGCGATCCGACATCGAGCTTCGTTTTGGCGTCAAGCCTGCGGCGGCTTCACGCGACTTGGCCCTGTATCGCGAACTTGCTCCTTCCAACCTGGAGTACGACAAACTAAACCGCTGCTACCGACCCGCCGGAGGATTTGCGCCGGTCTTCGAGTTCAAGTCCGACCGCGTCCTGGCTTGGTTGTCCCAGGGGTTTGGCGATGGCTTGGACTTGGGGATCAAACCGGCTGCTCCTTTTGAGGGGGCGGGTCAGCTCATCAAGCCTGATCTGCAAGTCCTGGCCTCCATCACACGGAGCTTATGCAGACGCAGAGCCACCCGGATCAACTACCTCTCGCTATCCAGTGGCGCGAAACAGCGTGAGATTGTCCCCGTGGCCTTGGCCGATAACGGACTACGCTGGCACATCAGAGCCTATGACCGCAACCACGGGCGATTTGGTGATTTCGTGCTCAGTCGTATCCGCAAGACTCACGAGCTTGACGGGTCTGTTAACGAACATGAGTTGCTGGGTGCCGACGAGCAGTGGGCACGGATTGTCGAGTTGGAATTGGTGCCCCATCCCGGACTGGCGCAGCCGAAGGCGATTGAGGCGGACTATGGCATGCGTGATGGTGTCTTGCGCATCAAATCGCGTGCAGCCTTGGCGGGCTATGTTCTTCGACGCTGGTCGGTGGATGCCACGCCCAACCACAGTCTGGATTCATCGACCTATCACCTGTGGCTGCGCAACACGCCAACCTTGTATGGCGTGGAAAGTGCGACCATCGCCCCCGGAGCAAACGATGCCGGGAAATTGCAGGAACAGGGAACAACATGACAGACATCCCGCAGCAAAGTAAAAGTGATGCTGGAACTCCACCAGCCAGCGCATGGGTCAGGTTCTTGCGCAGCTATGGCCCAACGCCGAACAACCTGACGATGTTCGATGAATACGTGTCAGGCGCTCTGGGCAGGGCGAAAGTTCAGCCGATTCATCTGTCGACACCGCAGCTTGACAAGATGATTCAGCACATTGAATCCAGGACACCCGGATCTCTCTTGATCGTCGGCACGGCGGGCGACGGTAAGACCTACCACTGTCGGTTGCTCTGGAGCCATCTCGGAGGCAATCCCAAGGTCTGGTCGAGCAAGGGCAACGTGAAGGAGCATCGGTTGCCGGACGGACGACTGGCGGTTTTCATCAAAGACCTCTCCGAGTTCAACGGCGAGGAAAGCGACTTGCCATTGCAGCGGCTCGAAAAGTCGGTTCTTGGCGGCGACGACGCCGAACTGATTATTTTGGCAGCCAATCACGGACAGATACTTGACCGGCTGCGCGACTTGGGCAAACGCCAAGGGCGGACTCATCCGCTACGCAAACCGCTGCAAGAGCGTTTCCTGCAAGCTGGCCCCGCGCCGGAACGCTTGGCTGTTTTCGACCTCAGCCGTACCACCAGCCGCAAGACGCTCGACGAGATCGCCAAGGCAGTCGCCGGGCACCCGGAGTGGAATAACTGCGAGCGCTGCTTGCTCAATACCGCTGACAAAGTCTGTCCGATCAACGAAAACCGTCGCCGACTGCTGGGCGCATCCGATGACGGACAGCTTGCGCGCCGCTTGGGTGATTTGGTCGAAATTGCCCGGCTCAATGGCCTTCATCTGCCAGTACGCGATCTACTGGCACTGTGCTCAAACATGGTTCTCGGCTATTCCGACGCCAAGGCAGCGAAGGAAAATCTGATGACCTGCGCTGACGTGGCCAGAATTCAAGAAAGCGGCGATGTTGGCAAGGCCAGCATCTACGCCAACGCTTTCGGTGCCAACTTGCCCAAACGAAGAATCTCGGATCGGCCCGTGTTCAAAGCCATGAGCAGTTTCGGTGTGGGTGAAGAAACCGCCAATGCGGTCGATGGCCTGCTTGTCTATGGCAAGGACGATACTCGGCTGCAAACCGATTTTGAGCGTTTGATCGCCAGCGACCCCGTTTATGGGGCAACCGCCGTGTTCTGCGCAGCTCAAGATGCTTACTTGGAGGGCCACGAGAGCGCACGTCTGGAAGAAGGCTCGACAGCGTTTCTGGAAATGCTTGAAGCCCAGCGCCGCCGACTCTACTTCACACTGCCAGAGACCGAGGCAAGCTATCCACGCTGGTCGATGACGGCCTTCCGCTTCGCAGACGAGTACCTTGCCATCATCGAGTCGCTCAAAGCCAAAAAGCCGGTGAGCGAGGTAAGTCGGGGGCGCGTTGCCAAAGGGCTTAACCGGGTCATGACAGGATTGTTGCTGGAGAATGCTGACCGCATTTTCATCGCCAGTTCCGGTGGCTTCACGCAAAGCCGCGTGAGTGTGCTTTGCGATCATGAAACGCCATCGCGTCGTCATAACGGCGTGGGTATGGCGATCAAGTTTGATGAGGAAACGGGGCTTCCGCAGCTCGACGTGTTGCTTGCCTCTGGTGCTGGCAACGCCGTGATCTTTGAGCTCACGCCCATTCGGTACGAGTTTCTTGCTCGCGTCTCCGAGGGGGCATTGCCCGCGAGCTTTTCCAATGAGTGCCTTGAAGATCTGCTGGCTTTCAAGACCAAGCTTCTGCGCAAGGCTCAACTTGTTCACGAGGGAAGTTCCGCCAATGGCGATGACGAGATCGAGGGTGATTCATCCGTGCTCGCCTTGAATTTTATCGACATTGAGCCGGGTGGGCGCGGTTTCACTCGTCCCGTGATCGTGAGGGTGCAGGTATGAGCGAAATTTTCAAACGCCCGGAGATCAGAAGGGTCGATTTTTGTGTCGATGAAAATATCTGGGGACATCGTCTCCACGATGAACAACTCCCGCACTTAACTGTACTGGAATTTTTGGGTGCGCTGGGTTCGAACCTGGACAAACCCCTGCGCCCACACGAAGGCGTACACGGAACCTTCAAATTTCAGCCACAACGACAGATTCGCCTTCGCAGTCTGCTTTTCAATAACCCCTACATTGAGTTGATCGCCGACAGCGCGCAACCCGATGCAGAAAAGTGGCGGCAGTGGTTCGCAAAGTTCGACCAAGGGAAAACGGGTAAAGGCGACGAGGATATGACCTATCTGCGCCAATCGTTCGCCAGTTTCGATGATCTCGCCAAAGCTGTTGATCTATTGCGCTCCTCCTCGTTCGAATCACGCAGCAACAAACGCTGGAGTTCAAAGTTTGTCTTTCCCTTCGGGCCTGATGCGCTCTATGAAGACTTGAAAATCAATTCACGCGGTAACATGAGCAATGATCGACGCTTCTTCACCCGTACTGGCGAATTGCTCTACCTCATGCTTACGCGAGCCAAGCGCGGGAGCGAACTCGGGGACATCCTGACGAAGCGCCTGTTTGATGGCGATGCGCCAATGAACCGGCTCGCACGGGCGTTGCAAGGCGCGCCCCAGCAAACGGAAGACCCTCGGCAATCGGGCTATCTCCCTGAAGTTACCAACGCCCGCTTTGATCAAATATGCGAAGACTGGCTGTCGATACTGGCCAAAGACATGCCGATCTACGATGCCTTGGAGCACCTGATCGCCATCACGGGATTGAACATGCTGCTTTACTTCCTGGAGCGTGCAAAGCAGGTTTTGGGCAATGCGGACCCGGTTGAGATCGTCTGCGAAATCGTCTCCAGGGAGCGCACGAAAGTCCGTGCCCTCTCGGGTGACAGTTATCAACGCAATCAGGGACTACCCGCCGAAGCCGTTCGCGCTCATGTTGAGTCGATTCGCAAGGATGCCGAGTGGGTCGCCGCTGCGTCGAATGACTTTCCCGACGCCGAGTGCGTGAAGCTTATGCGTGAGCGTTTCCAGTGGCTCCAGAATGATGGAAGCGCAGACGAGGACTACTCAAATACGAGTCCGGACAAGTTGGTAAACACACTGGTCGGACTCGCACTTGATCGTCATGAGCAGCACGTCGGGAAGATTCATGCTTCGTGGTCGCGTGCGATTGGTTTGAGTTCTCGCCGACTGTCACGGCGCACCCGCTATGCGCCCAATGACCGGCTGCTCAAGTCGATTGTGGTGGCGGTGGTCGGGGATCGTATGCAATTCGACGAGTTTCTGGTTGAGGTCAAGCAGCGCTATGGTTTGGTGTTCGGCGATGCTGAAGGCGTGCGCCTGATCGAAGAAAAGCTGGTCGATCAAGAAGAACTCAGCGAAAACAGGAACAACCTTGAAGCCCGACTGGTCGGCTTGGGCTTGGTGCGCAGGCTTTCCGATTCTTGCTCCTTTGTTGAAAACCCGTTCGTGTTCAAGGGAGAGCCAGCATGCTGACGGATCGCATCATTGGGCGCGTGGGTGCGAACATCCTTGCCAAACGTATTGCCAACCCCGGTCAGCCAGAAGACTCGGCGGCGCTGTTCCGGCTCGACAAACTCTCAGCCAATCAGATTGCCGCCGTCGCGCGGGCGATTCTTGCCAGCCCGGATCTTCTCACCCAAGTCGATTTGAAGATTCCAGAGGCGTTGGTCGATGGCCAAGGGCTGCCCCAAGAAATTTTGATTCCTCACAACGCCGGATACGTCCGCAATAACGCGCAAACCACCAAGGCGGCAATCCTGACGGCGAACGGTAATGAGCACAACTTGGCCGATACGCTGGGACACGTCATGGCCATCGGTGCCAAGGAAATGCGCGTTGACCCCGAGGCTTGGTCTGAAGCTGCCCTGCATGTAGGCGAGATTTCCCCGGTGCCCGATGATCGCGCTGTCTTCCATGCGGCCTTGGCGGGCTTGCTTGCGTCTTCCGAACTCTCACTGGTGCAACTTGGCGAGTTCTGCTCTGAAGTCGTCAATGCCATGTCCACGCACGGTTTTCCCATCCGCAATGCGGTAGGTTTCGCCGTCCCGTGTGTCGGTTTGCCCCGCGACAGCGGTGTTTTTTCCAACACAAGGACCTTCGTGCGGTCGAAAGCGCCTTGGCAGAAAGCCTTTTCCAAGCTCTTCGCCCAACGCGCACCACTACTCAAAAAACTGCGGCAGAACGGTCAGCCACTCGATCCTGCCGATATCATTGAGCGTATTAACGACAACGCCGAAGCTTTCTCTGAAGGTGCACGCCAAGCCCTTGAAGCCTTTGTCGCCGCTTCAGCAGGAAGCCCTGAGGCGGCATCGGCGCTCGCCCAGTTCGAATGGGAGCGCGATGGCGTCTATCTGGCCTTTGACAAGCCCAAAGAGAAGCAGGTCGGATTGGCCGAGGCAACCCTCCGCTTTTTTGACCATGATTGCGACCCGGAGAACTCGCTTGATGCCGAGGGACGCAAACTCCTCGAAGATTTGAAATCGCGCGAACGCCGCTCCGATTTCAATGAGGAGGACGAGGAATTTTTCATCAAGCATCGCCGCCTGCTTGAGCAAAACACCAAGCTCTGCTCACGCTGGGAAAAGGCTTTGTACGGCAAGCCCATCGAGTGCAACGACTTTTTCGATGGCTTTGCCCGCGTAGTCAACAGCCTGCATGCCGGTCTGCGTGAACCTGAAGGCGAGCGCATTCTCCGTTTTACCGTGACCAAGGGTCGCAAGGAATGGCGTGAACGCTTCAACTACGACGCTGGCAGCTATTTCTCGGCGATGTATCGCGGCCTGAAGGCGCTCATGGGGGCGAAGGTCGATTGGAAGGTTGAGCGGCTGGGCAATGCGAATCTGCCCGATCCGCTGTTCGACTATGAAGCCTTTTTCGCCAGGGAAAAGGAACTGCATTATAAAAACAAGAACAGGGTTCGCCCCAGTTCTTCGCTTTCACGACAGGCGTTGCAAATCAAGTTCGATGTGGCGCTGATCCAAGTCTCAAAGAGTCAGGAAACCATCCTGGCAAAAACCCAACTCCTGTGGAGTTATCAGCCCGCGACCATCGGTTTGTCGATGACTGCCGATATGCGTCGGCTTTTGAAAATGGGGGCTGTGGGTTGCACGGAGGTATCGCGCAAGATCGTCAGCAAAAAAGGTGGCGTACAGAATGTTTCGTTGCTTGACACGGGAACGCTGGAGGCCACCTTTTCAACGGACGCCGGATCGCTCGTGCCCGCAGCCAACAAGCTACGCAGCTTGCGACAGAAAATCAAAGACCAGATTAAGGAGCTTGCTGTCGAGGGTCGGCTAACACCGTCGCAGCGCGATGAAGTTCAGGCCTCTTGGGACAGGTTCGAGGAGAACTACATCAAGGCGGTGGAGGATTTCATCACCAATGGTCTGCATGGCGAGGCCGTAATGCGCCAAGCCGAGTCCTTCGGCGCGCTGCTGACAACCCTGATGACCCATGCGCGTGGCGATGTGTGCCGCGCCCGCCTGGTTTCCGAGGTGCTTTCTGTCGGTACGGCGCGTGTGGTTGGCGATAACCCCGCCCTGATTATTCCTCCGTGGCACCCGGAACGCATGAAGGCGCTGGCGGTGAAATCCCAGCGCGTCGCAGGATTTGCCACGCATCTGCTTTCCAGCAATTCCATCCTCTATGGAGATCGCGAGATCTTCATGCGCGAGCTTTCGGATGAAATCGCCCATCCCTTCTATCCCGAGATCGCGGCGCTCAACTGGGCTGGCGCACCTGCGCTCGTGTCTGAAAGCAGCACCGTCAACGGCTACAGCCTTCTGGAGTCGCCAACACGCGAAGCCAAGGATGCCATGACGGATGTCGATCCGTCCTCCGCAGCCAAGCAAGCGCGCGAACTGCTGGAGCGTTACGTCAGTTTACAACCGCACGAGGCGTCCAATCTCAGTGTCGTGCTTTACAACGCCGACGCCGCCGAGTTGCCACTGGCAACGGTGCGCGAACTTGCATCGACGCAAGAGGACAGCAAACAGCAATGCAGCGTATCCGTGCGCCACTCTGATCCGGCCAAGCTTCGCAGCGTTTATGGCGAACTGGTCAACAAGGCTGACGACAATCCCGATTTGCCCATCGTCAGCGAAACCAGCGGCAACTTCATTTCCAAGTTGCGCATCTCGGTGACGCCGATCTCAGCTACACCCGGCGAGAGTGCGCAGGGCTTCAAAGCCTTCGACGTGGCTTTTCTACATGACGTGGTCGCGCGTGCGGCCCAGTTGGAATGGCTGCCCGTCACTTGGTCGAACGAGCGGTCCAATCTGGAACACGCCCCTTCGCGTTGGTCGTATCGCAGCGTTTCTGGCGAAAACGAACTGAAATCCACCACCTTCCTGACCTGCCCTTGGCAAACAGCCTCGGGCTGGGCCTATGTGTCGGCGGTAGCCGCCGTATGCCGCCAAACCGATGTCTCGTCCAACGAGCGATTTCTTCCGGCGCGGCGTATCTCGCTGCAAAGTCCTGCGCTGGCAGGCATGATCAAGGATGCGCACGACCTTGCCGAATGGGTGGCCACTTACGACGAACTACTCGACAAACGCCAGCTTCAACACAACGGTATTACGGTGGTTCGTTACCGTCGTAGCTCCACCAATGGTCGCAACATGATCGTGAGTTCGACCTCGGAATTGCGGCTGCTGGGCGTGCTGGTACGTCGCCGTCTGGACGAGTTGAATCTGCAATTGACCGCCGACGAATTGCAATCGGCTGCCGACAAAGCCAAGCGTGACGCACTGTCGATCTCCGGCGACATCGTGCTTCGTGCGGCCAAGCGTGGCGTCTCTGCAGGAGAAATGATTGGTTTGGTACTCAGCCGTTACTTGCTGACCGAAGAGTTCAAGGCTGTCGCTGCTGGCGGGCGGGTTTTAACCGCGTGGTTCCTGCTCGACGACTATGCGAGCTGGCTCTCGCAACGGGAGAGTCGTATCGCTGACATCCTCGCGCTCAATGTTGAGGAGCGGGAGGAAGGCATCCGTGTTGTCATTTCCATCGTCGAGTCGAAATACATTGGCGCAGACGGGCTGGCAGAGGCACGCCGAAACTCCAAGGATCAACTCTTGGCGACGATGGGCATGTTCAGCGAGGTGCTCTTTGGTGATCCTGGTCGCCTTGATCGCGACGTGTGGCTGGCCCGTCTGGCGGACATGCTGATTGACGCCGACATCCCGCCCGGCAAGACAGACTTGATGGAGCGGGCGCGGGTCAAGTTGCGTGAGGGCGACGTTGAAATAGCCCTGCGCGGTTATTCCCATGTTTACGTACACACATCAGATACCGGATCGACTTCTGCCTCCGAGCAAGAGCTGTTGGAAGATAACGACGGCGTCAAGGCATGGCAGGAAGTCTTTGACCGCCCCGACTTGCGCAAGCTTGCCGAAGCCTACGCCAAAGGAGCCGGTGGGGCAGAGGTTCGATCTGGACTCGGCCCCCAACAGCCGTGGGGTGGAAACGACTTCAAGAAACCTGCCCCGCGAGTCCCGTGGCTTGCCGATACGAGTCATCTTGCTGATACCTCGATCAATGCGCCGGTAGAGGATGTTTCTACCGATACCGATGTGCAACCCCTGTTGGACAGCCTGGAGCACGGGTCAACTGAAGTCCCCGTGACGACGATTTTCAGCCTGAATGCGGCATCTGCTGCTTCCACCAATTTGGGTGCTGCACTCTCCAATCTGGTCGCCACCAAGTTTGCGGGAGACGCTCAGGCTGACGTCGAGCGGGAGGAGTGGGTTCAGGATGTCACCAAGAAACTCAAAGCCGCACTGAACAATTATGGTCTGCAAGCAGCGATTGTGGGCACACGCCTGACGCCCAATGGTTGTCTGGTTCGATTGGCGGGTTCCGACCGGCTACGTGTCGAGGACATCGAAAACAAGCGCACCCAGCTTCTGACCACACACGCGATCAATCTCGTCACCGTCCAGCCCAAGCCGGGCGAGATCGTGGTGACCATCGCAGGAGCCAAACGGCAAGCGGTGTCACTCTGGGAGCTATGGTCGCGCCGCCAACTCAATCGCAACGTTGCTGGGATCAACACCTCGTTTTTGCTCGGAATCCAGGAAATCAACGGCGTATTGCTGTATCTGAATCTTGGCTCCGAATTCGGCGGACTCTCCTCGCACGAACCGCATTCGCTAGTCGCCGGTGCGACCGGCAGCGGCAAGTCGGTGCTCATCCAGTCGCTGCTGCTGGACATCGCCGCGACCAATCCCAAGACACTGGCTCAGATCATCCTCATCGACCCCAAGATGGGAGTGGACTACGCTCCCTTGGCGGACTTGCCGCACATGCGCGATGAGATCATCACCACCAAGGAAAAATCAGCGGAAGTCCTCGATGCGCTCGTCCAGGAGATGGAAGATCGCTATCGCGCTTTTGCCCAAGCTCGGGCACGCGACTTGCCGACTTACAACGCCAAGGTGTCGGCTGAAGAGCGACTGCCGATGGTCTTTCTGGTTCATGACGAATTTGCAGACTGGATGTTTGATGATGCCTACAAGACGAAGGTAGGCGCGGCTGTCCAGCGTTTGGGCGTGAAAGCTCGTGCTGCGGGTATTCATCTGATCTTCGCGGCACAACGGCCTGACAAGGATGTGATGCCGATGCAGCTCCGCGAGAACTTGGGCAATCGCCTGATTTTGAAGGTGTCCAGTGAGGCCACATCCAAGATCGCGCTGGATCGGCTCGGAGCGGAACTACTTTTGGGGCGTGGACATTTGGCTGCCAAGCTCAACGGGGAACAGGGATTGGTTTTTGCTCAGGCTCCGTTCCTTTCCGATCAAGATATCGAGGTGGCTGTGGCCGCCATTCGATCCGACAATATATAACCCGAATTGGATGAATTATCATGGCTAAAAAATGGCAATCAAGTTCGCATCCAATCTCTGACATCCGGGACTGGAACGTCAGTGGCACGCTGCTTCTCCAGCCCGACTACCAACGCCGAGAGATTTGGAGTAATGCGGCTCGCGTGATGCTCATCGACAGTATCCTTAACGATATTCCAATGCCGAAGATTTTCGTATCAAATACCCTAAAAGACAGGAGAACATATCGCAGTGTTATTGACGGTCAGCAGCGCATTTCGACAATTCTCTTGTTCATGAATGATGGCTTCGGGTTGGAAGCCCCCTATAAGGGTGCTTATGAAGGAAAGAAATTTTCGGCACTTCCCTCCGAGGTTCAAGACGAGTTTTTGCGCTACCAGATTGATTTCAATGAGGCTCTTGACCTGCCAGAAGGAGAGCTCAGAGAGGTCTATTCACGGGTAAACAAATACTTGGTTCCGTTGAATCGGCAAGAGCTTCGAAAGGCAGATTTTCCCGGCCAGTTCTTGAAAATCTCTGAGGAACTGGCCAACCTTGATTCGCTCGATGACATGGGGCTATTCAACGCCACGGCAAGGCGGCGTTCGCTGGATGTTGAATACGTGTGCGAGTTGTTGGCGGCACAATTGAGGGGCATCAGCGACAAGAAGGATGCGATTGACGAGTGTTGCCGAGACTATGCGGCGTGGTCGGAAGCAGAGTCTGCAATAGCACGTGCCGAGTTCGAAGGTGTCATCGGAGACATTTCGAAGATATTCGACCTGACATACCCGATGAAGAAGACTCGCTGGAGGCAGAAGGCGGACTTCTACTCGTTCTTTTTTGCTGTTCTAACTCTCAAGCGTAGCGGGCTGGAACTGCCTGCAGATGTGAGTTTTTTGCGGCAGGACTTGACTCTGCTAAATGATCGAATAGCTCCTACATCGGAGATTCCTATTCTCAGCAAATATGCCGTTTATTGCGTCTCACAAGCAAATTCGGCATCCAGTCGAAATTGGCGCATGGCGTTCATCCGAGCGATCCTGCGGGGTACTTACGCATCAGCAATAGATGACAAACAGCAGCGCGATTTAGTGTCGCAAACGGCAAGTGAACTTTATTTTTACGAAGCCCTCTCATGCTATGACGACCTAACCAGCCTGGCTGACTCGATACTCTATTGGAAAAAGGGGACAAAGGCATTTCAGTTGACAAATGCATATTTGATTAATGCCAATTCCATAGACGAAATTTTCGCCGACGTAATCATTTATGGGACTGAGATTCCAGGTGCAATTCTCGAAGATGATGAGTAACGCACTGGAGGCTTGGGTATGAGTCAAATTGTGCTCTCTCGAAATCAATTCAACTCCTACACGATCAAGGATCAGATAACCGGCGATGATGGCAAGGTCTACATCGTGGGCGAACGCATTGCGGCTGGTGGCAATGCCGTGGTTCACGAGTGCAATGAGAAGCTCTCCGGTGATAGCTACGCGGTCAAATTTCAACTTGAGCTGCGGCAGCGTCGCCGCGAGCGATTCCAACGTGAAATAGATCTGCTTCGAGGCTTCGACGACCCCCATATCATTCGCTTTGTCGCGACTGGCATTGCGCTGGGCACACGGACGGAGCGAACCATGCATGGTGGCCGAGTTGTGGCGCAGCGGCGTGGCAAGACTGAGGAGTTGCCCTTTGTTATCCTCATGAAGGCATCCGAGGATTTGGGCAAGCATGCTAAAACTCCTCAGCAGATTCCGCCCGCAACCTATCTCGCGCAATTCCTTGGGCTTTCCAAGGCATTGGTGAGGGTCAATGAGAAGGCCTTACATCGCGACATCAAGCCCGAGAACATTTTAGTCGTGGGTGGCGCATGGGCCATCAGCGACTTTGGCCTATGTGATTTGCATGATGGCGGACCCGATCTGTCACGCGTGGATGAAAAAATTGGCCCTGCGCTGTGGATGTCGCCGGAGGCATTCAACAAGAATCTGGGTTGCCCAGACGTGATCGGCCAAACGTCGGACGTGTTCCAGTTGGCTTCTGTCTTTTGGTATGCGACCTGCGGTCGACATCCGACAGGAATCGTTCGTGACGCAGACTGGCGGGGGCCTGCGGAGCTCTACCCCATCATGGAACGAGCGTTGCTGCACAACAGCCACAACCGTTTTCAGACTAGCGCGGAGTTTAGCGAAGCCTTGGAAGCAGCGATCATCAGGTAGCTGGTTTCACTTATGACAAACGGCACAAGCCCCATTACCCTCATCCTCTCCATACACATCATCAATATCTTCAGGGCAAACCTTCACAGGCCGAAGCGGATTGATGGGGATGCTTTTGCGTAGCCGAACACGGCGAATTTCATATTCTGCCGTGATCTCAGCGATGCGCGTTGGCTGTTCCATATCGGAAAGTGATTCGCCCCTTGACCAAGTGAACGGAGCGCCATGCTCCAAGGCGTCCTTCTCCAGCGCCTTGGCAGCTTCATAAGCATCCGGGTGCTTGTCTCGCAAGCGAACCCATTCGATTTTTTGTTGAAAAAAGCAGAACGTGCAGCCGCTACGTGAGCGCCACTCGTAGTACTTCGGGTAGCCAACGCCAGAACTTTCCAGAATGTCGATCACACCGGCCTTGTCGATGCCCGTCTCACGGAAAGGCAGCTTCACAAACAGGTTGTTGGCCTTGGCGGCGTAACCCTCACGATAGTCTTCATCCGCGCGAATCGCGACGTAAGAGGTAACCTTGTCGCCAGCGGCCAGCCACGGTTTTACCCATTCCTCGAATGGTTTGAGCTTGAGCATGCGCGTGCACCAGCGCGTTTGCGGATTCGGCAAAAAATGGTTGTATTGACGGAGCCAGAAACGAAAGTCCCGGCCTGGATTCAGCCGTGCGATGGGCTTGCCAAGGTAGCCTTCAAGCTTGCCAAGGAATTCGTGGACTTCGGGCAGTTCTTCGCCGGTATCGGTGAAGAAGTAGTCGATGTTGAGTTCAGGGTGTCGGTCGCGCATGTAGACGGCCAGTGCCGCGCTATCCTTGCCGCCGGAAATGCCTAGAACGTGCCGCTCAACCATTGGCTGCCTCCTTGTCGATGGATGCCAGTTTCATCCCGGCCTTGGCCAGAATCGCCAGCAAAACTTCTGTCCCCAAACCTTGGGCTTCGAGCAATGAGGCGACCTCGTCAGCTTTGGCCTCCACTACCTGCCGGTGACGGTCGGGGATGGCAAATGAGCGCGAGATCGTCTTGGTGTCCGAGCCTGTGCCAATGACGACAGCAATAGCCTCGCTATGCGCCTTGCGTCCTTGCACAGCCACGAATGCCTCGATCTCGCGGAAACGCCGGGCGAATTTCGCTAATTCCAGAACAGCGGCATCAATGTGCCGATCCACCCAGTCGCGCGGTGGCTTGTCCGCAGCCAGACTCAAGATACCTTCGAGCGAAGCTATTGATCCGTCGAAGTTGGCCAGACGTGTCGCAAAAGAATCCATGCGCAGATCGCCTGTGACGCCCGAAACGGAACTGGCGCGCGTGCGCAAGACTTCCAGATCATCTTTGCTGGCATCAAGCGCCCCAAGCATCTTGGTTTCCACGCCTGCCAGCATCTTGCCGTAGGCACCAGCGAGTTCATGTAGCGGTGCACGCAAGGCTGTCACGTAGGCTTTGCCGTCAGCAGCATCAAGCAACGAGGCCAAGTCGACGAAGAGTACCTTGTGTGGATCGCTGGCTTTCAAGAGCATGTCGCGCATCGCTCTCGCTTTTTCGCCCAGCCGCTGCGTCCTGCGTGACCACTCTGGCAGATTGAAAACCATTGCCACCAATCCTCGAGCAGCTTCAAGCGGGTCGGTTGCCCCGACACTCTCGCCGATCTCGGCGAGAAGTGTCGCGATGCCTTCGAGTATCTGGTTTTTGTCTTCGTCAATGGCGACCCAGCGTAGCGAAAAGCGTCTGGGGGTTTGCAAGCATTCGTCGATATCAAAATCAGTAAGTCTGGGCAAAAACATCCCGTCTTTGTAGACGGCGATATTTGCCTTGTGGGCCAGCAGAAAGGCAGTGAGCATCACGGGCTGGATGCCCTTCTTCATACCGAAGGGCGGTGCGCTCCATAGCGCGTAGATTTCGTGCGCACAGATACGTGCGTTGGCGTCCGAGAAGAGTCCCCGCG
>Ga0099364_10004177_pt1 | contig 21961 bp, 18 predicted proteins | sample TergutTh196P3_FD_73070 | JGI IMG/M metagenome (GOLD analysis project Ga0099364, IMG submission 73070) | Microcerotermes parvus P3 segment gut microbial communities from Pointe-Noire, Republic of the Congo - Th196 P3 | ecosystem: Host-associated > Arthropoda: Insects > Digestive system > Gut ...
GTAATTACTTTTCCTTTAATTTTACTTGCTACATTATCTTTTTGGTTTTTCTATTCGGGGAATCCTTTTAATGCGGGCAGTGGATGGTTTTTAGATAAAGTTAAAACGCCTGAAAATATAGTTCCTGCACAATATCAATTTGATTTTATAACTCCAATAAATAAAATTAATTATGAATATCCTTGTGCTACTCTTGAACTTGGTGGTGACTCTGTTATGTTTACTACAGATAATAAAGGAACATTATATATCGGTAATAAAAATAGCCAAAATTACAGATTTGCAACTTTTGAGGAAAAACAAGAATTTGTAAGTAGGTTTAAAAATAATTACAAAGGTAAAAAACTTGCTATTGCTCCTAATGGAAAAATTATTGTAGATAATAATTATGAATATCCAATCTATAACGCAGCATTACTTGATGATATAGTTTTATCTACTAAAGATGATGGAATAATATTAGCAAAAGAATATGGAAGCGATGTAGAAAGATTAGCAACTCCCGAAGAAGCACAAAGATTTGTAGATTACTTGAATGGCGTAGGAGGAACTAAATATAGCAAACTTTTAATTCTAAATAATGGAAAGGTGGTAAGAGAAACTATATATGAACCTCTTGCCCAATTCGGCGAATTCGGCGAAGATGCAATTTTGTTGTTAGAAAAATCAACAGGATTGTTATTCTTGGAAGGAGAAGACGAACAGTTATTGGGTCTTGACGCAGAAATGACATTAGAGTTTGTAAATAAACTTAATAGTTTGGAAGATTTTTTTGAAGATGGTGACAAACTTGTTATAACAGACGATGGGAAAATATGCTTCCTATCCGAACAAATTCGCGACATATATGCAGAACATAGCGAACATCATACACTAAATATATTTGAAGAAGAATCACATCATTTTCATTTACAAGCAATGCTAATGTCATTATTAATTGCAGGATGCGGTATATTGCTTGCATTTGTAGTTTATCAATGGCGGCAAATCAATGCAGATAAGGTTGCCACAACATTTAAACCACTATATAAATTATCATTTAATAAATGGTATATAGATGAAATATACGAAAAAACATTTATCGGCGGAACTTTACTATTATCTAAAATATTATCATTTTTTGATAACAAAGTTGTTGATGGTTTTGTTAATTTTAGTGCTACAATGATGCGTGGAGTTTCTTGGTTCACAGGCAAGTTTGACAATTTAGTTGTTGATGGTTTTGTTAATCTAACTGCTTGGACTATCGGTTTAAAAGGTAGAATTATTAGACAAATGCAAACAGGTGTCGTTCAAACATACATAGCATTTTCTATAATTATTTTAATGGTCATAGCGTTCTTTTTTGTGTAGTTTGTTAGTATAATTTACATAACACGGGGATTAATCCCCGTGTTATTTTTTTATGCTGTGTCAAGCACGGAATGACAATGTTTTTTATGAAATAGCATTTTTTCAAAATATTTTTTGTATTTTTGTATTTTATATTAAAATTTGTTGTTATGAAAAAGATACACATAATCATTTTCCTATTAGGAACAATTACATTAAATGCTCAAAATTTCGGCAATTTCTCAGGTAATTTCCAGTTCGAAGGACAAACTTATAAGTCAGATTCTGCTATGGAAGCAAAAAAAGTTCCCGAACAATTGCAATCGCAAGGATTCTTTAATCTAAATTATTCTAATGGCGGACTAACCGCAGGAATAAGATATGAGCATTATCTTAACCCGCTACAAGGCATAGAAACAAGTTATAAAGGACAAGGTATCGCTAACCGATTTATATCTTATTCTACTGATTTTATTGAGATAACTGCGGGCAATTTTTACGAGCAATTCGGTAGCGGAATCATATTTAGAACTTATGAAGAAAAAGCACTCGGAATAGATAATGCTATGGATGGAGCAAGGTTTAGAGTGCGTCCTATTAACGGAATTGACATTACGGGAATATGGGGAACGCAAAGAAACTACTGGACGCAAGGTGAAGGTATTATTCGGGGCGGTGATGTTAATTTTAGTTTGAATGAATTGTTAGACAAATATGGAACGAATATAACTGCAGGAGCAAGTGTTATTAGTGTCTTTCAGGCGGATAGAGATTTTAATTTGAAGATGCCCGAAAATGTTCTTGCGTGGTCGGGACGGGCTGCACTTTTCTCTGAAAATTATTCTGTTGATGCTGAATACTCCTATAAATACAATAATCCGAATGTTACTAATCGCAATACATACAATCCAGGATATGGTTTTATACTTAATGGTTCTTATTTTGATGATGGTTTTAGTGCGACTTTAAATCTCCATAAGATAGATAATATGGACTTTCGTAGCGATAGAAATGCTGTAAAAAGCGAGTTAATGCTAAATTTTATTCCGCCAATAACTAAACAGCACGCTTATCGTTTAACAACGATGTATCCTTATTCTACGCAAATAAATGGCGAAGCAGGTATGCAAGCAGAAGTAAATTATATGATACCGAAAGGAAAAATCGGTGGTAAATATGGAACAGACCTTACAATAAATTGTTCACAAATTTTTAGTATAGATACCACTAAAATTGATGAATATAAATATGAATCCCCATTTTTCGGCAGAGGAGATGATTTATATTTCCAAGACATAAATATAGCGTTAGACCGCAAGTTTTCTAATGATTTCAAGGGGCATCTTTCATTTTACAATATAATTTACGATAGAGACCGAATTGAGAACAGTGGCGTTCCTAATTCGGGCAAGGTCTATTCTAATGTTGCGTGCATTTATGGAATATATAAATTGACGCAAAAACACGCTCTAAAATTAGAATTGCAGCACCAATGGGCTGAACAGGACTCGGCAGTCACTTCGCATGATATTATTAATGGAAATTGGTTGGGTTTGCTTGCAGAACTTACAATTTCGCCGGGCTGGTATATTACTATTTATGATGATTTTAATTATGGAAATGCGAATGAAGAGAAGCAAATTCATTACTTTAATGGCAATGTTGCATACACAAAAGGTTCTACTCGTTTGGCATTGGGTTATGGCAGACAGCGTGCAGGAATACTTTGTGTAGGCGGAGTTTGTCGTCAGGTTCCGGCATCTAATGGCTTTTATTTTTCATTAAACACAGCATTTTGATAGCGTGTTGCAAAATTAGTAACGTTTTTAGAGCAATGCTCTTAAATTGACGCGAAACGCCTTAAATTGACGCGAAACGCCTTAAATTAACGCGAAACGCCTTAAAATGACGCGAAACGCCTTAAATTGACGCGAAACGCGTAAAAACGTTACTAATTCTGTAAAAAAAATGTGTCATATCTAAAATTATAAATAATTGTTTGAAAATATGAAAAATAAAATAATAGCAAATGCAAAAATCAATTTAATACTAAAAGTGCTAAATAAAAGGACAGATGGCTATCATAATATCTTTTCGCTGATGCACAAAATACATTTTGGCGATATTCTGAAAATAAAAAATATAATCGAAGGACCTGTTATTATAGAGTGCAATTACGACATTCCACAGGAGGAAAATATAGTTTATAAGGCGGCAATGGCACTTAAAGAATATACTAATTGTCCTTGCGGGGCTTTAATAAAAATACAAAAAAGAATACCTTTAGGAGCAGGTTTAGGCGGCGGAAGTAGCGATGCAGCAACAATTTTGGAGGAGTTAAATAATTTTTGGCATTTAAGATTAACTAAAAGCGAGTTGCGTAATATAGCAGTGGAATTGGGTTCAGATGTTCCGTTTTTTTTATCATCTCGTCCTAAATGGGTTTATGGTCGGGGCGAATACTGTAAGGAATTAGATTGCATAAGAATGGTAAATGGAGCATTAGAACAGACAGGTTTTAGGGGCAGAGTTCTCGTAATTTATCCGAAAATACATATTGATACAGGTTTAGCATATCAATCATTAGATAGAAAGATTATAGACGTAAAAGTTGATAACAGCACATATAATACTCTTATCAGCGATTATGAATGCGAGTTAGAAGGTTGTTCTCAGTATGCTTTTTTGAAAAACAATATGCTTAACGATTTTGAGGAAGTTATATTTAATAGTTATCCTGAAGTGAAAGAAATATACGATTATTTAGCGAATTTGTCAGGCGGGATGGCAAGATTAACAGGGAGCGGTTCGTCAGTGTTTGCAGTGTTCAAATATATCAGCCAAGAGCAAATAGACGCAATTAAACAAAAATATAAAGATGAAGGCAAAGATTATTTAGTGTTTGCAAGTAATTTTGTGTTATGATTTTATTTTTTTTGTAATCTAATTAAAAGCGTTATTTCGCAAACATTTTGCTATTTTTAACGACAAAAAACAATTCTAAATATAGTTAAAACTAAAAATATGAACAAACATATCTCAATACAGGAAGCAGTTAATCATATTAAAAGTGGTATGAGTGTTATGATTGGTGGATTCCTTGGTAATGGAAATCCGCATAAAATAATAGATTTATTAGTTCAAACTCCAATAAATAATCTTACTATTATTGCAAATGATACTGCAATGCCCGATTACGGTATCGGCAAATTAGTTGTAAATAAGCAAGTAAAAAAAATTATTACTTCGCATATAGGAACTAATCCCATCACAGGCGAAATGATGAATAGTGGCGAATTAGAAATAGAGTTTTCACCACAAGGGACCCTTGCGGAACGTATTCGTTGTGGAGGTGCAGGACTTGGTGGAGTTCTTACTAAAACAGGACTTGGCACTGTTGTAGCAGATGGCAAACAAATAATAAGCATTGATGGAGTGGATTATTTATTAGAAAAGCCGTTAAGGGCTGATATATCTCTTATTGGTGCTACAAAAGGGGACAAAGCAGGCAATTTGCAATACTTTGGAACTTCGCAAAACTTTAATCCTATTATGGCAACAGCAGCAGATATAGTTATCGCTGAAATTAATGAACTCGTAGAAGTAGGAACAATAGAACCTGAATTTGTTCATACACCTGCAATATTCGTAGATTATTACGTAAATGGCTGATTTTTTAACTTAAATAATACAACCTCATATAAAAATGTTCTGCCGAGTTTATTTCGGTATCCCTTTATTTATTAGTAAAGGGATGCCGAAAAAAACACGGGAAGACATTTTATAGCACTTTATTATTTTTACAAAAAACACTATTTTAGCAAAACACTATAAAAAATATGTAAATGCTAAATTTAAAAAAACACTATAATTTATATAAAAATAATTATAATAACCAAAACAACTTTCAAAACAATTTCTTGTTTGCAATCCTAATTTTGATATCGTTAGGTGGTTTTTTGTTTTTTCTAATAGAAACAAAGTTAATATTCAATACACTTTTAATATTTTTATTATCTTTAATTATTGTTTACCCTTATAGAAAGTCCGCTAAAATACTTACTTCATACATTATTTTGTTCGGAATTATATTTTTATTTTGGCTATTCCAAAACTTAGGAACGACAATAATTCCTTTTATGTTATCATTAATAGTCGGATATTTATTGGACCCAGTTTTATCAAAATTAGAACGATTAGGAATAAAAAGGTGGGTATCATCAACTTTAGCAATATTAGTATTTATCGGACTCATAACAACGCTTTCAATATATTTGTTTCCGCAATTATTAGAGCAAGCAAGCAGCATAATTAAACAAATAAATATATACGTTGAAGATGTAAAACGATTTAGCACAAGTGAGGATACTACCGATGTGTTAAAGAAAATTGGCTTAAGCAAATATACATTAAAAGAACTATTTGATAACGAACTAATGCCAAAAATACAAGATATATCAAAAAGTTTATTTAATTTTATTATTACACTTCTTTCTGGACTAAGTAACGTTACTACGCAACTAATTAATGTGATTTTGCTGCCGATTCTTACTTTTTATTTTCTAAAAGATTTTTCTAACATTAAAAATAAAATTAAAACTATTCTAAAAACTGAAAACAAAACTCTATACAAATATATTTATAAACTTAATAGTGTTATTAGAATTTATGTTGGATGGCAAATTATTGCATCACTGATAATTGGCATCTTTGGTGGCATTTTTTTAGTTGTCTTTGATGTTCCATATGCTATATTGCTTGCTTGTGTTGCTACACTTCTTAGTCCGATTCCTTACTTTGGAATTATAATTACAATTGCTATTGGAGTTTTGACTTCTCTAATTGCTAATGATGGTAATTTCTTTTATAATTTTGGCATAATTTCGTTAGTTTTGTGTCTAATTACTTTTATTAATGCTTATATTTTAGAACCGAATGTTGCCGGAAATAAAATAGGTTTGCATCCCATTTTAATGATTTTGTCGGTATTTATATTTAACTCTATGTTTGGCATCTTAGGTATGCTAATTGCAGTTCCTGTAACTGCTGTAGTAGTTACATTTCTTAAAGATATGATTGAATACTATCAATCTACAAAAAGAAAATAAGTTGCTCTGAATTACGTTTGTTGTTATGATATACCGTTTATATATTGCAGAATGTTTTTGTAATTTATCTTTTTCTTATTTTTGTAATACTATGAAAAAAAATAGTATAGTATTATTATCTTTTTGTTTAATTATATCGGGGTGTGCTAATATAGTTGCTCCGAGTGGTGGCGAAGGTATTAAAACAATTCCTGTCGTGGTTAATTGTTCAGTTAAAGATGGCGAGATTAATTACGCTCCAAAAGATATTAAAATAGAGTTCAATTCTTATATGAATAGAAGTGTTGTTATAGAAAATTTGCAAATTGCACCAACAATAAAATATTCTTTTAAATGGAAAGCAAAAACTCTAAACATAACTTTAACGGAAGAACTAAAACCAAATACAACTTATTCTGTTTCTCTTTCAGGCAAATATGTTGATCATTATGGGAATATTGCTGAAAGCCCTTTTTATTCTTGTTTTTCTACGGGTGATATTATTGATTCTTGCAAAATTGAAGGAATAGTATATACTGCAAATACGACTAACTATTATGTATTTTGCTACATTCATAGAGAAAATATTGATTATCTTAATGATAAACCCGATTATAAAATGCTTGTTGGTGCTAATGGTACATTTGTTATTCCTGCATTAAAAGATGATAAATATATTGTGCTTGGTGTTAAAGATGTCGATAAAGATGGAATGATTACTAATGCAAAAGATACTATTGCTGTTCCGCAATTTATCACAAAAATCACTGATTGCTCTACAAAATATGTAGAACTTATACCTAATGACGTTATCAATCCACCTCCACCAATAGAAACTCCTGCTGATACTACTGAACTTGATACATTAGAAATTGATACTACCGAACTTATAGATACTAATATATATCTACATATTAGCGGAAAAGTAATTGATACTAATTTTACTAATAACCGATATTTAATCTTTACTCAAAAAGAAAAAAAATTAACTAAACAAGCAAAAATAAATGAAGATAATACTTTTCTTTGCGATAGTGTTTTAGCAGGTGAATATGAAATTATGTATTTTATTGATGCAAATGATAATGGGATTTTTGATAAAGGAACGCTGGTTCCTTTTGAATTATGCGAGCCATTTAAGAAAATACCACAACCACTAAAATTAAATAACAGATGGAGCATAGATAATTATATTATAGAAATAAATGAGCCATTTAATGATACACCATAGAATAATAATTTTAGAATGCAAAAATAAGTTCGGTATAACAAAATATATTTTTTTTAATATTTTTATTATATTTGCTATTAATTTAATAAAATATAAATATTATGCAAATTAAAACTATGCTGCAAATTAAAACAAATTATTTTTTTTCCTTTGTTCTGTTATTTACTTTTATAGTAAATACTAATATAGTTCTCGCTCAAGAAGATGACGAGTATGATGTTCCTGCTGCTGAAAAATATATCCGTGACAAGTATATAGAATACTACGAAGCAGATTTTGATGCAGTATTTAATGCAGTAAAACAGTACCTTCTTATAGTCGGTGCCGAAATAGAAAGAGATGCTACTGCAGATAATGATTTAGGATTAAAAAAAGGTATGATTAGGTCTAACATAGTTGTTTTAACGCAAAAAAAAGATTCAGCATTCAAAGTTATTCAAAAGTATTCTTTTAGACCACCGTTTATCCGAGGTGGCGTATGGACAAGTGCCAGAGTTCAATATAAAGTTTTATTGAACGATGACGGAGATGGTAAAATTTCTGTTGTATTTGAAAATGAATTTTCTGGTTTTGAAGATCATGCTACTTTTAAAGTTCATTTTTTCAAAACAAATGGCTTGCTTGAATTTGAAGGATTTGAAGCGTTAACGGATCTTATAGAAAAAAACAGATAAGTGTTAAAAAATTATTGTTTGGCATACTGAATTTGGATGTGAATTTAATCTTGGAACCCGAATTAAATTCATACAATTATGCTTTTGGCACTGCTAAAAATGTTATGTTATATCTAATACGGCATCACATAAATATTTATTGTTTGAACCAGGATTTCATTAAGATTAGTAATATATTTGATTAATAATCTTGACTATTGTTTTTAATATTTGTATTTTTTAGTATAAATGCCTTTTAACTTATTGTAAATAGTTAAAAGGCATTATATAATGTAGCAGAACCTACTTTATCTTAAAATATAAATAGTATCATCTCCTTCTTGTCTACTTGTATAGTCAAATAGGTATAATTCTTGTTTTTTATTATCCCAAAGAAGAAAACCACTATCAAATATGAAAATAGTTTGGTTCTCAAGATTAGGGGATATACCCCAGTCCTTTAAACTTGGATCAAAACGGAGTTTATTGTTCATCGCTCCGTAATAAGCAGCAGTGCCTAATGACTTACTACAACAAGCATCTGAATATACATTAATTTCCTTAAATGATCCGATATCTAAAAGTAAAAAATTATAAGTTGTGTTATCTTTGCTAACAATTATTAAATCATCAAATGGGGAACTACCTTTTATTGTTGTATAAATGAAATCAGTAAGAAATTTATTGTCTTTTGTATTATACATAGCATATAACCCTTTTTTGTTTTTGATTGCAATTATAGGCATTTCAAAAGTCATTGAAGTAGTTGTTACTTTACCAATATTACTCGTATCTTTAGCCATAACTAATTCACTATAAAATTTTACTGTATCACTTATAATTTCAAAATCTGCCGCTTTTATATTCACACTAGTGGCAGCAACTAAAGTAATTACCATTATTGTCATAGGTAGTCGTAGTCGCGGAAATATAGATAACATTGCGAGTCGCAGTCGTGGTAATCCAATTTTGTTTCCCCTAATTTGTTTCGGCATTTCCTTGTTATAAAGTAGAGTAGAAGTTGCTGAATCTAATTCATTATGGAGAGTTGGTTGTTCTGCTTTCGTTCCGAACTTATTTCGGAATCCCCTTGTTATTTGCGTAGATGCTGAAACTATTTCAGCAAGACGGGAATGTAACGATTCTACTACACGCTTTGTAGTAAGAATCCCCCCCCCGTACAGTAGTTTCCACTACATTGCTTGTAGTATTTTTACTACAAATGGTGTTGGAGGAGGTGTCGGTATTTTTTGCAAGGGTACCGTTCCCCTTATAATGTTTTGATTTAAACATTGCTTTAATCCTTAATATTTATTTTAAAAAGTTAGTATCAATTTTATTAGAATACAAAAATAAGGTTTTTAAATGAAATTTCCAAATCTGTAAAAATTTTAATTTAGTTATGTAAAAAACAATAGATAAAACTTATTATAAGTATTAAAAGACATTATATAATATATAGCACAATTTTAAAAATAAAATTAAAATAGAATCACATAAAAGTGCAGAAAGTTTAATGCAAATGCAGATGCAAATGGCAGAAATGCTAAAAGAAATAAGTGCTAATCTGCTGCAAATGCGTGAAGTAGAATTGAGAAGTAAAATAGTCAGCAGTCGTTTTTTGTTGTCCACGAAAGAAGCGGCTGAATTGCTTGGAAATATTGATGTTCGGAAGGTTATCAATATGTATAAAGACGGCGTTATTAGTGGCATAGAAGACGGAAAACAAATAAAAATATATCGTGAAAGTTTAGAACGATACATAGAAAAAACGAAATCAATGACGCAAGACGCTTATTTTACAAATGTCCAAAATATAATGAAAAAAGCAAAAGTGACTCGTAGCGAATACGAAAAAATGACGGAGAAAAAGAAAAATGCAAAGGAAAAACTTAAAAAAACAGTGCAAAAATATTAAAAAGATACTTGATTATTTAAGCAAAAATAGTGATATAGAACTAATTGAAAAGATACATTTTTACACTGAAAAATTATTTTTAGAACGCTATTCAAAAAACTCTTTAAAAAATAAAAAAAGCAAAAAAGCAGGCATCCAACGAAATGATTTGCCAGGTCATTTTAGAGTTCGTGGGAATAAAATTTATGTTAGTTACAAGCGAAAAGAATTTGCTACGGGATGCGATGATAATCCAACAAATTAGAGAATTATTTAACAATATACAGAATCCTTGCTAATCAAAAAAGCTTTTTGGCAGGATATTGAGCATTTTTTGTAAAACCAAAAATCCCTATAAAAACCTGAAACATCCTTATATATTGCATTCGTTGGGCTTTTCAAAAATATAGTATTTTTTTTAGAAAAAAACCTTATTTTTGTAAAAAAATATATTGTAATTAATTATTAAAGATAAATTATATGAAAGCAAATAGTGTAAACAAAATACTAAAATATCTTTTAGTATTGTTATTGCTGAACGCCCCTCTTACTTTAATTGGGGCGGGAATTGAATTAGTTTTCCCTTCTAACTATAATCTGTGTGTAGTAGAAGGCGAAATAGAGTGCAGTTGGAATTATGACAATCCGACTAATTTGCCTCTGTCAGACGTTGTTATTAGTTTCTATAAGGATACAACATTATTAGTTGCGTCAGAAGAAATAGAAGACAACGAAACGAGTTTTTTATTTAACTCGTTTGACTTCCCTGAAATGTCCTCAAGGGCAGCGTATAAATGGGAAGTAGTTGCTACTATTGGTAGTATAACATATAGGGCTGTCCGTTATTTCTATATGATACCAAGAGCAAGTTATGGTGCTAACTCATTAGAAGATGATGCACAATGTGTAGCGACAAGTATTAAATTTGATTGGACTCCTGAAGTCGCCGAACACGACTATTTTTATGAAGTCCAATTGTCAAAAAATAACAGCTTTGATGTATTAGTTCCTGTCATCACGAAGCCCGAATATTTAACGATTGCTGATGCAGAGTTAGAGTATAATACAAAATATTTTTGGCGATTGCGTGATATTAATTGTCCTAACAACTTTTCTGATATAAGGACTTTTCATACTATCAAATCGGCTGCTACATTGTTAGAACCTGAAAACTTTACTACTTGTCTAACTATAAAAGAAGATGAACGTCTCTATACATCGCTAATATGGAGTTCTGATATATCTTTAAATGACAACTATATTTTAAAAATTTATGATGCTGAAAGCAATATATTGATTGATTCTTTATTATTGCTGGACCAGGTATATAAATTTGATATAACAGATTTGCCTAATAAAGAAATAAAATGGCAAGTTCAGTTAATCCAAAACGCAGGAACGGACCCGTGTGTTGCAGATTGGTCGGAAACATATTATTTTTACACACCGTTGGAAATGCCTGAAATAATATCAATGCCTGTAACAAATAGTAAATGTGTGCCATTAAATAATGCAGAGTTGAGATGGCGAAGCAATCTTTCAGACGACTACTATATACAAATTGCTATTTATAATTCGCAAAATGATTCGCTAATTACTATTATTAATGCTCCAAATACGAAGAGTTATATTATGAATAATATACTTCAATATCAGCATCAATACTATTATAAGATGAGAATAAGAACAGCAGATTTGTTTGGCGAAGATTATATTTATAGTGAATGGACAGGAACAGATTCTTTTGAAACAACAACGCCAGGTCCAAATCTTATAAGTCCTGAAAACAACCTTTTTGGAGCAATGGATAATATAGAATTGATGTGGCAGGAAGTTCCAAATGCTGAATATTATATATTAGAAGTTTGTTCAGACAATGCTTTTAATAAGCAACAAGCATCATTTTATCAAGATATTCCATTACAGGAAACTCAAATTGGTTTCCCGTTGCATCCTGGAATTAGTTATTATTACTGGCGTGTTAAAGCAAGAATAGGCGATTGCGAAAGCGATTATACAGAAATAAGAAATTTTAGTTCTGCTTTAGCAGTTCCTGAAATTATATTCCCTGAAAATCTATCTGTTGAAAATTCTAATTACGTTCTTATTAAATGGCGACTTATAGAAAATGCTAAATATGATGTAGAATATAGCAAATATAAGTATGCGTTTGATAGTTTATATTCATTAGTATCTACTATAACTTATATTGTCGGGGACGAAGTTACATTGTATTCATTAGATACTAATACTACTTATTATTGGCGTATTAGAGCAAAGAACGATATTGCGTCTTCGTCTTGGTCTGAAATATATGAGTTCAAAACGGGCTACGAAGAACCATATAAAGTTACACTATCTACCCCAATTGATAAAGTTAATTACATAAGATATGGAACTTATAGATGGCAGCCAACTACACACGTCCAAGAATATAAGTTAGAGTTTTCTACCGAACAAAACTTTTCATATTGTTTTGGTTTTATAGTTCCTGCCGACCAAACTTCTTACACGCTTGAAAGCAATATGTTTGATGAAGAAGAATTTCCCGCATTGTTGCACAATACTAAATACTATTGGCGAGTATGTGGCGTAAATAAAACTGCTATTGGTGCTTGGTCAGATGCTCGGGAATTTACTACTTTCCCTAAAATTACTTATGTTAATTTAGTAGGTCCAACACATAACGATACTAATGTTAGTTATGATAATGCGCGTTTTAGATGGCAAACAGTTGGAGCAAGAGCGTATAGATTAGTAGTTCTTGATGCAAACGATAATACAATACTTGATTCGCTTGTTGCTGATGTTAGTTTTGGAAGCAATACTACTATGGAAGTTGTTTATACCCAATTAGAAAAGAATACTAATTATAAATGGAAAGTGTTTGCAAGCGAAGATGGAGTAGCACAAGATAATACTAACGGCGAAGAAGGTGCTTGGTCGGGAACTTGGCTTTTCAAAACTATAAATACTGGAGGTATTTTAGATAATTCGTTTATTAGTTCTTTAAATATAGTTCCTAATCCTGCAAGCAATTTTGCTACTTTGATGGTATATGCTAACGAAACAGGAAATGCTACTATGACTATTGCTGATATCAATGGAAACATAGTATCAACAGAGATTATTAATTTAGATTTAGGTGAAAATTTAGTCGGCATACATACTAATTCATTGCCAGCAGCCAACTATACTTTACTATTACACATTAATTCTAAATTAGTTGGCACGACTTCTTTTATAATTGCAAGATAGTATGTTATCATTTGCAAAAACATACCCTGCCTTCAGCAGGGTATGTTTTTTTTATGTGTTAAAATGATTGCTGTATTAATATATAAGGGGATTCCGAAACAAGTTCGGAATGACGATATAAAAAAACAGCAAAGCCGAAGCCCTGCTGTTAAATAAATGAAAAAAAATTCTTTTTGAACACAAAAATACACTTTTTTCTATAAATAATAAAAACAGCAAAGCCGAAGCCATGCTGTTAGAACAACAAAAATTATTATGAGAATGTACTCATTACTCATATGCCACAAAAATACACTTTTTTCTATAAAAAAAACAGCATAACCGAAGCTATGCTGTTAGAATCAAAAAAATCCTTATGCGTATTTTAACAAAAAAAAATTATTAAAATACATACAAAAATACATTTTTTTTATGTTTTGCAACTTATAAAATTGCCATACCGAACCTGTTTCGGCATCTCCTAAATAATATAGGGATGCTGAAACAAGTTCAGCATAACATTTTTAAGTTACTAAAACTTATTACATTTTACGCAGGAACTTCTTCCACTTTAACAAGGTGCTTAACCACTTCTACCATTCCACGTGTCTGTGGATTATCAGGTAATACTTTGAAATAATTAGGACGACCAAGACCAAGCGCTGCTATAGTTCTTTTTTGTTTTTCTAATCTTTTAATAGTAGATTTTGTTTGTGTGATTTTAATTTGTTTCATATAATTTTCTACTCCAATTATTGTTAAAATGATAAACTATCCGTTAATAACTTTTTCAATAGAAACGCCTCTTCTTTCAGCAACAGCAGATACATTTTCTAAACTTGCAAGTCCTTTAATAGCGGCTTTAACTGTATTATGTGGGTTGGATGTTCCAAGGTTTTTGGTTAATACGTCTTTAATACCACATAATTCTAATACCGCACGCACAGCACCTGCGGCAATGACTCCTGTTCCTGCCGTTGCAGGACGGAACAAAACTTTTGCTGCCCCATATTTTCCGATAACTTCGTGAGGCAATGTTCCATTTTGGAGTGTTACTTTATAAATATTTCGCTTGGCTGCTTCGGTTGCTTTTCTAATAGCATCTGTTACTTCAGATGCTTTGCCAAGTCCATATCCAACGTGTCCGTTGCCATCCCCGACAACGACTATAGCAGAAAAATTGAAACGACGACCACCTTTTACTACTTTGGCTGTCCTTCCGACATTAACAAGTTTGTCTATTAATTCTACTTCGCTTAATTTAATTTTTGACATAAAAATTAATCCTTTATATTATAAAAAAATATTTTGCTGTTATTACTAATTCTATTTAACAGCGTGAATATGTGTAGTTTTCTTTTTGCGAACCCGCACATAATTTTAAATTTAATTTTACTTATTAAATTTATTAGAATACAAAAATAAGTTTTTTTTGTAAATAATATGTTATTTCATTCCGCACCTGTTTCAGCATCACCTAATTATTTAAAAGTTCATCCAATAATTACCTTACCACGGCGAACTTCTCGTTTGCGATTTGCTTATTTTTTGCGAGCATTCGGCAAAGATAATTGCCACTCGGAAGGTCGCTTGTATTAAGGGTTTCGTTATGCTCACCTGCATTGTAAAAGTTAGAAATTGTATATAAAATATTTCCTAAAACATCGCAAATCTCAAAAGTTATATCACAACCTTCAAGCAAACAAAAACTTATAATTGCATCAGAATAAGTCGGATTTGGCGAAATTGTTAGATGCGTTGCTATGCTGTTTTCTGTTATACCTAATATTGTTATACTCTTCCAAGTATAGCCATTCCACTTATTTCCATCTCTTTCGGGCAGAACAAACTCACCTAATACTAAATCGGCTTCTTCGGTTTTTACAGCGTAAAATGGTCCCAATTCAGTACTATCTGCTTTTATTAATTTAGGAATTGTAAAATCTGTGCCTAATGTCACTGCCTTTAGAGGACAATAAGCAAACGCCATTCTATCAATAAATCTCACATTCGGCAATGTTAGTTCTAATGTTTCTGTATCATAGAACGCTGCTTCTTTAATAATTTCTACATTCGGCAATGTTAATTCTATGATTTTATTTTTAAATCCCAGTATTGAAAAATAAGGATCATTTTTGAATGCATTATCATCAATAAATTTCACTTTTGGTAAATATAATTTTGTTATTGTATTAACAGAAAACGCATCACGTCCAATATCTATTACATTTGGCAAAGATAATTCTGTTATAAAAAAATTTCCATAAAAAGCATCATCTCCAATACTTTCTACGTTAGGCATAGATAATTCTGTGATTTGATTGAAAGAAAATGCACTTCTTTCAATTGTTTCTATATTCGACAAAGATAACTCTGTGATTTGATTATATTCAAATGCATAAGCACCAATATTTACTACATTTTCGCCAATTACCCCTGTAATATTCTTACCACCTCTTTCAGGATAGTCAGATTTACTATATATACTATCAGGTATTTCCGTAATACTTTCATCAAATTTTATGCAGGTAGGTTCTGTTATTACGGGTGGATTAGTAACGTCAGTAATAACTAATGGGTTAGTGCAATCCGCATTCATTTCTGCACTAAAACTTATAGCAAATATTATTGCTACGATGTTAATTTTAATTAAGGAGTTCATAATTTATAATTTATAATTACTTAAACAATTTACAAAAATAAGGTTTTTTTTGAAAAATTTCATAATTATATACAAAAAAATCAAAACAACATTTTTTTTTAATATTTTTATTATTTTGCACTTTTATTTTTAAACTAATGGTTGTAAATATGAAAAGATTGATGGCGAATGCCTTTCTTTTGCTTACGTTTTTATTCGTAAGCGTATCGGTAAATGCTCAATATAAAGACCTAAAAGAGCATATTCCACTGAATCCAAAAGTCAAAACTGGCACTCTCGATAATGGAATGAAATATTATATCCTAGAGAATAAAAAACCAGAAAATAGGGCTGAAGTTTGGATAAAATTTGATGTCGGTTCTGTGCAGGAAGAAGAACACCAACGAGGATTAGCACATTTTATAGAACATATGTGCTTCAATGGAACTAAAAACTTTCCTAAGGACTCGCTGATTAGATTCCTTGAATCGACAGGTATAAAGTTCGGAGCAGATATTAATGCTGCTACGGGCTTCGATATGATTCAATACACATTAACCGTTCCTACAGATATACCAGGTATGCTTGAAAAAGGCGTGCAAGTGTTAAATGATTGGGCAAGATTTGTGTCATTTGATGAAGATGAAATAGAAAAAGAACGTGGCGTTATTCTTGCAGAAGAGATTACAAGAATGGCGAACGCTCAAGGTAGAGCAAATAACTACCATATCCCGAAAATGCTTATGGGGTCAAAATATGCTGAAAGAATGCCTATAGGTCTTACAAAGGTAATAGAAACAGCACCTAAACAAGCATTTTTAGAATACTACTACGACTGGTTCAGACCTGAACTAACAGCAGTAGTAATGGTCGGCGACTTTGAAACAAAAACAGCAGAGGACTTAATTAAAAAGTATTTCGCTGATTGGAAGTTTCAAGGAACAGGAACACCAAAACCGCTTGTTAAAGAAAAAGTTCCTTTCAACAAAGAGCCAATTATCTCTATTTATAGAGATAAAGAATTGAGTAATGCTATGGCCGGTTTTATTATAAAACATCCTGAAAGAGATAATTTGTCGTATTATTCTTATAGAGAAAATCTAAAAGAACAAATGTTCGGCATAATGTTTAATATGCGTATGCAAGAAATCTCGCAAGAAGCAAATCCACCATTCTTATATGCAGCTGGTGGAATGAGCGAGTTTATAGGTGGCGTAAGAGCATTCCAACTAATATCAATTCCTAAAGAAGGTGAATTTGATTTAGGAGTTAGTAGAGTGCTTGATGAAGCATTTAGAGTAGACCAACACGGATTTACTAAATCAGAACTTGAAAGAGCAAAAGAACAAATTCTTTCTATATATGAAAAAATGTTCAACGAGCGAGATAAGTCAGAAAGCAACAGTTTTGCTCGCGAACTTACAAGTTATTTCAGCAAAGGAGAATCTGCACCGGGTATTGAAGTAGAATTTGATTTAGTTAAAAAGTGGCTACCTGAAATTACTCTCGAAGAAGTAAATAAAATGGTTTCACAACAAATAGGTCGCGAAAATGTTGTTGCCCAAGTAAGTATTCCTGAAGATTTTGCTGACCAGCCAACAGAAAAAAGTGTTATGGATTTATTTACTAAATCGGAAACAACCAAACACGACCCTTATATTGATGATTTAGGGGATGCAGAACTAATGAAAACAAAACCTAAAGCAGGCAAAATTACTTCAGAAAAAAAATTAAAAAATGCTGACGTAACTGAAATGATTTTATCAAACGGAGCAAGAGTTCTATTAAAACCAACTGACTTCAAAAATGATGAAATTCTATTTTCTTGTTACTCAGGTGGTGGTGCTTCATTATATCCAGATAATGAATATCATTTAGTTAATTCAAGTGATGGTATAGTTGATAATTGTGGCTTGGGCGAGTTTTCTTCAACTAAATTGCAAAAACTTTTGCAAAGTAAAATGATTCGTTTAAGTCCTTATATTGCTGATTATGAACAAGGAATGCGTGGTTCTTTAACTCCAAAAGATAGTGAGATATTTTTCCAACTACTACATATGCAATTCACTGAACCAAGAAAAGATAACGATGCTTATTCTTCTTGGTTAGCAAAAACAGATGAAATAATAAGAAATCGCAGAAACGATCCTATGAGCGATTATAGAGATACCTTAAATGCTGTTTTAACGAGCAATAATATTAGAGGTGAAACATTAAACAGAGACCATTTAGAAAAATTTAATTTAGATAGGGCATATACTATTTATCAAGAGCGATTTGCGGATGCAAGTAATTTCACTTTTGTATTTGTTGGTGCGTTCAAAATAGATGAGTTTAAACCTTTAGTAGAACAATATCTTGCTTCTTTACCTGCAACTAAAAAAGCAGAAAAAGGAAAAGACCTTGGCATTAAACCTCTTCCGGGAGTTGTAAATAAAGTAGTTAAGCGTGGAATTGAACCTAAATCTACTGTAAGTATTAATATAGATTTCCCTTACGACAATTTTTCATCTGAAGAGAATTTGAAAATTAACTTGTTGAGTGAAGTTCTTAATATAAAAATAAGGGAAACATTGCGTGAAGATATGGGCGGTGTTTATTCTCCTTATGCCCGTTTAAATTGGGGATATTTTCCTCGTAAATATGTTAGAGCAATGGTTTATTTTACTTGCGACCCTGTAAAAACAGATGATTTAGTTGCAGCAGCAAAAGAAGTAATAACCAACGTAAGAAAAGAAATTTCCAACGAAGATTTGATAAAAGCAAAAGAATTAAATAAAAAAGAAAATGAAGTTTCTGTTAAAGAAAACAACTATTGGTTGCGTAATATTGTAGTTTATGAAACCACAGGTAGAGGCAACGAAGGTATGGCTTTTCTCAACAATTATGCTGCTAATATAGATAAAGTTACCGCTAACGATTTACTAAAATTAGCAGTTAAATACTTGGATTTTGAGAAAAATTGCATTTCGGTCATTCAAATGCCCGAAGATGATGATGATTAAAAAAACAATAATTTTTATAGTAGTAGATAAAAATTATGTCCTAACAGAAGCCCCACGGCTTCTGTTTTTTTATACAGCATTCCTAATTTTATAAACGGGATTCCAAAACAAGTTAGGTATGGCAGAATAAAATACATTTTTGTATATTCTGTCCTTCCGCACTTAATACAGAATAACAAAAAAATTACTATATTTGCTTATGGCAATAATAAAATCTATATCAGGATTACGTTTTACGTTAGATGAAATTGAACACAATCCTACTATAATAAAACAATATGCAAAAGCATTTCATTTATATCTGTCCGATGGCAAGGTTATAATCGGAAGAGACGGAAGACCATCAGGGCTAAATATCACAGAACAATTAATAAAAGAATTAACAAGTTTAGGCAGAGAGTTAGTGTTAATTGATATAGTTCCTACACCAACACTCCAAGTATTTGTGGAAACACATAATGCAGCAGGAGGCATTTGTATCACAGCGTCACACAATCCCGATGATTGGAACGGTCTAAAGTTTATTAATAGCGATGGAACTTTTTTAGATATTGAGCAAAATAAATTACTTTGGAATTATTTAAATGAAGAAATAGATTTTGCCCCGAATAAATATAAAGGAACAGTTTCTATAAATAACAATGCAATAAACGAGCATATAGATAAAATATTATCATTGCAATTTATAAATGAAAACATTGTTACAATAAAAAATTATCTTAAAGAAAATAATATTAAGTTTGTAATAGATGCTGTAAATTGTTCGGGAGGTTTCGCAGTTCCGATGCTTTTAGATAGATTTGATGCTATTTATGAAAAATTATATTGTGATAGTAGTGGTGTTTTTCCACACAATCCTGAACCTTTGCCACAACACTTAACATCTTTATCTGATTTTATAAAAAACAAAAATAATGCTTGTGACAATTATATAGGCATTGCTGTTGACCCCGATGCTGACCGATTAGTATTAGCAGACGAAGATGGGAATTGTGTTAGCGAAGAAAAAACTATTTGTATTGCAATAGATTCTTTTTACACCTTAAATCCGAATATAAAAAATAACGCAGTAGTTAATCAATCTACAACAATGTTAGCAGATTTTATAGCAAAGAACCACAACATTATTGTAAATCGTTCTGCTGTTGGTGAAATAAATGTTGTTAAATTAATGAAAGAATGTAATGCTAAAATAGGCGGCGAAGGAAGTGGAGGAGTTATTTTATCGGATGGTCATTATGGTCGTGATTCGTTAGTAGGGATTGCTTTAATGTTATGTTTATTATCTAAAAAAAACATTTTATTAAAAGATTTAATTGCTTCTTATCCGCAATTTGTAATGTCTAAAAGCAAATATAATTTCTACGGTGACAAAGATATTCTGTATAAAAAAATAGAAGAAGCACATAAAAATTATACAATTTCCAAAACAGATGGCATCAAAATATATTACGAAAATGCTTGGCTACATATCCGAACATCAAACACAGAACCAATAGTTAGAATAATAGCAGAAGCCGAAAATGTAATACAATTAAAACAAATTATCCAAAAAGTAGAACCAATGTTATAAGTATTTCTCACCCAAAAAAACACTATTTTGCATAAAAAAATGAAAATAATTACTAATATTAAGCAAAATATCTCTATTAATGATATTATCAGTGTAATAAAAAATCTTAATGCTTGGTTCATAAATTCACGACCAATAGCACTCCCACAAAGCATCTTACCTGTTATTACTGCTATTGCGATTAGTTTTAGTTATGCGGAAAACAATAATGCCGATTTCAGTATTTTTTTATCTATTTTATCTGTAATTGCGGTAGGTATAGGGCATCTTGCAACAAATCTATTAGATGATTATTTTGATTACAAAAAACAAGGTCTAAATTACAGAACTGAACTCTCCCACAAAGGAATAAGGTCAAGAATACACAAATGCCCCTATTTAAGTGACGGAAGCAACACTATTAGCCAATTATTAGCCGCATGCATCGTATTTTTTGCTATAGTTTTGATAATAGGAATAATAATTTGGTTATATCGCGGCAACTTTATCATTTTAATTAGTGTGATTGCAGCAGTGTTAGCGATAAGTTATTCGGGCTTCCCCTTCCGCTTTAGTTATAATGGGTTAGGTGAAGTAATTATAGGAATAATGTTCGGACCATTAGCAATGTTAGGCGTATTTTACGCCGCTGTTGGCAATTTTTACGCCATATTATTCTTCTTTTCAATACCAATCGGATTATTAGTTCTCAACATCATTTACACACACTCAATTATTGATATAGAAGCCGACAAACAAGCAAATAAAAGAACTTTAGCCGTATTAATCGCAAACAAAAAAATAATGATATTTATATCATTTTTAACAAATTTACTCCCATTTTGCATAATAACATTCGGCATCGCAATCGGTTTAATAAGTGCGTGGTATTTATTAGTATTTATCACGCTGCCGATGGCTATACACTTACTATATTTGCTAATCCAATTCCAAAAACACCCAAATAAAGAATTTTCCCCTCGTTTTTGGATGGGACCATTCGAAAAATGGAATGAAAAATTAGAAGCAGGAATAGGTTGGTTTCTAATTCGCTGGATGTTAGCAAGGAATTTAGTAACATTTTTTGCAATAATTATATCAATAGTATCAATAATTCTCGCCCTTTAGGGACGAATAACGTGTTATACCACCCCTGTATAAGTCACCTAATTAGTTTACTTTTTTTTAATTTTGATTATTAACAAATTATATAATCTCTTTTAAAGATTTACAATAAGATTGCATATATTCTTGATTTTTTCTTTATCAGTATTATTGCTCCATTTTTCAAAATCGTTAATCCTTTCTTCCATACTTTTAACATAT
>Ga0099364_10004178_pt1 | contig 21958 bp, 15 predicted proteins | sample TergutTh196P3_FD_73070 | JGI IMG/M metagenome (GOLD analysis project Ga0099364, IMG submission 73070) | Microcerotermes parvus P3 segment gut microbial communities from Pointe-Noire, Republic of the Congo - Th196 P3 | ecosystem: Host-associated > Arthropoda: Insects > Digestive system > Gut ...
GAACCCGACTGCGGAACAGATAGAAAAAGCATACACGCTTGACTATGTGAAAGCGGTGGGGATAGCCGCGTATGTCGCCCAAACAACGGATTTTCAAAAACTCGGCACGCTCGATATTGCTTATGTAGACAAAACCCAATGGGAAGAAATGTTTTTCCCGACGTTTACGAATATCATCGATAGTTTCGCCGAGCGCGAAAACGAAATCATGCTGTCGCGTCATGTGCTAAACGCAATGGGGATTGATAATCCAAGCATTGGCATGGAAATTCCGCTGTCATATACCGTAAACGGCTCGGACGAGGTACACGCCGAAACATTTATACTGTCGCAAATATACACGGAATACGCGCACAGCGGCATGGGCGGCGGCGGGTTTGTCGCGATATATTCCTCACGCGCTTTCGCGGAAAGGTTCAATAAACTCACGCCGAATAATACGCCCGTCAACATTCTTTTCAAAGACGAAAGAAATGTCAGCGCAAATGTCGAGCGGTTAAAACAGGATTTATCCTTTGCGGAAAATCAGCCTTATATCATATCGCCTGCGTTTGAGACCCGTTACGGAAGCGGCGCAACCTATATAGCACTACTTATGATAACAGCGTTTTTAATGCTCACAGGGTATCTGCTCACTTATAACGTGATGTATATATCCGTTGCAAAAGATGTGCGGTTTTTCGGTATGCTTAAAACAATCGGCACAACGCCTAAGCAGATACGGCGTATTGTACGCGGTCAGGTATTGCGGCTTTGTGTGATTGGGTTGCCCCTTGGCTGTGCGGTGGCGGCGGCGGTTTCGCTATTGATTGTCCCCGCCGTTATCTCAAACAGCGGTATAGAAACAGGCGCGGTCGTGTCATTCTCTCCGATTATTTATGCCGCCGCAATCATTTTCGCTACCTTAACCGCATTGTTAGGGGCAATAACCCCTGCGAAAAAAGCGGCGGACATTTCGCCTGTGGAAGCGTTGAAATACACAGAGGGCGGGGTTCGCATATCAAGCGTTCGCTCGTCCGCTAACGGAAAGCCGCACAGAATGGCGCTCCGCAATATTTTCCGTGACCGCAAGCGGGCGATTGTTGTACTGCTCTCCCTGTTTTTGAGTATCGTGGTGTTTACGTCCGTTATGACAATCATTAAGAGTATGGACATCGAACATCGCGTGCAACGGGAATATGAGTTTGATTACGCAATATTGCCGAAATGGGGAAACTCGATTGAGCTGACGGACGATTTTGTGAGCAGGGTAACAAAATTAGAGGGCGTAACCGAATCGGGAATAACAACGCTTGGTACTGCGGAGCTTGTTTATTCAAACGCGCTTGATAAAATCATCGACTTTGACACGGGGACTTTCCCGTTTGTGGTTAAGGGGATAGACCGTCTTACGCTTGAGCATATAAATAAAACCCTGCCCGTGCCTATTGACACGGAAGCCTTTGAACGCGGAGAAATCGCGCTAATCAGCACGAAGGGGACGGACGAGCATATTATAGCCGCACTTACACCCAACTCTGTTCTTAACCTGAAAAGCGGGGACGGCGAAATTCCCGTCACCATTGCCAACGCTTCTGATATTCTGCTCCAGTCGTCCATTTTTATTACAATCGCCGACACCGACAGACTGGAACTGATTGTGTCAAATTCCCTCATGCGGCAAGTTATTTCGGCGGGCGGAGTAATTCCCGAACCTCAAATTGTCAGGCTTGATATGAATGTGGAAAAGAACCGTGACGAGCAAATCTTTACCGCGATTAACAAGCTGGCGGGCGCGGATGAAATTGAAATGGTTACGCGCTTTGAAGCACGTAATGCCATGCGGGACGCGGAAGTCATCATGTATGTTCTCGGCGGCGGCATTTCAGCGATACTCGGATTCATCGGTATTTTTAACTTTATAAACGTCATGTCGGTGGGTATTATGGCACGCAAACGTGAATTAGCTACGCTTGAAAGCGTTGGCATGACAAAACGTCAGATGCGCTCCATGTTATGCGGGGAAGGGTTGGGTTACGCGGCTATAACAATTTTCTGCGCATTGACTGTCGGCAGTATAATTACATACGGGCTGTTCCTGCTGTTTAAGCGTTTTGAGGAATACGCGCTGTTCACCTATCCCTTAGCGCAATGCGCGGCGGTGTTCGCCGTTATCGTGCTTGTCTGTATTATGACACCCGATATTGTGCATAAGGGTATCAGCAAAAACACGCTCGTCGAGCGGTTGAGAGAAGTCGAATAGGAGAAAATGAAATGAATGTAGCAAATAAAGGTATTATCCGTAAAATTACCTCACGTTTTTTGAAATCAAGCAGAACGCGCAATATCGTAGCTATTATCGCTATCGTATTAACGTCGGTGATGTTTACGAGCGTGTTTACAATCGGCATGAATATGCTCACCACAATTCAAAACCAAACCATGCGCATGGTCGGCACAAGTGCGCACGGCGGCTTGAAAGGTCTGACAATGGAACAGTATGAGCATATTGCGGGTTCATCGCTTTTTCGCGATATTTCGTATCTGAAATGCCTTGCTATTGCAGGTAACGCGGAATTAGAAAAGGAATATACCGAGATAGGTTACGCAGAGGATAAAATGGCGGACTGGTATTTCACGTTTCCGACCACAGGCAAAATGCCGCTCGCAACCGACGAAATAGCCACCAGTACGATTGTGCTTGATGCGTTGGGCGTTCCGCATCAAATCGGGGCGCAGGTGAGAATTGAATACACCGTCGGCGGCACAACCTATAACGACGGCGGCGATGACTACACCGACGGCGGCGATGACTACTCTGACGGCGGCAGAGTTTACTCTGACGTTTTTACCCTCAGCGGGTTTTGGGAGGGCGATACGGCAACCCCTGCACAGCACATTTGGCTGTCCGAATCCTATGTGGACAGCATAGCCCCGTTTTACAATCCCGAAAATGATTTTATCGCAGGGGCGGTCATGGCTGATGTGTGGTTTGCCAATTCCATTAACACAGAAAATAAAATCCTGCGTTTGCTTGCGGAACGCGGCTACAGTGAAGGAGAAATCAGGTGCGGCGTAAATTGGGCGTATGGGCTTTCGAGCGATATACAGTTTGGGGAAATCGCAATCGGACTTCTTGTTATCATGCTGATTTTGCTTTCGGGATATTTGATTATCTATTCCGTGTTCGCTATTTCCGTCAACACGGACATTCATTTTTACGGTCTGCTCAAAACAATCGGCACGACGGGGAAACAGCTTAGGCGGGTTGTTCGCGGTCAGGCGTTGATACTGTCGGCTGTTGGTATACCGATTGGGTTGATAATAGGTTATTTTTGCGGGGTACTGCTTGCGCCTGTGTTGATGAATACTATGGACGGCGCAGATAATATCGCGAAAAGCAGCGCGAACCCGTTTATATTTATGTTTGCGGGGCTGTTCAGCCTGTTGACGGTTTTTATGGGCTGTCGAAAGCCCTGTAAAATTGCGGCGCGTGTGTCGCCTATCGAAGCAGTGAAATACAGCGGAGTTTCAATCGGCGGGAGTAAGAAATCGAAAAAGACAAGAACGGTCACACCGCTTTTAATGGCATGGGCGAATATCACGCGGGATAAGCGCAAGCTCGGTATTGTCGTCGTGTCGCTTTCACTCGCTCTCGTACTGCTAAACAGTGCGTTCTCCGCGTCAAAGAGCTTTGATATGGATGCCTATATGTCCGAATACGCTGTAAGTGACTTTTCTGTCGCCCACGCTTCGTTGTTCAATAACGCCGCATACCCTAAAATAACAGACGGCATCAACAATGATTTTCTTGACGAGCTTGCGGCGCAGGGTATCACGGAAACAGGCATCACATATTACCGTGCCGACCATGAACACGAACTGTCGCCAAACGCCCACGCCAATTTCAAAGCGCAGTTTGAAGATGACCGCGCCTATTTAGAACGTTATTACCGCTTATTTATTCCCGAATACGAGCGGTGCATTGAGGAGGGTATACTGCCCGCACAGATTTACGGTTTCGGGCGGTTGCCGATGGACACCTTTTACCATGATTATGACAAATTATCATCAGGCAATTACGCGCTCACGCAAACGCACAGCGACATAGCGGTTTACGGCGCGGGCGATGTGATTACGCTGACAAATGATGCAGGGGAGAGCCGTGAGTTTGAAATTATCGACGTTGTGAAGGAATTTTCCTTTCATCTTTCCGCAAAACACGGAATGATACCCGGTCAGACCATTATGCTTGCTGACAATATATTTACCGAATTTTTTGCGACGGAGGGCGTTATGCAGATAAACTTCAACGTCGCGGAAGAAAGGACTGCGGAAATTGAAACATGGCTCACCGAACACACAACCCAAAACGACCCCGCGATTGATTATATATCCCGCGATACTCTTAAAGCCGAATTTGACGGGTTTCAGAAAACCTATCTCATAATGGGCGGTTCAATGTCATTCATCTTCGCCTTGATTGGTATTTTGAATTTCGTCAACGCCGTCGTCGCTTCCGTTATTGCCCGCCGCCGTGAGCTCGCCATGCTCCAAAGCGTGGGTATGACGGGCGGGCAGCTGCGGCGTACATTATTCTTTGAGGGCGTTTGTCACACTGTGCTCACGGTGGGTTTCACACTCACGGTCGGGTCGGGGTTAAGCTGGCTGATTGTCAAGGTCATGGCAGGGCAGACGTGGTTTTTTAAGCCATATCTTACGGTCATGCCGTCAGTGGCAAGTATTGTTCCGCTTCTTATCATCTGCGCCGCTGTGCCGATTGTTTGCTATGGGTGGTTGACAAAAGATAGCTTGGTTGAGCGGCTCAGAGTGGAGTAGGGGAGAGCGTTCTCAGTTTCTAAGTATATACAAAAAGAAGCCGACCGTTTATGGGCTTCCCGTGTCGGCTTCTTTAAGAGTGCAGTCAGTCGGCAGGTTCAAACGCCAACCGTGCCGCCCCCACAAGCATTTCAGTGCTGTAAAGCTCCCGCGTAGTGAGGACACCCAAACCGTCATTTAAGAGCAACAACCCTGTGCTTGTTTCCCCTGTGAACCCCGGAATATACAAGCGGGTATCAAGATTTTCGCCTTCAAGAATCAATGAATACCTTGCGCCGTCAGCACCTACATACCCTGCCGCAATGCTTGAACCGAGTGCAATTATTTCAGTCATATACGCATTTTCTTCAAGCGTTCTTATAAAGGCTCCGTCAAGATTATAAATCTTCGTGTCGCCGTGCATCGGTGAGATGAAGACGTAATTTCCCGTGAAATAAACCTCAGCGCGACCGCGCACTTCTGTAATAAATCTTTCGGTAAATACTGTATCCGTTCCGCCCCCAAATGCGGTGAAAACCTTACAGCTTACGCCGTCCGATACTGCAAAAGCGAATGTTTCATCATCTATTTTGTCTATTCCGATTATTTCATCGGCATAAGCATTTTCTGTGTATATTAAATCCAATATGGCACTTGATGAAATATTTCCGCCCCAATCATAAAGGGCAAGAGTATTATTCTCGTCAAATACAATAACACCGAACGGTGCGTAAACGATATTTTCGGAGTTTGTTACTTCGGCAATCAAACCTCCGTCTGTTCCCGAATACAGCATGAACGCATCTTTATAAATGATTGCCAAATTGCCGCTTTCTTTGTCATACTGTGTATCCAACACTTCAAAAGGACGGGGAAATTCCTGTGTTTTTATTATAGTGCCGTCTATATCATAGAGCCTGAACCCCGTGTAGGAATAAAGAATAACTTGTGAGGAGTTTGTTTTCACTTCGGAGAAAGAATAATCCGTGTCGTAAGAAAAGAAAATATTATCGGAGTTATGTTCTCTTTTGAGAATCCGCACAGTTTTTGAATCACGGCTTGCTGTCAGTGCGTAAGTCTGTCCCAGAGCCGAAAAGTGATTCACGCTGTCGGAGCTATATGTCCGTGCTTTTGAGGACATTCCTTCTCTGAAACTATAATCGCCGCCGCTCTCACTTATAATAAAGTGTTTGTTATATTGAGCGAAACTTTCGATTCGCCCGCCCGCATATGAAACGAGGTCGAGCGCACCTGTTTCAAGATTAACCGAAACAATCATGTTTTCATTAGACAAATATAAGCCGTCGTTTCCTATAACGGGAATCTGTCTTGAATCAGATGTATAGCTTGCGACATATTCAAGCTCACGGTCATACAGTAAAAAGTCGAACACCAAAGGCTCAGTTTCAATCACGGAGAAAAATAAGTAGTTTTTATAAAACCCGCCGTTGAAATAACCCGCGTTTGAGGGAGGATATACTACAACTTCATTCGAGGTTGAAACATCTAAGACCGAGAAAACCGACAATGAGCCATCATCAAAACTCACAGCTAACCTGCCCCCGCTACTGTCAAGCGCGAAAAGTCTGTCGTCGGGGTTCATGAAGTTTTCGACAGGGCTTCTCATTGTTCTGCCGCCGAAGTCTATTTCCTTAATAACCTCACCCTCTGCCGAGTATACTATCGCCTTATCGCCGTCTTCCGAAACAGCGGCTATCCGCAAACCGTCTTCGGAAACGCTTATGGTAGTTACGCTTTCACCTTGCCACAAAACCGTACTGCGAGCTATGTCATACGCAGTTATTCCGTCAACTCCCGAATACACGATTATATCGTCGGACAAAAATCGGACATCTGCCAAAATCGAATTCACGGCAGGCAATTCATGTAAAATACGCCCGCTTGCCGTTTCAATTACAGCAACACTGAAAGGATAAACCGCCGCCGCATACCTGTCATTGCTTGAAATAATTATTTTCGTCGGTGCGACAGGCAAAACTGCAACTTTGTGCGGCTTGAATGTATCGGTTATATCATATATTCCCAAAGCATCGGCAAGCGCACGTTCAGCCGCCGTCACAAAGGGGCGTTCAGGCTTAATTAAGTTTTCGGGCAAGGCTTCAAGTGCAAGCCGAATTGCTTCGTCCCTGTCGCCGTTTGAAAGAGCCGAAGCCGAATATTCCGCCAAAACGTAAGATTCATTTTCTAACTTTAACTGCATCTGCTTATTTATTTGCAGATATTGATACGTGGAAAAAGCACCAAAACCAAAAGTCAGGGCGAAAATCAAACTTGCACACGCAACTGTTTTTTGAATAAGTCTGCGCCTGTGACGGCGACGCAGGTTATCATAAGCACAGCCGAGAATAGGGGCGAGAAGCCGCAACTTTTCTTCCGTTCGCAGAAGTTTTAAGCTCCTATCCCAATCCTTATTGCGGGTTTTGGATAGGGGAGTTCCGTCCGTATTTGCACGTATATCAGCGGCAAGCGGCTCAACAAATATTATTTCGTTACCGATTTTACGCTCACGCAATCCGTCGGGGAACGATTCATCAGGCTCACCGTCAATAAGGAGCGTGATTATTTTATCCTTACCATGGAGCTCGCCGAATGTTTCAACCTCACGCATAACCCACTGCGATTGACAGGTTCTTTTTGAACAAATCAACAGCAGAAAGTCTGAATTTTTGAGGGCGTTGGTTATGCTGTCCGAAAGGTTGGACGAGGTCGGGAGCTCGTCACGGTCTCTGAACACTCTCGAAAGTTTTTTCTTTCCGATTTTTTTAGCGACCGATGCAGGCACGCGGTAAGTTTCAAGCATTTTATGTAATTTCTCGGCAATAAAGCCGTCAAGCTCGCCGTGCCGATAGCTTATGAAAACATCATAATGCAGCTCTTGAAGTTCTTGCTGTTTTTCCTGTCCTTGCTGTTTTTCCTGTTTTTCCATTTTAATTATATCTCCGTTTTCGCTTTATCACAAAGCCGCAAGCCACCGCACCAACAATAATTACTGCCCCTGCTATGATTATTGCAAGCGTTTTATTGTCGTTTTCCGAATTTTCGGCTTGGTTTGAAATAGGGGATTCTTTCGATAAAACATAGTATGAAGCGTGATTGATTATAAATTCTACAGAGCCGTCGGCGTTCACCCTCACGTTGCCCATATCGGTGACATTTCCTTGGTGTTCGATGTAAAACAGCTTCAGGTTATTACCGTCAACAATGCCGCTTTCCCTTAACTGCTCGGCTGTGAATACGATTTTAATATCAAAACCAAACTCGCCTGTAAAGTTAGGCTGTATTACGATTGAATTTGCGGCGATTTGCACATTGCCAATATTTATTTCCTCACTCGCACGATAGATAGAAATATTAAGGTCAAAGTCTTGTGCTTCGGGGGTGATTGAATCCGCTATAATTGTATATGAGAAGCCGTTTCTAAGCAGAACTTCTAAATCTTTTCCGCTTTCTTTAATTGCTAATAACATTTCAGCCGAAATTACGGTGTTCTCGGTTTCGGAAAGGTCTATGACAGGGCTTTCTGCTTTGAGGGCATTGAGAATTATTTCGTCGTCGATATATTTGTCAGGGAGCGGTTCTGCGTTGGGGTAGCGGGGGGTAGCAGTATCGGTGTTAGCGGTGTTCGGGTCAGTAGTGTCGGTGTTAGTATTGTTCGGGTCAGTAGTGTCGGTGTTGTTATTGTTAGGGTTAGTAGTGTCGGGGTTGTTATTGTTAGGGTTAGTAGTGTCGGGGTCATTGTCATTGTCGAGGTCGGGGTTCGGACCTGTGCCTGTGTCATTGTCGAGGTCGGGGTTCGGACCTGTGCCTGTGTCATTGTCGCCGTCAGGGTCGGAATTCGGACTTGAAGGTGAATTTGTAAGCGTGAAAGTTTGCGAAACAGGCTGAACTTTTACATCCCATTCTTTAGCTTGCCAATCATCTAAAGAAATATCCTCGGCATCAGTGCGGCGGAATGTCGCCGTTGCGGTGTGGTTGCCATCGTCTAAGCCCGCAAAAGTTTGGTCACGGACTGTGATGATTGTGCTGCCCTCCGTAACGTCATAATCAACGCCCTCTTTTTGTAGTTCACCGTTTAAATAAAAATCTTGAAAGCCGTATTCGCCCTCTTTGTTTCCCGAAAACGGTGCATCAAGGTGCATCTTCGGCTCAGTGACGGGATTGCCCTCTTCATCTAATTCAATTTCACCCTCATCGCCGCCGAGCCTTCCACCTTCCATAAACTCAAACATATCGGTAATGTCGCCGTTTGCAGTGGGGTCTTCACTGTTAGGAACGAGCGTAAGGACAAAAGTAACTTCAACATCATATTTGCTTTCTTCAAATTTGATTCCTTCAATATCAGCAAAGTCTTGCGTATAACCCTCGGGGCGCGCTGTGAACGTAAAAGTTTTGTCGCTCTGTTCCGCTATAACAGCAGGGTCGGTAACAACGCCATAAATCGTACCGGGGGCATAGTCGCCCTTGTCGTTGGTTTGCAAAGTAAGTCCTGCGGGGAGTTCCGGAGTTACCCTAAACTCCATTCCCCTGTTACCCGGAATCTCTGTGTTGAAAGTAAACTCAACGGGAACGTTTTGGTGGATATCGGGCGGAGGCGCCGCTTGCATCTCCAACTTATGGGCTTGATAAAACCATTTAAATCCCCATGACTCTGCCCATTCAATCGCATATGATTCATGGTTTGCGAAAATAATCATTTCATTTACAAATACAGACTTATCGTCTATAGTCCTACCGATATATTCTACGTTTTTGGGAATAAAAACATCTTTAAACCCGCGACAGTCCGCAAAAGCATATTCTTCGATTCTTTCAAGGGTGTAGGGAAAACTGATTGAAGTAAGAGCGTAACACCATGCAAATGCCTCTTCTCTTATAACTGTAAGGCTCGTGTCTTCTAAATTTATCCTTTCAAGCTTCTCACAATAAAAGAACGCTTGCTTCTCGATTCTGTCAAGGGAACTGTTCTCGGGAAAAGTTACTGAAGTAAGAGCATAATTCTGTTTAAATGCACCTTCTTCTATAGTTTTAAGGCTTGCGGGAAAAATTACTTCTTCAAGAAATGTGTAGCCTGTAAACGCATTTGCACCGACATTTTCCAAACCCTCAGGCAAAATTACCTTTTTTATATCGTTACGGAATTGTTTATTATACCACGATCTATCACCCTCAGTGAACCAAGTCTCCTCCGCCGTCGGCCAAGTTGTTTTGCCGCCGTCATTGATGGTAATAGTTAAAACTCCGCTTTCCGTTAGATGCCAATCCCAATCCCAACCATACGCACGAAAATTATTCGTAATAGCTTCTGATGTATCATCGGTATCATCACCTGTTCCTATATCACCACTGCTCCTCGATATACCACCTGTTTCCGTTTCGCCGCCTGTTTCCGTTTCGCCGCCGGTTTCTGTTTCGCCACCTGTTTCTATTTCACCACCTGTTTCCGTTTCACCGCCTGTTTCCGTTTCACCGCCTGTTTCCGTTTCGCCGCCTGTTTCTGTTTCACCGCCTGTTTCCGTTTCGCCACCTGTTTCCGTTTCACCAATAAGTTCTGTTTCATCATCACTTAAATCGAAACCCGAAACATTAAGCCCATTTGCAAAAGAACTGAACACGCACACAAACACACATACCCATATACATAACAGTGTCGATTTTTTCCGCTTTTTCAATAAAGTCGTTTTTTTCACGCAGAACCACTCCTGTTTAGTTTTAATCTCACACAACTGCCAAAAGGTCTACCTTTTGGTGGACACCAAATTTTTCTCAATTACTAAAACATTCAGTGAAATGGAGCTTGTTTTCGGTCTAAATCAATGCTATAATGGTCAGAATGTTGCAAAAACGGGGAATTTAAGAAACCCACCAAAAGGTAGACCTTTTGGTGGGGTTTTTGACGGAGTGATTTATAAATCATTATATGCTACATCTCCCTCTACTTTTCGGGGGAACTTTTTGCGTTTTTTCTCGTCTAATACAGTGCAATACAATAAAAAACAAGGAAAGACAGGGGAGGGGTACACAGAATGAAAAGAATAATTGCGCTTGGATTCGTGCTGACGATATTTCTTGCTTCATTCACAGGTTGCAGTAAGGAAGTAAAGCCAAACGGGGAAACAATATATAATCATGTTTCTATGGTGGGCGACGAAACTAATATGTTTGAGGTTATCGGTTTTGCTGACTATGTTTTTGTCGGCGTGGTGGAAAGTGTAAACAAAAGGGACATAGACGACGAGTTCCCCAATGAATACTATTCCGTTGCTGTTGCGGAAAATTTGAAAGGCTCGTTAATTACCGACTCAAATATTGAAGTTATAAAGCGCGGCGGCTATTCAAGAAAGGGGACACTTATTTTATACGCTTCCGATAACCTTGTCGGGGCGGGTTTATGTGAGGTTGGCGAAAAATATATTTTTATTGGATTTGGACAGCCTGACGGTAGCCTTTTATTGGAATATCTCAGCGGCAATGTTGAGTACACCGATGATTTGTATTATAATTACTTGGCTTTTATCGAAAATCAAATGGACATTGAAAGAGAACGATTTAAGTCAAGCTATGACCTTGAATACGAAAAATAAAAGGAGATGCTGTTATGTGGGTGGTTTACGCGCTTCTTGCCGCTTTATTTGCGGCGGCAACGTCAATATTGGCTAAAATAGGTATTGAGGGGGTTAATTCAAACCTTGCTACCGCAATACGCACGGTCGTTGTGCTTGTAATGGCGTGGGGTATTGTCTTTTTTACGGGAAAACACCACGAGGTAGCCAACATCACGCAAAAGTCATGGGTTTTTCTCGGCTTATCAGGGTTGGCAACAGGGCTTTCATGGTTGTTTTTTTACAAGGCTTTGCAGATGGGCGATGTTACGAAGGTCGTGCCTATTGATAAGCTAAGTGTTGTGATAACCATGTTGCTTGCCTTTTTCATCTTGGGTGAGGCGGCAAACGCAAAGGCGATTATTGGCGGCTTGCTGATAACAGCGGGAACGATTGTGTTGGTTATTTAAGTGTATAGGTGTATGCGAAAAGCTCTGTGTGTTGCGTTTCTGCGAAACACTTACGGAGCATCGGGGTAGTGTAAAAATGGTCTGCGTTGGGATAGTTTTTGACAAATTAAAGAACGTATGGTATTTTTAGTGTCTAAGAAAATATTCGCCAAAGCATATCAAGTCGGAAATGTTTCGGCGAATATTTACAGAGGATAGGACCGGCAGTCGGGGCTCTGTAGGGGAGTGATAGTGATATTAAGTCTAAATGAGTTGGATAATTATCGCGAAGGCAATAGACTTGAAGTAAAAAAAGCAGTAGGAGGTTTGCCGAAAAGTCTGTGGGAAACCTATTCAGCTTTCGCTAATACGAATGGTGGTCTGATTCTTCTTGGTGTTGAGGAATTAGCTGACAAATCGCTCTCTGTCAATGAGCTGACTAACCCTGAAAAGTTAGTTAGTGATTTTTGGAACACAGTCAATAATCGTGAAAAAATCAGCGTGAGCATCCTGCTTGATAAGCATGTCCGCATTGAAAACATAGCAGGCAAGAAGATTGTATTTATCGAAGTTCCGCGAGCCGACAGGAGCTTCAGACCGATTTTTATTAACCAAAATCCATACACAGGAACGTACCGTCGGAATGGCGACGGTGATTACCGTTGCTCACAGCAAATGGTTAAGGCGATGATACGCGACAATGGTGAAAAGACACAGGACACAATAGTTTTGGATAGTATGTCATTGAATGTGTTCAATTATGAAAGTCTGCGGCATTATCGTAATCGTATGAAGGTTACTCGTCCGGGTCATGTGTGGGAGGTGCTGGAGGATATAGAGTTTTTGCAAAAACTGGGTGCTATCGGTGTTGGAGAGGATGAAAAGCTGCACCCTACCGCAGCAGGGCTTTTGATGTTCGGTTTTGAATACGAGATTGTGCGGGAATATCCAAATTACTTTCTTGATTACCAAGAACATTATGACGTGGATGTGCGTTTTACAGACCGTATATATTCAACCTCAGGCGAATGGAGCGGTAATGTTTTTGACTTCTTTTTCAAAGTATATAATAAGCTGATTCAAAACCCTAAAATAAAAGTCCCCTTCAAGATGAAAGATGGGTTGACACGCCTTGACGACACACCGATTCACGAGGCTCTCCGTGAGGCTTTGGCTAATTGCGTATCAAATGCGGATTTTTATGGGGAACGAGGGTTGGTAATACGCAACAATATAGACGATATAGTTTTTGAAAACCCGGGAATTTTCCGAATTGAGTTGCGTGAAGCACTCAGCGGGGGTGTTTCATCGCCACGAAATGCTGTAATCTTAAAAATGCTTAATCTTCTCAATATTGGTGAACGCATTGGCAGCGGGATTCCTCTGATTTTTGAGGCATGGAAAAGCGAAGGGTTTGACGAACCGACGTACATCGAACAAATAGGAATCAACAGATGTTTTTTATCGCTTTCTTTGACGAAAACAAGCGATAAAAAACAAGCGATAAAAACAAGCGATAAAGAGCAAGCGACAACTAAAATAAAGGCAAGAAAGAGCGATGACAGGAGGCACAGTATACTTGATTATTTGACATTCAATGCTGCGTCTACCTCGAAAGAAGTCGCAGGACATCTTGGTATCAGCCCTGACCGCGCACGGGTATATTTACAAGAACTCGTTTCTAACGGGGTTGTAATTGCGGAAGGTGAAAACCGTAATCGGACATATCGGTTGAAATCAAAATAACAGAGAGTGTGAGGCTCGAAAGAAACTTTCAAACTCACAGGAAAGGACTATCACCATGTTCAAACTATCAGACATTTTACCCTTTGACAACATCGTTATCCAATGCCACGACAACCCCGATGCTGATGCGATTGGCTCGGCTTTTGCCCTTTACAGCTATTTGCGACAGCAGGGGAAGAGCCCCGAAATCGTTTACTCAGGCTTTAACGAGGTGAGTAAGAGAAACCTTCAAAGAATGTTGAGTGACCTCGCTATTCCAATGCGTTATGTGAAGGAACTCGAAGCTCCCGATTTATTAGTCTGTGTGGACTGCCAGTACGGTCAGGGTAATGTCAAAAAGTTCGCCGCGCCTACTGTCTGTGTGGTTGACCATCATCTGCTGGTTTCCAAGGAATACGATTTTGGCGTAGTCGAGTCGGGCTTGGGAAGCTGTTCAACTCTGATGTGGAAGCTCCTTTCCGACGAGGGCTTTGACTTTGCCGCACAACAAAACGTGGCTACCGCCCTCTATTACGGATTATTTACCGACACCAGTAAGCTGACCGAGATAAACCATCCGCTCGATAAGGATATGCGCGACAGCTTGCCGACCTTTGCCAACATGACCTTAATCAAAGAGCTTCGCAATTGTAACCTGAGCCTTGAAGAGTTAGAAGTTGCAGGGGTCGCTTTGCTCCGCAACCACAACGACAGCGACAAGCGTTATGCCATTTTCCGCGCTGAGGACTGTGACCCAAGCATCCTTGCAATGATTAGTGATTTCGCTTTGGAGGTTGAAAATGTTGATGTCTGTTTAGCTTACAATATAAAAGACGACGGCGCGAAAACCTCTGTCCGTAGCTGTGTACGAGAGGTGATGGCTTCTGAATTTGCCGAGTTTATTTCAAGCGGGGTCGGTTCAGGGGGCGGTCATCGAGATAAGGCGGGCGGATTCATACAGAAAAAAGCGGTCGAAGCCTTAGAGATGAGTATTCCCGAATACATATCTCTTAAAAGTGCCGTATACTTTGAGAAATACGACATGATTTACGCAGGCAACCACACCATAGACACCGCCGATATGAAACGCTATGTCAAGAAGTCGTTACACTTGGGATTCGTGATTTCTTCTGAGGTTTTTGAGAAGAATACCTCCATAATGCTCCGCACTCTCGAAGGAGATTCAAAGGTGCGGTCGGACGACGACATCTACCTGATGATTGGCATTGAGGGTGAAATCTATCCGATTAAAGCTGATAAGTTCCGCGCAAACTATAAAATATGCGAGTGTGACTTTTGCAGTGAAAGTGAATACGAACCCAGCGCAAAAAACGAAAGCACCGGAGAAGTGAAGAAGCTAAAGCCCTTCATAAAAAGCTGTATTTCGTTGGGAGAGAAGCCAATATTCGCAAGACCCCTGACACGTCACACCAAGGTCTTTACCGAATGGAACCCCGACGGCTATATGTACGGAAAACCGGGTGACTATCTTGCCGTCAAATGCGACGATATAAACGATGTTTATATAATTCAGGCTCATATCTTCGCTAAAGCCTACGAGGAAGTGGTATGAAAAAATGCTTGTTCACCACCTAATTGGTGTCGGAAAGGTACGGTCTTTAGTATGAAAAAAGAATCTCAGAACTATGAGTACGACGCGTTTATAAGCTACAAGCACGCTGATTTTGATACGGAGATTTGCCGTGCCCTGCACAGGCAGTTAGAGTCCTTCAAGGTTTCCAAATCCGGAAAAAAACACAAGATAAACAGGGTTTTTCTCGACACCGAAGAGCTTTCTTCCGCAGGCTCGCTTTCCGAATCAATCCAATATGCTCTCGATAACAGCCGTTATTTAATCGTTGTCTGCTCTAAGGAAACCCCTTCTTCAATCTGGGTGGGTAAGGAAATCGAATACTTCACCGCCAAGCACGGGTATGGTAATGTGTTGGCTCTTTTAATCGACGGCGAACCGAACGAGTCTTTTCCCGAACAGCTCAGGCAGGCGAATATTGACGGTGTGCTGAAAGAGATTGAACCATTAGCCGCCGACATTCGCGCTTCTAACCCTAAGCAGAGTAAAAAAGCTCTGCGGCGGGAAATCCTCCGTTTGCTTGCCCCGCTTTTGGGAATGAGCTACGACGACCTGCGGCAACGCCACCAGAAAATGGTAATCAGAAAGGTAATCAGGACGGCTACTTATGTGGCGGCATTGTTTCTTTGCTTTGGAGTATATGCTAGTGTGCAGTGGTATAATATCGACGAGCAGAACCGCATCATACAGGAGCAAAATGAGCTACTTGAGGAAAATAACCGTACTATCTCGACACAAAACGACGAGCTGGAAGAAAGTAACAGAGTTATCTCCGAAAAAAATACACATGTACTCACCATGCAATCGCAATACATGGCGAGAGAATCGCAGAGCTTGTTAGCGGGAGCTAACCGCCGCTTGGCTCTGTACGTAGCACGTCAGAGCTTACCCAAATCCCTCTCTGCTCCCGACCGCCCCTATACTGAGGAAGCCGAGTTCGCGCTGACTGATGCTCTGGGGGTATACTATTACCCATACGGTTATTTCCATAGCGACGCGGTTTTCAATCATGACTCAAAGGTGGAAGTAATGCGCTTTAGTCCGCAGGCTGACCTGCTTGCCGTAGTCACGGCAACCCGACTTGTGGTTTGGCAAATTGAGGACGGAGCAAAGCTGTTTGAGTTTCCCGTTTCGAGCAGTTTACAACCAAAGAAGTTGAATTTTTCTGATGACGGTCGAATTTTATATACCGATTCGCTGACTGATACTTTAACGGCTATTGATGCTTTCACAGGGGAAATTCTCTGGGAAAGCGAGTTTGCCGAGTATGCTCTGAACAAGACAGCAACACACGCAGTTGGTTTTGTCAGTCTTGATTGGAATACGAGAGCTGTATATGAAATTGATTTAGCGAGCGGCTTCCCGTCTGAGAACCTGAATATCAGTGTATCGGGCATAATCGCAGGCTTGGAAAGTATCAGCGAGAATGGCGATTATATTATAATAAGAGGTATTTCCAATTACCGAATCATTGAACTCGCAAGCGGACGGGTTGCGGTTGAGTGCGAAGTGCCGACATGGGGTGACGTCTATATACATGAAGATATCGGTGTTTTTAAGTTAGACCAGTCAACCTCGTTTTTTGAGTCTGATTTTCGCCTGCTCTTTTTTGACCTAAAGACAGGGGAGCAGATAAATGAAATTCACCGCAATAAGTATATCAGAAAATTTTCTTTGAGCGATGACGGCATGATGACACTTGTTTACTACAATGATTTCGAGGTAATAAATTATATCACGGGAGAATCGCTCGGCACATTTGATTTAGCGGGCGCAGAGGGTATGCAAGCGTGCATGTTCTACAACACACTTTTGTTTATTTTACAAAGGTCGGGGCAGGTCGATATATATGAGGCTAAGACAGGTGTTGCTTATGTGAATCACTCCTTCATGTTACCTGTCGGCGTAACTGAACTTTCCTTAGAAAATGCACGGATAGCGGGAATACGAGGTGGTGAAGTATACATTTTCCACAGTTTTAATACACCCAACATGATTCCTTTGAGTGATACAAGCATGAGCTGGGCGGAATTTTTGGATAGCGGGGAAATTATCGGCAGAGGTTATCGTGACGGAGCGTACTATTTCGGACTTTGGAACGAAAGCGAAGAGCTTATTGCAAGTTTGCCCAGCGAATGGAGTAAATTTGGATATGATCCCGAAGAAAAGCTACTTTATTATGTTTATGAAGATCAGTTAAACATTATTCGCATATCAAATGGAGATTTTATAGTTGATAAAACCGTTGCGGCAGACGCATTAGGCGAGGTCAGACTTACCGAAGACGGTACTCCGATATTATACTATAGAAACCTTGCACGAATTTATCCCGGTGGTTACGGCGGTGATGAAATGTTGGTGGAAACAGAGGCTTTTACAATTCTGAATGTCTATAAAAGGGGAGAAGCGTTTATTTTCTCCTCATATTATAATATGGAAATCTTCATCGACGGTGAATTACAGATAAAACCGTCATCGCGTGTGTATGCGGTAGACCCGGTCAGAGATGAATATGTGTATTATAGTGAATCCGACAGCGGAAAATTGCTTTTCCAATCGTTTTTTGACAATCAAACCCGTACTGTCGATATTCCTATGCTGGGTAATATATCGGAGTTGTTTTATGCACCTGACGGTAGCCGATTGTTTATCGCAACGGGGACGGGACGGCTTTTTGCCGCTGATATGAGCGGTTTTGATATAACGGCTGCTGATATTACGGGCTTCGACTTGACGAGCACGAGTGATTCCGACCTGACGATAATCGAAATGGAAGCGGAGTTTATCGGAACGCCGCAGGAAGCATTTTATCTCGGCGATGTCTTGGTAATAAAAAACAGCGGAGGGTTTGCGACTTTTTGGAATCCCGTGACATTAAAGATAATTGGTCAAACATCAAGGTTGGCAGGGTATAGTGCTGACAGGTTAGTAATATCGACAGGATTTAGTACGGGCATTGTGCCTTTTTATGACACAGAAGCTCTGCTATCTCTTGCCGATGAAACGCTTGCGAAACTACAGATTGGTGACAGGGATAAGGCACGGTACAATTTTGAGTGAAACAATTATCTCGTTATTCTTCATGGCAATCCTTTCAACCTCTCCTAATCTTCAATCATACAACTGCGTTTTTAACCCTCAGCACTTGTTTTGAAAATTCTCTAATATCCGAATCGCCGTCATTTGTTGCGCCTATGATAAGCTGAGGATACTTATCGAAAAGCTTCGCAGCCGCTATTATGCCATATTTCCTAATGATAGCATCAGAACTGCTGACCATTTTCGCAATCGCAGAAGAAGTGAGATTATCTGCATCAAGTAATGCCAAAAGACCTTTTCTGTTGGAATTGTCATACTTTTTGTTGTTTGCCATGCGTGTATATGCCTCGTTTATACGCTGATGCGATAAGCCTAATAGTATAGTCATAACAGACAATCTGACAGCTTGATTATTGTAACCTAAAAAAGAAAACACTCTCACAAAATCATCAATATGTTCATCGTAAGCGCAATTTGCAACCATCTGCAAAGCATAGCTGCATATATAGCTGTCTTCGTCATCAATCTGCGTCAAAACATCTTTTAATAAATCGCTGCCATCTGCCCCTAACTCAGATGCTATCCATGTGGCTACCCGTCTTATCCATACATTTTCAAAATAAAACAGTTCGCGCAAAGTATCCTTTTGAAACCCCTCGAAGTACTCTTGAAGCAATTGATACGATTTTCCTTCGTTATAAAACATCTCCGGCTCATTTTTTAACTGATTTATAAGCTCCACACCTACTGTTTCATCCATAATTAAACACCTTTATCTCGTTATTCTTCATGGTAATCCTTTCGATGCGCCGTTAACGCTAATGCTTATTGGCTTTGAGATAGCTCTGACAATTACAGTAGCTCGGAGTTAATTGCTACAAAAACCGGGGTACTATGCCTTGCTGTAATGCACTAAATCATATGGGTAATACCGATTGCCTTTCAGTGCCGAATCGTCCAGTCCCATGATTTTTACGATTGCGCCCGCCTCAAAGCACCAGTAGCCAAAATAGCCGTTCACCTTGCTCTTGTGGTTGTCATACCAGTAGAAATCCTCATGCGTGGAGTACCATTTGCTTTTTAGGTACTCGGCAAGAAACGCCTCAGCATCAGATTTGCTCATCTGCGTTGCTTTTTTTATCCACCCGAACACGCTTTCAAACCGTACTTTATCCGATACATCCCATTTCGGCTTGCGGTAATGAATCAAATAGTCGAACATATATTCTTTTTCGCCGGTTTCTTCAATGAACCTTGCCAACATGTCGAAGTGTTCGTCTTCTATTTCAAACAAAATGCCCATGGACACCATGTTGATTCTTTGTGAGAGTTCGGGGTCGTCTTTCAGGTACAACGGCAGGTCTTTCAGGACATCCATGTAATCTTTTTTTACTTCCTCAAGCGGGTATCCTGCGGAATACTTCGCTATCATCATGTGGTACTTTATAAGATACATGAACTCTTTAACAGGAAGTATCCTGTCCTCTCGGATTTCGTTGTTGCTAAGCTTTTTACTGAATTTAACGAGGCTTCTGTTCTCTTCCTTAAAGTAGGTTCTGAAATATTTCTTATCTTTCAAATTTTCTCTTAGGTTCATTTTAGCATCTCCTAAAAAGTAGGTTCTGAAATATTTCTTGTCTTTCAAACTTTCCCATAGATTCATTTTAACATCTCCTAAATGTCTTATTTACAGACTTGTTAGCTCAACATTCTGTTTTTCGGCTTTTGATTCACGCAAAACTCTTAACATCAGCTCAAACAAGTCCTCTCCGTCACATGTTATGAAGTAATTAGATAAGTCTGTTATGTCTTTACTTAAATTGCTCCCCCAAGGAGGTAGCTTGTGTAAATCATCAATGTCCCAAACAACCTTCTGTGGCGGGAAGGATTTCAACTCCTCCCGAATGGTTAAAATCTCTACTATTGTTTCATCAACATCATTATGGTTTAACTCACCTTGATATAAGCTCTTCATAACATGAGGAAATCGGCTGCCCCATTTCCGATTTTCTAAATTGCAGCAAATTGTACTGAAAAAAGAATAAACAAAATCACTAATGCCTATTGGATACCACAAAAAATCCACCTTAAATCCTATTGCCATAATCTTAGTTACCTCATAAAGATAATATTAAGAATCACATTTTGACGTAATATCGCTTTCAACTTTCACTGAAATGAGCTAAATCACAAGGTAGTTATAGGTGGCTTTGAGTAATTTAATTATTAAAGTCTCATTAAGGGCATCATAATTTCCCAATAAACTTCCATATCGGAAAGCTCAAGATTTTCAACTGTATCTTTGCCATTCAAAAACAGAGGTACTTTATACCCGACACACTTATTATGCGGCAAGACGATATTTCCATTTACTTCACGCCAGATGTAAAAGAAATCGGATGCTAAGCAGTCTTGAGTATATTTCGGCATTAATACATTGTGAAATTCGATAAATTCTGCGGGAATATCCAAAACCTCTCCTGTGCCCGGCTCAAAAAGCAAAAGCCCTCCTGTTGTTATATCAAACGCAAAATTCCGCCCGAGCCAATCAAACCCAAATACATTTATTTTCCCAAAATGCGGCGGAAACGATTTTCCAACGATTTCATTCCATTTGACAACTTCATTGGAATTGTGAATCCTATACAACCCATTCAAAAAGGTTGCGCCGCTGTATATCTTCAAAAATTCATCAGCACTCTTAATATTGTTGTTGTCGGTAATTGCTACAAAATTAAAAAATGCAGTAAACATAATTTCTCCTAAAATTTGTTAACGTATTGTAAAGTTACCCCACTAATATAATACCCACATGGTAGGTATGGAAATCCTCTACTTGAAAATTATACACCGTTATGTGTTTTTTTGAAAGTCCTATTTCGGATTTTTCGAGAGATAAAATACCGCCATTTGAATCGAGCGATTCGGCACCAACTTGAAGTTCAGCCGCATTAACAAAACCTATGTCATTGACATAAAACGGGTGTTCAACAGTTGTGATTATTGATATAAACATTAACCCATTTATCAAAAAAGCGACGTATTCATTTGTTACACATTGTCATCAAACCCATAACTTGTAACTTCACAAAGAGAATGCGCCAAAATTGATTCGTAAGAAAATCTCGATAGTGTTTCTTCTTCAATTCCATATTGTAAAAATTCTTCATACGACAGAGCTGCAATCGAGTGCAACAATTCGTCATCAGTTTCAAAACCATTTACATCGAAATATATATTTTCATCATTTTTGTTGGATGCCTCGATTGCCGGGTCTGTTCCATCTTCGTTTTTTTGACGAACAGTAATCCCGATATACGAATTTGTTGTCAGATTTTTTTCTATCTTTATATTTTTCAATTTTCGATAAAGATTTCGATATTTATCTAAATCATCATTGCCATAATGAAAAATTATTTGTTTTTCAACATTTTCAAAATCACACAATTTTAATATGTCGATAATTTTCATTTTAAATATCTCCTTACGGTTATTAGTGGGTTTTGACAAATTTTACCCACATAAATTCATCTGGACCAATTATGTCGCCCAACAAGCGATAAGCTCCACCATCCCCTTTTATTTTCAATTCGTACATATATTCTCCTTAAAATTGATTAGCGACTATATAGTTGCCGTTTTTAAACAAATCCCAGTATGCACGTTTTTCTGCATTGAATGCATTTCGATCAATTTTTGATTGATATTCACCGGATGTATCATTTAGTAGTCTTATAAAACAATGTCACTTATGGTTTTGAAATATTTTTCGTCTTCCCCTTCGAACACTTCAATAC
>Ga0099364_10004179_pt1 | contig 21955 bp, 21 predicted proteins | sample TergutTh196P3_FD_73070 | JGI IMG/M metagenome (GOLD analysis project Ga0099364, IMG submission 73070) | Microcerotermes parvus P3 segment gut microbial communities from Pointe-Noire, Republic of the Congo - Th196 P3 | ecosystem: Host-associated > Arthropoda: Insects > Digestive system > Gut ...
TTCTGCAGGGAAACAGGCATGATGTTATTCATTATCTCACGGAGTTCTTTTGTACAAATATCTATCTTTTCGTTGATTTCCTGCAGGCTCTCCGCGTTTTTCAATCCGATCTTCACCGCCGAAAGGCTTCCGCCGAGACGGTCGTGCAAGTCTTTGGCTATGCGCGTCCGTTCGCCTATTTCGCCTTTCAGATTGGCCTCTGTTGCTATAAGTTGCCGTTCTTTCCGGGCGCTTCTTTTAGATTGAAATAAGGCTATTCCCAGCAAAACGGCCAGCAAAATACCTGCAAAACCAAGCCAGTTATACATTCTCCGCTCGTTTTCGAGCGTAACAATTCGTGTTTCCTTTTTATCGATTTCGTATTTGACACCCAAGTCGGAAACAGTCGTTTGGAAACTCTTTTCGGCATATTGTTCATTCAGTTCGGCATATTTCGTCAGAAAATAAGCGGCCCGCTCCGGACGGTTCATATAAATGTTCGCCATGGCAATGTTTTTGGCAACGTCGCGCGATTCATCAATAAAAGTCGAATCGGCTTCCCATACTTTGAGCGCCTCCGCTTCCGCTTCGGAATAACGTCCTTGTGCCATATAGATGTCCGAGAGAATCTTCCCTGCGTATGCATACAAGTTCTTGTCGTTCAACTCTTCAGCAAATGCATACGCTTTCCGGGCATGGTAAAAAGCCAGGTCGTAATCCTCCCGCTGCAGATAAACGGAAGCCAGCAAAACATTCGAATTACAAGCGTTGACAACATATTCCGGATTGATGCTATCAGCTTTTAAGGCATAATGGAGCGCACTTTCCAAATCTCCTTTTTTCAGGTAGTTAAAAGCATATTCATTACAGATATGCGGCATTTGCCAATTATAACCATGTTCATCGTCTAATAAATTGCATTTTTCTTCCGCCTGTTTCAGGTATGAAATAGCCACTTCCGTATTGCCAATTCGCCGGTTCATTTCGCCTAAATTGGCAAGCGCTCCGACATTTCGGTTATTCCAGCCCTCGGTTTCGATAACCGGCAACACTTTCTGGTAATATTCAATGGCTGTATGGTATTTCCCTTGCTTCGAGTAGACATAACCTAACATCGTGATCGCTTTTATTTCATTCCATTTGTCTTTCCTTGATGCCGCTAACACTTGCATCCGGTCGAAATAAATGAAAGCCGAATCATAATTGCTTGCGAAACTATGCGTCACTCCCAGATTAATATAAATATCGGTTAATGTTGAATCATCTTTCAGTTTTAGAGCTATCGCCATAGACTTATGCGAATAATACACCGAGCTGTCATGATTTTTGTAATGATAATGACCAGCCAAAAGTAAACAGAGTTCCATTTCCCGTTTTTCGGAAAGTGGTTGAACTTTAAGATATTGTTTTAAAGAATCAGCGAAACGAGTATGTTCAATATCCCTTGAATCAAAAAATTTATCGATTTCATTATCATTTGGCTCTTCGACAGCTGCAATCATACCGCTTGTCAGGACGAAGGAAAGGAGCAAAGCGGGACGTATAAAAGAAAACGGTTTCATAGTATGTATATCATTAATCATTAATCATTAATCATTAATCATTATTTTTTAGGTTCATTCATCCTGACAAGGTTTTGTTCGCATGCTTTTTTTATCAGTAAGGGAGTATTAACGGCATCCATTTTAGTGAGCAGGACGCGGCGGTGCGACCTGACGGTTTCATCATCGCGGAAAATCTTTTTCGCTATTTCCCTTGTTGTAAGGCCATCGGCAATGTGTTGCAGCACTTCCTTTTCGCGGCGCGAAAGCCAGACTACTTTTATATCCGACTTGTCTTTCAGCAGGATGTCGACTTCTTCGCAAAGAAACTTTTCCCCCTGGCTGACGGCTTCAATACCCGCAAATATTTCTTCAGGCTCAGAATTTTTCAGAACATAACCGAGCGCTCCGTTATGCAAGGCGCGCTTAGCTACATTAAATTCCCTGTAGCTTGTCAACATAATGATTTTCAGGGCTGGATATTTTTTCATTAATTCGGCGCAAAACTCAACGCCGTCGCCGTCGGGCAAACCGATATCAAGCAACAACACATCAGGAAGTGCTTTTTCCAAACCCGCCCGACCTGACGATATAGAATAATATACATCGTTTACGCAAGCCTTCCTGGAATCGTTGATGAGCTTGCTCAGGCTTTTTACCAATACTTTATGGTCATCTAAAATCGATACAGTTATCATATTATTACTGAATTATGTTTTTCTTTTTACGCATATCCGCTGTAATTGAGTATGCAAAAGTAAAGTTTTTTTTCATTACTCTTATCACCCAAAAGGGTGAAAATGCGACAGGTTTTGTAATTTTCACCCTTTTGGGTGATTGACAGCTATTGAAAAACGTAGTATTTTTGCAGCTAAACCGCCCTGAAAAGGTCATAAAACAAAACAGTTATGAATAGGAAAATTTTTGTAACCGCAGTAATTTTAACTGCAACGACTTTTTGGCTCTCTGCGCAAGATATTATCATAACAAAGGATATCGCCTCCATTCTCTATCAGGATGGCGATGAAGAAACGTTTATATCGGCAGTAAGTTCATTTGCGCCTGTTGGTGTGGGTGAGCCGCTAACCTATAAGGGCGGCGTCAGGCAGAACGGAATTAAACTGAAACCCTACAAGGTAAAAGTGATGATGAGGGAAAACTACGATGCATTATACAACTATCGCTCCGGGCGAGGGTGGCGAACAACCGGGATTGCAGTATCCGGCATCGGCAGCCTTGTTTTTGCGCAGTGGGTGTACGAAAAAGTCAACGGTTATTCCTCGCCAGAGTATTTTTGGCCCGGTATTTTATGTATAGCCTCAGGATTGTCGTGTATCTACATCGGACAGTCGAATATAAAGGAATCGGTAATAATATACAACTCGAAACTTTCCGGCTACTCGACGGTTCCCTTTCAAATAAACTTTGGCCTCACGCAATCAGGCGTGGGACTTACAATGCGTTTTTAATGGAACAAGAATCTTATTCATTGGTTGAAGCAGATATTGACAATGAGTATGACTACTCCTATCACCCAAAAGGGTGAAAATGCGACGTTTTTTTCATTTTCACCCTTTTGGGTGATTGACAGACGTTGAAAAGCGTAGTACTTTTGCAGCGGAATTCAGTATAAACCGCTCCAAGAGGGCATCATACAAATTATCTTTATATGAAGAACATTTTTTTCATCGCTTTGACAAGCATTTTATCGGGGTTGATTTCCTGTTCGGAAATCGTAAATGAACCCTTTTATACCGTAACATTCGACTCTGACGGGGGAACGCCCGTACAGTCGCTGAATGTCAAAGCGGGCAGCACAGTCGTTGCGCCCGAAAACCCTGAAAAACAGGGCTATGATTTTCTTTTCTGGCATTTGAACGACACAGAAACGGCGTATAACTTCGAGACGCCGATAAACAGCAACATTACGCTGTATGCAAAGTGGATTGAATCACTTCCCGCACTGACAGGAACGGTATCCATCACCGGAAATGCCATGCAGGGATATACGCTTACGGCAAACGTTGAAAACCTAAACGGAACCGGAGATATTTCGTTCCAATGGAAACGATGCGATACGGAAGACGCCGCCGGAACGGACATTACGACCAATGGAACCGGAAGCGACTATACATTGGTTGAAGCAGACATTGATAAATATATCATAGTATCTGTCAGCCGAGCGGGTTATTCAGGCAGCATTACAAGCGCCGCAACCGAAGTCGTAGCCGGTAGTCCTTATGGCGATTACTTCGGGACATGGCGCTGGAATTATGAAACAACATGGCAATGGCACCGTATGACTGTCGGCGCAGATAAGATCGTTTTCTTTGATTACGACGGTAGCGGCGACTCCCTTGAAGGGTTGACATGGACTGAAATAGTCAATACGGGTCCATACACCGACGAATATCCTGTGGGCTATATGATATCCGGAACGAACAGCTCTATCGGTTTATGTATAAGCGACGACAAGCAAAGCTTAATGCAGGCAAGTTATACGAAGTATGGCGATCAGGAATTTTGGTCTGCCGCTAAAGGGCCCTACTTCAAAACCTCAGAAGTTACTGAAACAGCATACTGGCAGATTACATGGGAACTGAACGGCGGCGAATGGAGCTACTCTTCCTACGTATCACATGCGCCAAAAGACGGAGGTATTACCGCTCCCGCCACCCCTCGAAAAACGGGCTATAATTTTGGCGGATGGTACTGGGACGCCTCCCTTACAAACAGTATAACCTTACCTTATGAAGCCAGCTTATTAACCGGCGACATCACGCTATATGCCAAATGGGTTCAACAGCCCGTTATCGCTTTTGTTGCAAGAAATCCCGTCCAGGAATTCCTGTACACCTCAAGTGGATTTTTCTACGGCTGTCGCCTTAATTTCGACCTGATCGTTTATGAAGATGCGGGATTGACTTCGATTACCATTTCAGAAGAGGCAACAGGTGCGCCAAACGGCAACAGAAAAACATTTACCCAAACGCGGACAATCTCCATTTCCGGACCGGGCACATATCATCTCTCGCAAGAAATTGTGAGAGCTGAGACATACGGCAACATATACAGCCAATTCACCTATACTGTCAGCGCTTTAGGCAAGAGTTATTCGAGGAACTACAGTGGCGACTACCTCTCCTTAAATGGCGCCTGGAGTCACCGTTTTGCAATCAACTAAATTATTAAACGCTCCGAAAGGAGCACAAAAGAAGAAAAAAATGAAATGGTACATTAAATTTTTAAGACATTACGCTGATTTCAGCGGAAGGGCGCAGCGACAAGAATATTGGATGACTATGTTGTTCAACTCGATTTTTGCTTTAGTATTGATACTTTTACTGAAACTTGTTTTCCAAAATAAACCTGGATTTTCAATTTTTGTCTATCAGAGTTATAGCATTGCATTGCTGTTGCCAAGTTTGGCGGTTGTTGTCCGCCGACTGCATGATGTGGGTAAAAGCGGGTGGATGTTTTTCATTCTGTTCATTCCCATAGTTGGCCCAATCTGGCTGCTCATACTATTGTCTTATCACCCAAAAGGGTGAAAATGCGACGTTTTTTTCATTTTCACCCTTTTGGGTGATTGACAGGCATTGAAAGACAAAGTACCTTTGCATCGGAATTCAGTATTTATTAAAATCAATATCATATGGAAAAGTTTTTATTATCAACTAATTGGGCGCTTTTCGCATTCAAAAACAGTGTGATAGCATTGGCTATCGGTTTAGTAATGGTTTCCTGCGGAGGAGGTAACCAGTCAAGTAAAAAGCCCAACGATAAAGTAGTGTGTGGCGATAAATCATATGTATTTCGTATTGGAGAAATCACAAGCGATAAAGAAACAAATACGACAACTATCCAACTTCTTACTGATGGTCAACGGATTCCGGTCACATTCAGTATGTCCAACATAGGTGGTCCGATTTCGCAGCCTGTCATTTCCGTATTAATGAAAATTATTATAGGGAATCGAACTATTGAATGTAATGATAGAATAGGTATGACAAACGAGGCAATTTCCTTTACTTTCAATACTTTGGATACACCGGACAAAATCATTGTTTACAGCAATGATGACCGGAAATCGACTGTGGCTTATGATGGTAAAACAAAAGAGGTCGTGTTTGTTGATTAAAAAGAAGATAAAATTAGTATTAACCGCTCCGAAAGGGGAATAAAAAAGAGAAAAAATGAAAAGAGTAAATTTGAATGTAAGCAAATTATTTAGAACTGTTGCTATCGTATTGGCGTTAGTAATAACATCATGTGGCGGTGGTGGAAATAACCAGTCGAAAAAGACAGCACAACAGGAAGAAGCGAAGGATGTTTCTGAAGTATACTCAAAGACAATTTCGTTTAAAGGTGGTAGTTGTGAATTGTATGAATTACAAAAACAATCGATGTTTGCACCAGCCGGCATAAAACAAGGCCAAAAAGCATTTATGCTAAGGTTGAAGTGTTCTTTGGATGATGAGACCGATGCAGAAACGTTACAAGTATTGTATGGAAAGGGTGAATTTGTTGCTACTGACGGAAATCGCTATAAAGCAGGCGCTTCGGCAATTATTCGCAATGAAGCAGGGATAATATATTCATTAATAGTTGCTGTCCCTGAAAGCATTGACGTGGAAACCTTAAAGTTCCAATTTGAAAAACAAACGATGTTGATGAGCAACAAGTGATAACAGAGGGAGGAGAAAAAATATACCCCGCTCCGAAAGGGGCATAAAAAATAAAAAAGATGAACAGAGCATTTTTCAAAAACAGTGTGATAGCATTCGTTATCGGTATTGTAAGTGTAGTTGTGATTACGGGTTGTAAATCACTCAGTGTGTACGACAAATCCATTCCGGCGGATCAAACATGTATGTTGCGTGTCGAAAATGGATTAGCAATAAAGAGTATCAACGGAAAATTAGCCGTGTATGCTAATAATCTTGTTATATTACCGGCAGGAACTTATGATTTCGTTGTTAACTACCGAGCAGATAATAAGTATGGCAAAAATATTCCAGCACGTTTCAATTTTGAAGCGGGGCGTCAATATACAATGATTCCGGAAATTACCCGTTTGTCATTGAGAACACAGAGGGTGAGCGTTGTTATCATAGATGATGACAAGGTTGAAAATCATTTGGTGGCGCAAAACTCAGCGGAAACCTGCTCGTTGATGATCGAACGTGGATTAAAAATAGTAAAAGTCAACGGACAAAGAATGATATATGAAGGAAACGTTACCTTGCCTGCAGGAAAATATGAACTTGAGGTTAACGAAATAATACTTGATGGTTTTAAATTAAACTACAATTTTGAAGCTGGGCGTAAATATACGATGAGTGCGCAAGCCGAAGTAGATTATGCCGCCGGTAGGAGGTTTGTAGATATTTTTATCACAGATGATGCCGTAGTAGAAGGAGTAATAAAAATGGTGGAAGAGGTTTTTATTAATACACCACCAAACGAGCCAACTCGGTTAAGTGGCACATGGGTCCGAACGATTAAAAGTGGCAGTCAAATAATTAAAGATTATTTGACTTTTAAAGGAAATACATGGCATTACGAAAGTGATTATTATAGATTTAAAAATTATGGCGGATTATTTATTATTGAAGGTGATACTTTAAAATTATATAAGGAAGGTAAAGTAACAAAAGAAAATTATAAAGACGCCATAACTGAGCTAAAGTTTAGTATAAGATTGGGATACGGAGAAATTGGAACGGAATTATACCTGAAACGCATAAAAGGTTTATACATAGAAGGTTCGTTCGTAGTACAGACGCAATAAAAAACACCCCGAAAGGGAATAAAGAGAAGAATATGAAGAATATAGTTTTTATTTCAGCCTTACTGCTGATTGCAGTGGATATAATTAGATCCCAGGAGATTACACCAACAACAATACTCAAAGTAGAAGAAGTGAGAATGAGGAATAACACAGAGACGTGGAAATCCGAATTAGATGCGCTAAAGATAAAAGACGAAAACGGGGATATTTTTTTCTTTACTGCATCAACCAAAGCAGAGATGAACAGATGGTTTATAAACGCAACAGTAGAAAAATATACAGATCCGGTGAATACAATAATAAGAGCAGGAAGAGAAGGAGACAGGCTTTACATATATATTGGAGATGATGCAAAATTCAAATTCGTTTTTAAAGCAGGAGGAAAAAATTATAGCATAGGCGTAGGTGTAGGGACAAAATTTTTTGTTCAAAAAACACAAGAAGGGAAATATATCCTTTTAACCGAAGAAACCGCAAAAGCAAACCTGGTTTTAGAAACGGGCGATACTCCTTATGCATATTGCTATGGCGCCAATATAAATTGTAACACACGATGTTCGCAAATCAAGGTTAAAACACCGTCCAATTCAGACGTTTTAGTAACGCTGAAACAGAAAGACCGTGTGGTGGCTCATGCGTATATCAGCGCTAACAACACTTATACTTTCCAAATCCCTAACGGAACATACCAGCCATTTTTCTATTATGGCGACAATTGGGATAGTGAAATTGAAATGACGCAAACAAACTGCGGAATGCTCCGGGGTGGATTCGCCAAAAACGAACAATTTGGCAAAGATACGCCTCAAACTTTGAATAACAATGTGCTGACATACGAGTTAATATTGCAGCAAAGCGGTAATTTCAGCACCATCCCGAGTAACAAAAATGAAACATTTTAAAAGAAAGAACTGGCGCACCAAAACGGGAACAGATAAATTTTTACCCAAACGCGGGTAATTTCCATTTCCGGCCCGGGCACGTATCAACTTTCACAAGAAATCGTGATAACCGAGACATAAATAAATGAATATTAATCGCTCCGCAAGGGGCATAAAAAATTAAAGAAAATGAGCAGAAAAATTTTGATTTCAATTACGAAGAGTGTGGGCGGCAGAAGAAACCGCGTATTATTATTTTTGTTAATAACTGTTGCTGTGTTTGGTGTCTATTCTCAAGACAACGTGGAACGCTCCCTGATGCCTAAAAGTAATTTTTATTATCTCGACAATGGCTGGTTGTACACTACTGAGCATCAATCATCAGGCAGTTATATGTTTGTTCGCAGTAGGTTAAGCGATTTTAAAAGAGAAAATCTTTCTAATTGCGTAAATTATTTAGATATAGTTGCTATCGGTAATAATCAGATATTTAGCAGGGGAAGTAGCGGGCTTTTTAAACAAAGTATAAACAACAGTAAACTCATACAACTCAAAAAACTTGTAAATAATAATGTACTATGGTGCTCCCCATCTGTTAGACCAATTTTTATTGATTCTTAAGTGATGCTTTGCAAAATTAATAATCAAAATATCGCCGCAAAGATAATGCTTTTTTTCGAGCGGCCAAATTTTTTCTCTATTTTTTTTAAAAGATTTTTTCGCAGAGACATTTTTTGAATCAGAACAAATGCAACATCGTCGAACCGGACAATGCAGTGATAGAATCACAGAATACTATTACCCAAAAACGTAGCAGACAAATCTCTTTATAATGCCCATGAACGATTGAAAAACTAATTATCCGGGAGGCCTGTACGAAAGCTAAGGAGCAACTAAAGCGTTGGAAAAGAGCCTTATTAACACAAGAAAATGAAAATCACTTCTCTTTATTTTTCATGTCAGAGAGGTACAAATTATTTGCAAATGGCTGTTGCAAGAGTTTGCTATTTCAGCCCCGTTATTCCTATGCCTATGTCCACAAAGAAAATAACCGGATAGTTACTTTCGTTTCGTGCGGCTTTTTATTTCGGTCAGACATTTAGACGGTAATTGGCATCGTCGTCTTATTAATGTTGTTAAAAGTTAAATTTTACAACCCTGTACTGTTTCTTAACCGAAACGATAGAAACGATAGAAAGCGTAAGCGTACATTAAAAAGGCTCCTTAAAGTGTAAGGTAAGGGGAAAGGAGTTGCATGTAATTTAAGAGGCTTCGAGCGTTGTCCGGATGGAAACCAAAGCCGGTTGACCGACTCACTGCCCTCATTGGAACTGCCTTGGGTTCTCAATAGCTGGATTCGCCTCATGCCATGCTTATTACAGGGCAATACAATTTGTTCGGTGTCAAATACCCCAGGCTTTGATGGGGTCGTTCCGTATTATAGAATCTAAAATATTTATCCAGTCCATGCCACAATTCAATTCCCGTTTTGCAAGGATTGAGATAAACGTATTCCTGTTTTACGCTTCTCCAAAGACGCTCGACAAACACGTTATCCAGCGCTCTGCCTTTGCCGTCCATGCTGATTGAAATTTCAGCCGTCTTCAAAAAATCAATGTACCTGTCGGATGTAAATTGACAGCCCTGGTCGCTGTTGATGATTTCCGGTTTACCATGTCGTTTGAAAGCTTCCTGCAATACGGAAACACACCATTCCGACGTCATTGAGTTGCTCAAGTCCCAACCCGTAACATAACGTGAATACAAGTCTATAATGGCAAACAGGTACATAAAACCGTTTTTCATTGGAATATACGTGATATCAATAGCCCAAACCTGATTACTGCGTTCTACGGCTAAATCCCGAAGCAAATAAGGATATTTATAAGCTTTCCCATCGGAGAGCGTAGTATGTATTTTCGGATACAGGGTGCGCCAGCATACAATTTTCATAAGACGACGTAAACGTTTCATATTAATCAGATAACCCCTGGCGCGAAGCATGGCGTGCAAACGACGTTCTCCGTAGAAGGGTGTCTCTAAATATTGAGCATCCAGGACAAGCAGGATTTCTAAATTTTCTTCCGTTTCAACGTTCGGAATATAATATAATCCGCTACGACATACCGATAACAACTGGCTTTGACGACGTACACTGGGCTCTTTCAATGCGCTGTCAATCATCATTCTGCGTTCATTCACAGATAAGGTTTCAACTTTTTTTTTAGAAAATTTAAATCCAACGTCAATATGTCTATCTCTCTGTTCTGTTTTTCTATCAACCTGTCACGTTCGTCTTTCTCCGGATGAGAGCCCTCAAATATACGATGAGAATTAGTTTCCAGGGACTTCTTCCACTTACTGATCTGATTGGGGTGAAGCTCATAGCGCTTACTCATCTCCGATACGCTGACAGAATCCTTAAGCGATTCCAACGCTACTTTCGACTTGAATTTTGCCGTATAATTGCTACTTTTTACGGAATAACAGGTTCAGACGCGCTCGCTGAACAATAGTTTTTTTCGACTTCCTGTCGCAAATTTTGATGCAAAGGTATTCATTTTATTGAATCAAAAAACCGAAAATATATTTACATTATTAAACAAATAAATGTTAATAAAGTTAATATTACCATATATTAACAGTTTCGGGGCGAAATTCGCAATTTATGACGACTATACAGGTGTTTAAATTCACATTATTTAATGCTATTATGTTAATAATACCATATTTTAACTGGTATTGTAAATTTTGACCCTATAGGGGGCAGCCCGAATCAGGCACTGCGGGCACTGCGGTTCGGACAGGCTCGCGGAATACATCACAGGCTCGCGGAACACATCACAGGCTCACGGAATACTTGACAGGCTCACGGAATACTTGACAGGCTCACGGAATACTTGACAGGCTCGCGGAATACTTGACAGGCTCGCGGAATACTTATCAGAGCAATCGGTAATTCCCTGTAAAATTTCATGTAATAGACTGATAACCGTTTTATTGACTACTACTTAACTTCTTTTTTAAAAAACTAACGTCCATCGTTAAGGTTCCGATCTCACGGTACAAGGATTCTATCAATTCAATACGATCATCCTTCTGGGGTTGAGGTTCTTGAAAAATACGAAAGCCATTTTCTATAAATATCTTTTTCCACTGCATGATGAGATTCGGATGAATCCCATGACGTTTACTTAACTCAGATAACGTTAAACGCTCTTGTATAGCCTCTATTGCTACTTTTGATTTAAAATCAGCCGTAAATTTACGGCGAATACCTTTTGTTGTCATTCTTTTAAATTCCTTTTTTAAGGCAAAGAAATCACTTAAGGGAGTGGTCTAAATTTTGGGGAGCATTATATACAAAATTTTATCGACAATGTAATACTTTTTAATAACAAGCTATATTATACTCAAACAAACGTTAGTGACAAGGATAGTGATGCGAAATATATTTTCAGTATCAATGTCGACGGATCTGATGATAAAAGACTTACAGGAAGTAACTATCAGGATTTTTGCATTTACAAAGGTATGATATTTGCACGTAACTATAATTCGTATGAACTTGAAAAATTGGACATTAATGGTAATCTGATAGAAAATTATGGTACAATAGGGAAAGTCGGTTTCTTTGAAGTATACAACGATTGCATATACTATTTAGACGAGTCGCTTTTATACAAAATTGATATCGCAACTAAAAATAAACAGTTGATTAATAATAACTCTTCTTATAAATTAAACCCGGTTATTTACAACAATAACTTGTTTTACAATACAAGAAAACAATTTATAGTTAACAGGAACACTAATATGAGTATAGGCGGTTTTGGAGATTTGTGTAGTATAAGCCTTGAAAGCGGTGAGTTGAATAAAATTTCCACGCTATCCCTTTGCTATTTAATCAATATCTATAATGACATCATTTATTGCAGAGAATTTATTATTGGTGGCAACCTTGGTGAATTTCAGATTAATATTGACGGAACTGAAGGTAAATCAGTAAAATTATTTTAGTAAAGTCCGAAAAATTTCTACTTTCAACTCTTTCACCGTTCCTGTTCCAAGATACTTGACTTATATCGTCCTATCGTCCTATCACCCAAAAGGGTGAAAATACGACGTTTTTTTTCATTTTCACCCTTTTGGGTGATTGACAGGCATTGAAAGACAAAGTACCTTTGCTTCGGAATTCAGTATTAACCGCTTCGCAAGGGGCATAAAAAAACAAAGATGAGTAAAATTGAAAGTCAATTGACGCCTGAAGATTTTGGAAAATCTTTTGATATGGCGTTGTTTTCCGAATGGAAAACAAGCGTGGAAGAACTCAAAAAGGCAAGTAAGATGACCATCGTACTGTATTTGGTCGGATTACTTCTTATGATAGTTCTGGGAGGTGTTGTGGGTATTGTCCTGTTTTTCGGTTTAGCAATCACAGGTATTGCAATAGCTATGCCGTCGTCTAAAAAACGGAAAAACTGCCAACGTGAACTTGGTATTAGCAACATCGAATTGAGGGACGCACTTGTCAAATGTCGTAACCGAATTAATGAGTTTGAAGTTAATGCAGCCATAAACAAACCTGTGCAAGTTGGAACTTCCCAAACATCAAGTTCCGCCAATCTCGGTACGAGAATCGAAACACAATCGCAATCAATGGCTTATTGGATAGGCGAACGGATGGCGAATCCTAAGAAAGCGCCTTTCGTATACTATATCTTCGATTCGTCGCGAGAAGCGAGAGCGGCGCTGTTAGAACTGCCTTTTATACATGAAGAACATCCTGCTGGCAAACTCACTTGCGACCATATTTTCCACTTCGGTTATTACGATACGACAGAAAACAACATCCCAACCGGGAAATGGGACGCATTTATTGCCGGTTATGATCTAACGCATGAAATGTGGGAACAAATACACCTCACCTTCAAAAAGCATAACGGTACTATGAAAAGCGACCTGGAACCGGATTATAATGTAAAAACTGCTTCTATTCAACGCGGTAATAGTAGTAAAGTAGTTTTTGTCAGAGAAGACAGGCACTAGTATAAACACTCCGAAAGGAGCAAAAAAAAGTAAAAAACATGGGATTATTTGATTTTTTCAAAAGCAAAAATGAAGCCGATCGGAAATCAGAAAGCCAACAAAAAGATGAAATCTATCTGACGGCAAAACCGATTTCCCGAAAGCAAATGGCGTTATTATGGTTAGACCCGCCAAAGTTGAAACAGTTAGAGCAGGGGATAGCCGAATATGGGGTAAATATCTCGAAAGAGCCGCGCAAATAAGTCCGGGCAATACGCGGATTAAAAACAACTTGAACAATGTCAGACGTATGTAAAATTCTATTTGTCTTATCACCCTAAAGGGTGAAAATGCGACGTTTTTTTCATTTTCACCCTTTAGGGTGATTGACAGGCATTGAAAGACAAAGTACCTTTGCATCGGAATTGAGTATTAATTAATATCTATAACGTATGGAAAAATTTTTATTATCAAGTACTTGGGCGCTTTTCGCAGGGAAAAGCGTAGCGGGATATTCAGGATATCACCAGGGTCACCAGGGCATATCAGAGAGAAGTCACAGGATGGCATATTTTACGGAACCTCGTTTCAAAGCGGAAAAAGGGTACCCATATTTATTCGTCGAACGCAAACCGCTCTGAAAGGGGCGCAAAAATTTTTAAAAAATGGGATTATTTGATTTATTTAAAAGAAAGCCAAAGTCGGCAGAATTTATTAGCGCTGTAGGGGGAGGTAATGTCGAATTAGTAAAAAAACTAATTCAGCAAGGCGCTGATGTGAATGCAAAAAGCGACAGCGGAATGTCTGCATTGATGTTTGCATCAAGTTTAGGACATTCTGAAATTGTCGAAATTTTATTGAGAAATGGGGCTAAAGTGAACGCTAAAGATAATGAAGATGTAACCGCATTAATGTTAGCATCACGTCAAGGTTACAGTGAAATAGTGAAAATACTGTTAGAAAATCAAGCAAATGTAAACGACAAGGCAAACGATGGCAATACTGCCTTAATGTTAGCCTCATATCAAGGTTGTGTAGAGCCAGTAAAGATTTTGTTGAAAAACAATGCCGATGTGAACGCAAAGGCTAACAACAACGCAACAGCGTTGATAGTAGCTTCTCTTGGAGGGCATATTAAAGTCGTAGAAATTTTGTTGGAAAACGCGAAGGTAGAAGTAAATGCACAAGCAAGTGGAGGAAGAACTGCTTTAATGGTAGCGTCTGGTCTAGGGCATACTGAAATCGCGAAAATGCTCAAACGTGCAGGCGCTATTTGATGAAAAATAAAAATTTAGTATCAACCGCTCCGCAAGGGCATAAAAAGAGAAGAAAATGAAAAGAGTAAATTTGTATGTAAGCAAAGTATTTAGAGCTTTTACCATCGTATTGGCGATAGCAATTACATCGTGTGGCGGTGGTGGTAATAACTCGCAGAAAAAGACAGCAAAACAGGAAGAAGTGAAGGATGTTTCTGAAGTATACTCAAAGACAATTTCGTTTAAAGGTGGTAGTTGTGAATTGTATGAATTACAAAAACAATCGATGTTTGGACCAGCCGACATGAAACAAGGCCAAAAAGCATTTATGCTAAGGTTGAAGTGTGCTTTGGATGATGAGACCGATGCAGAAACGCTACAAGTATTGTATGGGAAGGGTGAATTTGTTGCTACTGACGGCAACCGTTATAAGGCAGGCGCTTCGGCAATTATTCGCAATGAAGCAGGGATCATATTTTCATTAATAGTAGCTGTCCCTGAAAGCATTGACGTTGAAACCTTAAAGTTCCAATATGAAAAACAAACGATGTTGATGAGCAACAAGTGATGTCGGTTGAGCGGATAATTGAGTTGATAAATAAATATCGCTTTTGTAGCAAGAAATCCAGCCCAGGAATTACTGTACACCCCAAGTGGATTTTTCTACGGATGTCACCTTAATTTCGACCTGATAGTTTATGATGCCGCAGGATTGACTTCGATTACCATTTCAGAAGAGGCAACAGGTGCGCCAAACGGTAACAGAAAAACATTTACCCAAACCCGACAGCGAAGTGGAAACTTGAAAATGTAAAACGTTAATTATAAATTAAATATATTAAGTAGATGAAAAAAATTAAATTTCAATTGAGGAAAGTGGCGACGATAGTTGCCTGCCTCGCAGTAACCGTAAGTTTTGGGTATGCCCAAGACTCCTCCGAACCGGCAATAACAATGTCATTCAAGCCCAACGGCAAAGTAACCATTTTTATAGCCGGAATTACCGCCGCCGGCCCGGTCGTTATCGACTGGGGCGATGGTTCACCGACGCATACGCATCCACTTGCCCCTCTCAATTTGATGAAATTTGATGATAAAGTCCATGCTGTCAGCCATTCTTATTCAACCGATTCTGACTGCATCATCTCAATTACTGGTAAAGGAATTACAAGCATAAATTGTAGCGGTCTTGGTTTAACGAGTTTAGTTTTGAATACCTCGCTTATGTGGGTAGATTGTTCTGAAAATCAATTAACAAGTTTAGATTTAAGCAATAGTGGACTACTTCAAGTATTGTTTTGTAATAAAAATCAACTTACAAGTTTAGACGTCAGCAAAAATATTTATTTATTTATTTTTAATGTTACTTATAATCAATTAAGTAGTATTGATGTAAGCAAAAATAAAATGCTTCAAAGTTTGAGTTGTGCCAATAATCAATTAACAAGTTTGGATGTTAGTCAGAATCTTCAACTGGTAATACTTGATTGTAATGAAAATCAACTAACAACAGAAGCAATAAACGCTCTCTTTGGCACCCTGAACAATACCCCCAACAAAGCCCCCACTGCTAATAGTCCTACTGTTCCAAAACAGATTAATATAGGTGGCAATCCCGGAACGGACGCTTGTCAGAAAAATATTGCCCAATCAAAAAATTGGCTTATAAGATGAAGTTCTTCCTGCAAATCATAAAAAAATAAAAAAATAAAAACATGAAAATCAAAGAAATATCAATGTTTTACTTTGTGATAATAACTCAAACCGGTAAAAGTAAAAAGAAATGAAAGTAATACATCTGATATTGATTAACTTGCTGATATATGCAAGCGTCTACGGACAGGAATTGATAAAATTTCAAGAGAACGGTAAATATGGTTTTCGCGATGAAAATGGCAATATAATTATTCCTGCAAAATATGACAACGCAGATGATTTTTACGATGGTTTGGCAAAGGTAGGTTCAAGGTCAAGCGACAAATATGGGATAATTGATAAAACAGGTAAGGAAATAACGCCATTGAAATATGATGTCATTGGCGACTTCTCTGAAGGATTGGCTCGTGTTAGGGAAAAGCATTGGAGTGTTGGAGGCAAATACGGAATGAAGAATATAGTTTTTATTTCAGCCTTACTGCTGGCAAGCAGGGGCGTTGCCTAAAAAAATGAAAAAATATGAAATGGTATTTTAAAGTATTAAGACATTACGCTGATTTTAGCGGAAGGGCGCGTCGGAAAGAATATTGGATGGCGTTGTTGTTCAATATTATTTTTGCCTTGGCGTGGACGCTTTTACTGATGCTTATTTGCCGGGATAGTCTTGGACTTGCCATCATGGCTTATCAGTGTTATAATGTATTCGTCTTATTGCCAAGCATATCGGTGATAGTGCGCCGTCTGCATGATATAGGTAAAAGTGGATGGATGCTTTTAATCGTATTCATTCCGTTGGTAGGCGCTGTCTGGCTGCTCACATTATTGTTGGAGGATAGTCAACCCGGTGACAATCAATATGGGCGGAATCCTAAAACATTGCCGGAAACGTTCGACGAACAGACTAAACTGAAAAGCGCGGGAGTGACCTTGATAACGCTTTTTGCATTACCGATGCTGACGAGTATTATTTATGTGATAACAAATAGTCAGAGTTCCGGTTTAAACTATTTCGTACTTCGGAATTTCGCGCCTGAGAAAATATACGAATTGATGTGGGTGATAGCAGGTTTTTTCCTGTTGAAAGGAAAACAGATTTACGGGGTAAAGGGAAAGGCAAGAAAAGCTGTCCTGTTGTTGATGGTTGCTACCGGCATGTATATGTTATATTTTTTTGTGCAAAATTCGTTATGGGGTATGAACTCGCCGTTTACGTCGCATTTATTGCTGTTGTTTGCAGGTTTTGCTGATATGTCGTTTGTTTCATTCCTGTTTAATTTGTTGATAATCTTTTTTGTCGCATCCATCCTTTTCTTTCGGGAATACAAAAAATTTATCCGCTTTTTGTCAAAATTAGTAATCATATTTGCGGGATGTAGCCTGTGGTTTAATGTTCATTTATTATTTATCGGTTCGGGCAGCCTGCAAGCGTATGAAGGATATGTACTTTTCGCCTCCATTCTTAGACCAATGGCCCTCATTGTGCTGGCAGGTACGTTTTTCCCGAAGAAAGCGAAGAAAGATAAACCCTCGACCGCTGTCCATCCGGACGAGGGTGGCGCAATGAATGATGACCTTTCGAAAAAAGGAATACTTGTAGAACCGGTCGCTTTTGTAAGAGAAGATAAAACCGATGAGGGAACTTTTCTGACTTATAAAGCGCTCTCATTAGCAGATGCCATGACATTTTTATCCACTCAAAACATTACACAGCCAAGCTATTACGTAGTGGTTGAAACGCCTGAAGGAAACTATGGCAAGGATATATACGGCACTTATAAAGAGTAACTTGGCGTTAGATACGTTTGGGAAGAAATCAAAATTTAATGTAGAAGTTGTGCCCGACACGAATGAGGGATAAAAAAATGAAGTTGTATCTATCGTATGCAGTTTTTGCATGTTTTGTTCTGATGCCAAGTTGTATCAGGCAACAGGAAGCAAGCAAATTAATGCCAAAACAAAGCAAGTATACCGGAAAGTGGGGTTATGTAGATGGGAACGGAAAGGTAAGGATCCCCTTCAAATATAATCAAGCGTGGGATTTTTCAGTAGATTTGGCTATCGTACAGTTTGATAAACTCGGGTTCATTGATAAAACAGGAAAAATCGTTGTAGCGCCTAAATATGATGTAGCAAATATGTTTTCCGACGGTACGGCATTCGTTAAGTTGGATAATAAATGGGGCTTGGTTGATAAATCAGGACATGAAGTGATTCCACCCAAATACGATGAAATCGAACCGTTTTTTGATGGATTGGCAAGGGTGAAACTAAACAATAAATGGGGGTATATTGATGAATTCAAGAACGAAGTGATTCCGCCCAAATATGACCTTGCCAATAAATTTTCGGAAGGCATGGCATCGGTCTGTATAAATGACAAATATGGCCATATTGACAAAACAGGAAAAGAGATAACGCCCTTAAAATATGAGTTCGCGCGGGATTTTTCGGAGGGATTGGCACAGGTAACGTTCAATGGCATGTCGGGTTATGTTGATGAATCAGGGGATGAAGTTATTCCGCTGATATATAGTTATGCTGAGGATTTTACCGCCGGCTTGGCAAAGGTTCTGTTAATCCTGTTTTCTACCGATACGTTCTATATCGACAAAACCGGATTGCTCTATGCCAAACGAGATGAATTTGTTTTTTTGGAAAAAATACCCGGTCTTCAATTAAATAAAATAAACGATTATCGATTAAAGCTCAATAAATCAGTCGGGTATGGCTTCAGGTATAGTCAACTACAAAGCAGAAGTTCCGGCCCTTTCTCCATTCACCGTCCTTATCTTGTTTTCAATACCAAAATCATAACCATATTATTCAACAAGGATAGAATTATTTATGAAGGCATATTGACGAATTCGGAAAACGATCTTAGTACTTTTTCCGTTGATAGCTTGAAAACAGTCATTATAAAATATGATTTTTTAGATTTTTTTAGTACTTATACGCCTGAAGATAAAACAAAAGAAAATGTCACAATAAATAGTTACGGGACGTATCTCGTTTATTATGACCTGATAAAAAAAGAAGTGATCGGACATGATATGATGTATGGCCCTCTCCTGCCGAAGCAGACCACAGAACTCGAAAACAGGTATAATAGCATGGATGATATTGAAAAAAAGGTAGCATCCCGATTGCAGGATTCAAAAAAAATAGCACCGCCAAGAAGCCAACCCGCCAAGAAGCCAGTAGCAAAGCGACGTTAATATTTACGTTCAATCTGCAAAAGTGGTTATATATATAAAATTATTAATCGACCAGTAAGGCCCGAAAGGTTATAAAAAGAAAAAATATGATTAGACAATTTACAGTTGTACAAGCATTTATAATTATAATTGCATTAGTAGTAAGCAACCGAGTTACGGCACAAAACAACCGGAACGGAACATTGGGACAAGCTACTCAATCAACCCGCGTAAACGCTACGCTAAAAACCGGTGATACGCCATACGTATTTTGTTATGGGACAAATACGAAATGTACCGGTTCAGGATGTTCGCAAGTCAAAGTAATTACCCCTTCTAATTCAGACGTACTTGTGACGCTCAAACAGAATGGAAAGGTAGTGGCTCATGCGTATATCAGGGCAAGCAGCAGTTATACATTCGAGGTGCCTAACGGAACTTATCAACCGTTTTTTTATTATGGGAAAAATTGGGACAGTCAAAAGGTGATGACGCAGACCATCTGCGGTACACAAAAAAACGCAGCAGGAAAATATACATTGTTTCCCGAAGAAACAGCTAAACTTTCACCTCCACCGACAGAAATAGAATAATTCTCGGTACTAGAATCGAAACACAATCGCAATCAATGGCTTATGGAAAGTTTTTATTACCAACAAATTGGGCGCTTTTGCGGAACGCTCCAGGGTGGATTCGCCAAAAACGAACATTTTGGCAAAGATACGCCTCAAACTTTGAATAACAATGTGCTGACATACGAGTTAATATTTCCGGCCCGGGCACAAATCAAATCTCGCAAGAAATCAACTTTGAATTTTTAATTCAATCACCGTTTCAGTTCCTTTACCCGGCGCTGATGTAATATCCAATTTGCCTTGACAGGTAGTGACCCGGTTGCGGATGTTTTCTAATCCGTATCCTTTAATGACTGTTTTCTCATCGAAACCACAACCGTCGTCCTGAACGGTGAGATACACATGTCGCTTACTTTGAACTAACTGGAGATGGATATTCGTAGCGCCGGAATGTTTCAGCGCATTGTTCACTAACTCTCTGGCGCAACAGTACAAGGTATATTCCTGATTTGTATTGATACGATTAGCTTCGCCGAAAAAATGGAAACTCAGGTTGTTTGAGAACTCTATGCAAAAATTTTCCAACGCTCCTTTCAATCCATATTTTTGCAAGGAAACAGGCATCACGTTATTTACTATCTCGCGAAGTTCTTTCATGCAAGTGTCTATCTTATCGTTAATAACTTGCAGGCTGTCCGAATTTTTAAGTCCGATTTTCACTGCCGACAGGCTTCCGCCAAGACGGTCGTGCAAATCTTTGGCAATTCGGGTTCTTTCGCCAATTTCGCCTTCTTGAAGGGATTCTGATGCAATAAACCGCCTCTTTTTCTGGGCATATCTTTTCATTAAAAACAAAACGATTACAAGTGAAGCTGTCAAAATAATACCGGAAATACTAATCCATAAATATAACTGTCGCTCTTTTTCTAAAGAAGCGATACGCATCTCTTTCTTTTCGGCTTCGTATTTCGTTTGTAAATCAACTATCTGATACTGAAATTCTTTATTGATAGATTCTTTAAAAATTTCCACTCCTTTCCCGATATAATAATTTGCTTTTTCTAACTTTCCTAAGTACATATTTACCTGGCCTAAATTAAAGTTAATATAAGAAGTAAGATCAGGCCGTATGGAATCAATTTCCCAAGCATTTAAAAATTCGACTTCACTTTCTTCATATCTTTTTTGCGTAAGATAAACTATTCCGAGCTTATAGTGTGCACCTCTAATCAAATAAGGATACTCTAATTGTCTTGCTATACTCATATATTCTTTCGCATATTCTTCCGCTTTTTCCAAATCATTATACCCTATCATGTATATATTAACTAAAACATCAAGATTTGCACATTCATTCATTTTGTCATTTATATCGTGAGCATATTCCAATGACAATAAAGCATAATCCAATGCCTTTTGGTATTCTTTCTTTGTTTCACTATAAATTCGTGACAGGAAATGATAAATACTTATAAACTCTCTATTGTTTCCTAATTCTTTAACTATTTCTTCCGCTTTTTCAAAGTATTGAATTGCTATGTCATAGTTGTCCATTTCCAAATATATAGCCCCTATATTCGTAAGTGTTATTTGTTGTTGAGATTTGTTAAAAATTGTTTCTTCTTTTTCATATATGGCTAATGCTTTAAATAAATAATCCAATGCTGTTAATCTATTTCCCTGAGAGTGATAATAATACCCTAATGCTCTATAGATATAAACTATCCTGTTTTCCGCTTTTATTTCAGTTGCATATTTTAGAGCGACTTCATACCTGTTAAGAGCTTCATCATAATTTCCCTCCATACGATAAATATCACCTAAAAAGGCTTGAAAACATGCTATCCAAGATTTATTCTTCTCTTTTTCAGCAATACGCAATCCCTCTTGAGAATAAAATATTGCTTTATCTTTATCACCGAAAAATCTGTACTCATAGAAAATATCACGGTATAGAATGAACTTTTCTTCGAGTGATATGTTATTGTTATTCAATATATTCACCAAAGAATCCACATTTTTAATCTGGCCGGTAATCTCTACAGCGCCCA
>Ga0099364_10004180_pt1 | contig 21955 bp, 22 predicted proteins | sample TergutTh196P3_FD_73070 | JGI IMG/M metagenome (GOLD analysis project Ga0099364, IMG submission 73070) | Microcerotermes parvus P3 segment gut microbial communities from Pointe-Noire, Republic of the Congo - Th196 P3 | ecosystem: Host-associated > Arthropoda: Insects > Digestive system > Gut ...
TTTTCCCCCACTTCAAAACGCGATAATTGCTGTTGCGTGATATGCGCCTTTTTTGCCAGTTCAGCTTGTGTTAGGTTTTGTTTTTGACGTTCCTCTTTTACAGCGCGGCGCAGTTCGCGCTCAAAACAACGAGCCGCCCAAAGTTCCGCAAATTCAAGGTCTTTGCAATTTTCTTCAATCGCGCTGCTAATATCCATAGGCGCAAAATATCCGTCCTCTGAATAATATTCTTCTTCTGTTATATCCATTTTAGAGATTATTTTTCGCATTTCACGGCTGACGCCTTTAATTTGACCTTTGTTTAATTTTTGCATTACAATCACCTCAAATAAATTTTTTGTTCAATTCTTTTTCTAAAATTTTTGCTCGTTTTATAACGATTTCCTTGTCTATTTTTTCAGTTTTATTCTTTTGTTTTCGGCAAGCGTGAAGAAGATAAATGTCGTTGTTGTTTTGAGTTATATAAAAAATACGGTTATGCTTGTAAAAATATATTTCATATATTTTGCCTTGCCAGTGCTTTATTTCAAGAGCTTCTAACCCATATTCTTCAAGATGTGAAATTATAGCATAACCAAAAGATTTTTCGTCTGCCGAGAGTGCATCAAGATATTTTCGTATATAACTCTTTCCGCTGGAACTTTTAAATTCTTTAACATTCATATTGCTCACTCCCTATAAGTATATTATACATCAATATTGGTGTATTGTCAAGTATTTTTTTCAATTTTTTCAAAAATTCCTTGTTTTAAATTTCCATAGAGTAATAAAATTTACTCTTGACAAATATAAAATCATATAGTATAATAAGTGCATATACATATACATAATTATATCATAAAACAAAACAAATTTTAGGAGGATTTTCATGAAAAAATTTTTAGCAATCACACTTACGCTTGTTATGTGTCTGCCGCTTGTAACTATTCCCGCTTTTGCGGCGGCTACATTATCGCTTGACAAAACGAACTATAATTTGGGTCAAGAAATAACCGTAACAGTTAGCGGTATTACGGCGCAAATGGTGAACGACGGAGGATTTTTGGGAATCTATAGGCAAGGAAACGCGAACAATGAATGGTACTCGTACAAGTATTTAGAGGAGTCAACGACACAATACAGTTTGACCGCGCCTAACGAAAGCGGGAATTACGAGATGCGGCTTTTCAACAAGGATATTAGTGGCAGTGAATCAACGGGTACAGAGGACAGACTTATCACGTCCGTACCATTTACTGTTGGCGGTTCTTCCACCAATAGCGGCAATAATAATAGCAATGCTGGACAGGAACAGCAGAACGATGATACCGTTGTCCGTTACCCCACAAAAGATGAATTTGATTGGGGCTTGGTAGATTTTGCTATGGGAAATCACTCCTTTACAGGCACTTTTGAAACAGATTGGGGAACGCTGTCTATGGTGCAAAACGGAAACAGCGTAACAGGAAATTACCCGCACGATATTGGTAAAATCGAGGGAACGGTTACAGACGGAGTTCTTTACGGCTATTGGTTGGAAAGCCCTTCATACGCGCCGCCTGCGGATGCCGGACAAATCGTGTTCGTAATGAACGCGGACGGCAATAATTTTATAGGTTGGTGGAGATACGGAAATAGTGGAAGTTGGGCGCTTTGGTCGGCAGGTAGCCGCAATGTGCAAGATACTTCGGATTGGGCTTCTGATGAAATCTCGAAAGCGGACGCACTCGGTCTTATCCCCGATAGCTTGCGTGGTGAGGATTTGACAAAACCTATCACACGCGCGGAGTTTGCGGCGGTAGCTGTAAAGACCTATGAGGCGCTTTCCGGCACGGCGGCTCTCCCCGCCACGACTAACCCCTTCACCGACTGCAATGACATTGAAGTATTAAAGGCGTATAACGTGGGTATCACGGGCGGCACTTCCTCGACAACCTTTGACCCGGATATTTTACTTAACCGCGAACAGGCGGCAACAATGCTGACCCGCGTATTCAAACGTGTTACCAAGCCCGGTTGGACGCTTGCGACAGACGCGGATTTTACTCTTGACTACACAAAACCCGCAGCTTTCGCGGACGATAACGATATATCCGACTTTGCGAAAGACAGCGTTTATTTTATGGCGGCGAACGGCATAATCACGGGAACAGGCGGCAACAGGTTCAGCCCGAAAGCGGTAACGCCCGAACAGCAGGCGCAGGGCTACGCGCAGGCGACACGCGAACAGGCGCTGGTTATCGCCGTGAGAATGGTTGAAAACCTCGAATAGTAGGGTACGGCTTCCTAGACGCGCCGCCGGTAAAATCAGCGTTTTTCTTTGTTTTGCGGTCGGGCATGGAAGCCCGACCCTACAGATATGGTTCAAATACACCCCTGCTGACATCCCCGAAGTTGATTATGTTGAGGATTGGATGATTCCGACATACGGTGTTGTTACTGCGGCTTCGGAAGCACAAAGCGTATTAGTACAGTTTTCAATTACGGTTTGCGGAATTACTAAAGCAGAAGTAGACAACTACCGTGAATTACTAAAATCGCATGGTATGAGTGAAAGCGGAAATGGCAGTATGTACAAAAATGATAATGTTGAAATTGGATTGGGCACGTCCGGTGTCGAAACAACCAAAGACAGCGAGCTGTATATCACAATTCAGAAACCTTAACAGATTTTCGTACAGGCGGGGCGGAGAGCTGCTCCGCCATTTTTATGTGTGTAAATTTTATTCACCCGCGAAATTTTTTCACTTGTTTAAAATTTTTACAATTGCAGCGTTATCAGTACATCGCTTTTTATACTGCGTGAAAAATATGTAAAAGATTTGACAGCGCTGTTTGTAAATTATTCATAATTTTGTGTTATAATGCAAATATAGTGCAAAAAATCGGGAAAAACAAAATTTACTCAAAAAATTTGCCGGTAAAACTGAAACAAAATGTGTTTCGAAATCGGCTGATTAAAATAAATAAGGAGAACAAAGAAAATGAGAAAAGTAATAGGCGGAAAAACTTATGACACAAGAACGGCTAAACTGATAGGGGTAAAATACGAAGGCTCTTTCGGTCAGCCGAACGGATTTGAGGAACAGCTTTTTGCAACAAAAAACAAGCAGTATTTTTTATACGGAATGGGCGGGCAAGAGAGCAAATATACAAAACCTGAAATCGTGGTGCTCACGGAAAAAGAGGCCGGAAACTGGAAAAAAGAAAATTTAAAATAAATGAATAATTTGATTTTATTTGTTTGTACGGGCAACACCTGCCGTTCACCTATGGCGGAATATTATTTCAACTGTAAATCAATTGATTTTAAGGCCGTATCACGCGGAATTTATGCTGCGGCAGACGGTGTTATGGCAAATAACGCGCAGTTGGTGCTGCTTGAAAACAATATTATACCAAACACAGACATTCTGACGCACAAATCCAAACAGATTGACGAAAATATTATAAAAGACGCCGCGCGTGTATACGGAATTACGGAAAACCACGCGGAGATTCTGCGTGCAAATTATCCGGAATACGCCGGGAAAATACTTGCCGTGCCGGAGAATATATCCGACCCTTACGGATCGGACATTGAAATTTACAGGGAATGTTTTACAAAAATAAAATGCGCGGTTGACATAATAATTAAAAATTTAAGCGGAGACTGCTGATTGTTATGGAAAAATTTAATATCATTCCGGTGTCCCCCGGTCATCTCGCGGAAATTCTTTGCATAGAGCGCGAAAGCTTCGCCGACGCTTGGAGTGAAGCCATGTTTATCGAGCTTTTGGTAAATCCGCTTGCTCACGGATTCGTCGCCGAACTCGGCGGTGAAATTTTGGGATATATAATGGTTTATATTATACCCCCGGAAATTCAAATATTAAATATCGCAGTAAAAAAATCGGCGCGGAATAAAAAAATCGGTTCGCTGCTGCTCAAATCGGTTTTGGAGCAGCCGGATATAAGCTGGGTGACGCTGGAGGTCCGCGAATCCAATATACCCGCAATAAATCTATATAAAAAGTTCGGGTTCCAAATCGATGGAATCCGAAAAAATTATTATAGAAAACCCAAAGAAAACGCCGTGCTTATGAGTTTATGCATCAATATTTATCCAGATTCTCATCGCGTGTGAAATAATATATATTCCTGCGGGAATTTACGCTTAACACCACGCCGATGCACAGCAGCGAGCTTAAAACCGAAGAACCGCCGTAACTGAAAAACGGCAGGGTTACACCTATAACCGGCAGCATCCCGAGACACATACCTATATTTATTATAATCTGCGCGATAAACATCGCCATAACGCCGGCACATATAAGCGAACCTGTATTATTTCTCGCACTGCGGGAGATTATGAGTATGCGCACAATTATAAGCGTTAAGATTATTATTGTAATCATTGCGCCGATAAATCCAAATTCTTCACCTATCGCCGAAAATATAAAATCCGTCCACTGCTGCGGCACACGGGGACTCCGCCCCTGCGTTATCGGTCCCTGCTGCCAGCCTTTACCGAACAGACCGCCGGAACCTATCGCCTGCATCGAACGGTGAACCTGATATGTCCAGTCATCAACAACACCGGGCTCAAAACCGCGCATTATACGCATTTTCCGGTATTCCGGCATAAGGACTTCCCAATTCCAAAGTATGGGAGCCAGCGCGGTGAGTACAAAAGCGCCGCCCAAAAAATACCATAAACTCACCCCTGCCGTAAAACACATAGACAAAAACACAAAAGAATAGATCAAACCGTTTCCTAAATCCCCCGCCCATAAAATCAATCCGAAAGGCAGCAAAAAATATATCCCGAGGAATATAATATTTTTCAGGCTGTTTATATGTTCCTTGTTTTTGTCGAGGTGATTGGCTATTGTTATAATAAACGCTATTTTTACAAATTCAGAAGGCTGTATGCCTACGGGTCCGATTCTGAACCAGCTCGTGTTGCCCAAATCCGCACCCGTACCGAAAAGGCGCACGGCGACAAGCGAAATCAATGAAATTATATATAAATATTTCCAATATTTTAAAATGTGCATATAATCCGATTTAGAAATCACTGCCGCACCGGAAATGCCGAGAAGAATCGCAGCTGTCTGAGCTAACAAACTCCGTGTCTGGTTGCCCAGGTCAGGACGGAAAACAAAAATATTCGTTGAGCTTTTTACCGCAATAAACCCGAAAAATAATGCTGCGCATACGCATATAACCAGAAACCAGTCTATTGTTTTCAGGTGTTTGACTATATCGCGAAACAACATTTTCATAAAATTTTATCCCCGTTTTAACATAAAATATTCATTCTATCAACGATTTTTCCTGCCATTTGCGGCTGCGGAACCGCACAACCGCGAACAGCGCCCGCACCGCCCAGTCAGCAAACATCGCGCTCCATACTCCGACAACCCCCCAACCGAGCAAATCGCCGAGTATGTATGCGAACAAAACGCGCACCGACCACATGGTGATAATTGATACCGTCGTTGTATAGCGCACATCTCCCGCTCCCCTCATGCCGGAAAACAATATAAACGCAGCCGGCCAGACCGTCGGCATAAACAATTTCATCAGCAGGACAAGCCTTGTTATAAGCCCGCGTATTTCTTCCAAATTAGCGGCGCTGAAATTGCCTGTATAGAAATTTATCAAAGTGGGGGCGATGGGCAAAAATATCAAATTATTGATCACGAGCAATCCCATCGCCAAAAATACTATATTGCGCAGCACGGCATAGGACTGTTCGCGCTCGCCCGCTCCCGTCAATCTGCCGATTAAAGCCATCGCCACAATGCTCATGCTGTTCGCCGGCGCCGCTATTATATTAAATATCGCCCCTGTGACGCTGTTCGCCGCAACGTGCGTATCCCCGGTAAAATTCCTGAATGTTATCGTCCTTCCGAATTGGAATATAAGGTTTTCCGTGCTTCCGTATAAACCTATGCGCATTATTTGCTTGATATATTTGAATTGAGGTTTAAATAATTTCGAAATATTTGTAATATACTCTTTTTTTAACATAAGATAAAACGCAACCGCCGCGCCGACAAACCGCGCGGTTATAACAGCTATCCCCGCCCCGTATATGCCGAGATCGAAAATATATATCAAAACGCCCGCAACCGCCGCATTCAGCGCGCCCGTCACAAAAGAAATCCGCATAGGGCTTTTGGCGTCTCCCGAACCGCGCAGTATTCCGGCGGCTGTCGCGCTTATATTGAAAAACGGGTATGACACGGCACTCAGCCGAAGGTATGTCATAGCATAACCGAATGTTTCGCCCTCGGCTTTGTCCGCGCCGAGCAGCGCGGTAAAAATAAACCTGCCGAATATTAAAAATACTGCGGAAACAACAACCGCGATAAAAAAACACAGCATAATCGCTTGTTCTGCCGTATATTTTACTTCTTCGGTTTTACGCGCGCCTATATACTGGCTCACAATAACCGTCGCGCCCAGCGAAACGCTTCCGAGCACCGCGAAAGCGAGCTGATTGAGCTGTTCCGACAAATTGACGGCCGATACTATATAATCGGCGTGTTCGCGGACCCGCGCAAGCATAAGGGAATGTACGGTGCTCATCATGGCCAGTATCAGCTGCTCTGTCAAAACAGGCAGAAACATGGCAAATATCAGTTTATTATCGGAGTTTTTTATAAAATCCGCGAATTTTACGGGCATATATTTTACCAACTTTATAATCAGAATGATTAATTATAACATATTTTTATCAACTTTACAAGATATAATTCCTTTAAAATTTACAAAAAATTTTCTGTTTTAGTTGTATGTGTACAAAAATTTCTGATATATTTATATATAACAAGGGGTCATATATATTTTTTAAGATATATTTTCAGGAGGAGAAAAAATGAGATTGCTGTTGGTTGAGGACGAGGTTGATTTAGCAGAAACCCTTCTGCACTTATTCAAACGCAACAAATATGAGGCGGATGCGGTGAATGACGGGAAATCCGGCGAAGAAAAAATATTGACCGGCGCATATGACATGATAATTCTTGACAGAATGCTGCCGGAAAAAGACGGTTTGGACGTTTTGAGGGATATAAGAAAACAGGGGGTCACAACGCCTGTGCTGTTTTTAACCGCAAAACACACAACAGAAGATAAAATCATGGGGCTTGATGCGGGTGCGGACGATTATCTCACAAAACCGTTCGCCAACGAAGAGCTGCTCGCCAGAGTCCGCGCGCTGGCGCGGCGCAATACGGAAGTTACGGAGATTGAGGAGCTGATTTTGGGCAAATCCAAGTTTCTGCCAAGAAAAGGCGAGCTTTTATACGGCAGAAATTACGGCAAATCCATACCTTTGACCATGAAAGAAACCGGTATTCTGGAAACGTTGGTTAAAAGCGGGGATATGCCCGTTTCAAAAGAAGATTTGCTGAACAAGCTCTGGGGGCCGGAAAATGACGGGGATGTGAATATAGTCGAGGTTTTCGTTTCTTATATGCGCAAAAAAATCGTACCGGAATGCGGGTTTTCAATAATTACGCAGAGGAGTTTGGGTTACAGGATAAAGTTAGGATAAAAAATGCTCCAAAAATTAAAAAAACTTAAAATCAAACTGGCTTCGATCAACGTCGTTTCGATAGGAATAATTTTTTTGATTATTTTTGTTTCTGTATATTTTTTATTCGAATGGACGCTGATACGGCATGAGCGGACGCTTTTATACAATATCGCGCTCACCGAAAGTATCCCGCATGAAGAAGAGGAACCGGTTATATTCGAGGCGCTGACCGTCGAAGAAGAATATCTGATGATGTTTTCGATAAAGACCGATCTTTCCGGTGAAATTCTGACATATTCGGCCAATATTATTCATCGCCCGGATTTTCTCGCGTTTCTGCTCGAATTGGTCGTTGAGCTGGCTTATGAGGACGGAGTTTTAATAAAAGAAGTCGGTGATGTTGCTTTTTTTGATGTGAAATTCGCATATTTTGTTTCCGAAAGAACCAACGGCGTTATATATGCTTTTATCAGTACGGAAAAACGCGAAGAGATGCTCCGCAATTATATTTATATAATGGCGGCCGGGTTTATCACGGCGCTTATGTGGCTGCTTTTCACAAGTCTGTTCATCGCGGGCAAAGCGATTGTGCCGATACGGAATTCCATGGAAACACAGGAAAAATTCATCGCCGACGCCTCTCACGAGCTGCGCACGCCTCTTGCCGTTATACGCTCAAATGTGGAGATGATAATGGACGAGCCGGAGCTCACCGTCAAAGAAAACTTGAAATGGCTTGAATATATCCTTAAAGAAGCTAAGCGTATGGCAAAAATAACCGAAGATTTGTTGTTTTTAAGCAATTACGATATAAATAAAAACAAAAAAGAATTGGGCGTACAAAAAGAAAAACTCAACTTAAGCGTGCTTATTTCCGGCATATATGATTCATTTTATAAGCTGCTGGAAGAACACGGTCTTTCGGGAAGTAAAAATATAGAGCAGGATATATATATATATGCAAACGAAAACCAAATCCGGCAGCTTGTGACGATTCTGCTCGATAACGCGATAAAATACACCAAAGAAGGCGGAGTTGCGCTGGAGCTTGAACAAAAAGAGCAGGAAGCGTATATAAGAGTAATCGACACCGGTCAGGGGATTGCGGAGGATATGCTTGAAAAAATTTTCGAGCGTTTCGTCAGAACGGATAAAGCGCGCTCAAGGGAAGCGGGAGGCGCGGGACTGGGACTCAGCATAGCAAGAAGCATCGCAAAAGAGCACAACGGACAAATAACGGCGGCGAGCGAATCGGGGAAAGGCTCGGTTTTCTGCGTGAGGTTCCCGCTGTGTTTGATATAAAATTTTTTTTTAACAACAACTTAAAGGAGTAAAAACAATGAAAAACAGTAAACCAAAAAAAATATTCGTATTTATACTCGCTCTTGCGCTGGCTGTAACGTTTATGCCGGCGGTTTCGGCTTCGGAACCTCCGGCCGGCGCGCAAATCACGGATATATACAGCCCGTGGGCTGAATTTTATGTATTGATGGCGGACGCTTACGGGCTGGGCAATGAGGGTACATACTCGAATTTCAGAGGCGGGTTGACCGAGGGTAAGTTTTCGGCTGTGCTTGAGTCTTTGGATAAAAACTTCGTTTATGAATTTGAAGATATAAACAACACTGTGACGCGGGGAGAGGTTATCGCCGGGCTCTACGGAATTATAACGGGAGAACCGGACGCCGGCGAAGAAGCTCTGGAGTATTTTATAAATGAAAGGCTGATAAGCGGCAGGGCTTCGGGAAACTATCAGCTCGATGAAATCTGCACGGTTGAAGAAATGATTATTTTTTCTGTCAGGGCATACGAGCATATCAACCGTCTTGCGGAAAATTATTCCAGCGGATTTTTCTGGCAGGTGAACGGCGGCAAAAGTACGGTGTATCTGCTCGGCTCGATTCATTTCGGCGATATTTCCATATACCCGATGAGCAAAGCGATAGAAGACGCATTCGCCTCTTCGCCTAACTTCGGCGTTGAAGTCAATGTTGCGGCAATAAGCGAAGAAGACCTCGCATATATTTCACAGCAGCAGCTTATTCTTGACGGTACCGTAATTTCGGACTATATTTCGCCGGAAACTTATGAGCTGTATGCCGAGGTGATGCAGATGCTTGAGCTGCCCGCCGAGGTTTACGATTATATACAGCCTTGGGCGGCGTCCACCATGTTAACAAACATTATAGCCGAATTAAGCGGCAGCGAGGAGTCTCCGGTGCTCGCGGTGCTCGGCATGGATATGCACTATTTAATAAAAGCGGCTCTTGCTCGCAAAAATATATTTGAGCTTGAAAATGTAAGGCTGCAAATAGATATGCTCGCTTCTTTTTCCCCTGAACTTCAGGAAATGCAGCTGCTGGAGAATTTAACCGGCTTTATGTCGCTGGCTTACGGTCAAACCGAAGAGGACGCGGAAGCGCAGGCGGCAGCGGCCGGAGAGGTGTTTTTGACTATGCTTGAAGCGGTGAGGGACGGCGATGACGAGGTTATGGGCATGATGCTCGGCGTGGGCGTTGATATTGAGGAGCTCGACCCGCTTGCTTTTGAGCTGCTGGATAAACTGCTGCGCCAAAGGGACAAAGGTATGGCGGCTTCGATAGCCGCGCTTCTGGAAGACGGCAGCTCCGGCGATTATTTTATTATTATCGGCGCGGCTCATTTTATAGGCGAAGGCGGCAATATCATCGAGCTTTTGGAAGAGATGGGATATGATGCCACGAGAATAAAATAACTCTTAAGGGGCTTTATACATTATGCAAAAAATAAACATAAGAGGAGTGGAATTCTCGAATGTTGATATGCGGGAAACGCTGGAGTTCGTTAAAAAAAATATAGAAGATAAAAACAAAGCCGCGATATACACGCTCAACGCGGAAATAACGCAGAACTGTATAGATGATAACCTGTTTTATCTGATAAACTCGGCGGATATGATAATCCCCGACGGTGCGGGGGTTGTGCTTGCGTCGCGCATACTGAAAACGCCCCTTAAAGAAAAGGTTGCGGGGATTGATTTGGCTTATAATATAATAGATTACCTTGGAGAGTCCGGCGGAGTGTTGTTTCTGCTCGGTGCAAAACCCGAAATAGTTGAAAAAGCGGCGGATAATCTATGTAAAAAACATAAAAACCTTAAAGTTTTTTATAACGACGGATATTTTAAGCCGGAAGAAAACAAAAAAATCACAGATAAAATAAACGAATCTGAAGCGGACGCCGTTTTTGTCTGTTTAGGCGCACCCAATCAGGAAAAATGGATTTATGAAAATAAAGCCGGGATAAACAAGGGCGTTTTAATCGGTCTTGGCGGTACGATCGATAATATAGCCGGGTTTAACAAGCGCGCTCCGGGGATATTTATAAAATTAAATCTTGAATGGTTCTACAGACTGATAAAAAATCCGCGCAGGATCAAAAGGTTTATGAAGCTGCCCAAGTTTATTTTCGGAACATATTTTTCTAAAAATAAAAAAGGTTAATAATATTTATTATATAATTTAACAATTCTGCGGTATAATTTAAATGTATGCTGTACGCTGAATTGATGGATTGGAGAATTTTTAATGGATAACAGGGAAGACAATAATTTAGATGATATTGAAAAGGATATAGGTATCGAAAAAACACCCGTAATGGCTGAAGCGGTCAGTTTTTTAGCGGAATTGCAAAACAAAGAAGATATTGATATTGACGAAATACCGGAAGAACAAGCCGAAAAACTGAGATTTGCCGAACATTTATTTGAATGGGTGGAAATCTTTTCCAGCGCTTTGCTGACGGTTATACTGCTGTTCACATTCATTTTCAGAATGGTCACGGTCGAGGGTCCGAGTATGCAGGAAACGCTTCACGCCAAAGACAACTTAATAATTTCACATCTTTTTTATACGCCGAAACAAAACGATATAGTGGTGATACAGGTACCGAACAACCCCCATTTTCTTGACCCGATAATAAAAAGGGTTATAGCGGTTGAAGGGCAGACGGTGGATTTTGATTTTGAAGATTGGAAAGTTTATGTTGACGGCGAAGAAATTTATGAGCCCTATATCAACCGTATCGCAGGGGTATGGATGAATCCTTCCCATGATACGCTTCCCATAACCATCGAGCCGGGCAAAATTTTTGTAATGGGAGATAACAGGAACAATTCCGCCGATTCGCGCAGCTCTTCGCTCGGTCAGGTTGATGTGAATGATGTTGTGGGACGGGTTATATTCAGAATTTTTCCGTTTGATCAATTCGGGGCGGTGAGAGCATCGAGTGAATAACGGCGGTTCTGAAGGGAAACACTCTGTCAACCCGATACAGTGGTTTCCGGGTCATATGGCAAAAACGCGCAGGCTCATATCCGAAAATCTTAAACAAGTCGACATAGTGTTTGAGCTTCTCGACGCGCGTGCGGTCAGCTCGAGCAGAAATCCCGAAATCAAAAAACTGACGGCAGGCAAGCCGGTTTTGACGCTGCTTAATAAAAGCGATCTGGCCGATGCCGCAATAAATAAAAAATGGCTTGAATATTTTAAAAGCGCGGGGGAGAATGTTCTTTTGGCCGACTGCAAAAATTTTACCGGAAACAATAATATATATACAGAAACAAAAAAAATTTTAAATGAGAAACTCGAACGCTATAAAAATAAAGGCATGGCGGGGCGGCGGCTGCGGGCTATGATTTTGGGTATACCCAATGTGGGTAAGTCTTCGCTTTTAAACAAATTGTGCGGCGCTGCCAAAGCCAAAATTGAAAACAGGCCCGGTGTGACTTTGAGAAAACAGTGGGTATCGGCGGATACGGGGCTGGAACTTCTTGATACGCCGGGGGTTTTATGGCATAAATTCGAGAGCGAGGAAGTGGGTTTGAATTTGACGTTTATCGGCTCGATAAAAGACGATATACTCGATGGTCCTGAAAATGCGGTAAAATTGTGCGGTGTTCTTTACAGGAAATATCCCGCTGAGCTGTGTGCGAGATATAAATTAAAAAATTTACCGGAGAATATCAGCGGTTATGAAATTTTCGAAAAAATTGCGCGCGGGCGCGGCTTTATGGCGTCCGGCGGCGAAATTGACGATGAGAGATGTGCGAAAACGATACTAACGGAGTTCCGTGCCGCAAAAATCGGACGCATATCGCTTGAAGAACCGGAGTGAATATCTATATGATGAACTGGGAGCTTGAAAACAGTTTGATATGCGGTGATATACGTGAAAATTTTATCTGCGGCACAGACGAAGCGGGGAGAGGCCCATTGGCGGGCGACGTATATGCGGCAGCGGTCATTCTGCCGCACGGGCTTGAGATTGAAGGGCTTTTTGATTCCAAAATTTTAAGCCCTAAACGGCGGGAAAAATTATATGACATAATAATTGAAAGCGCCCTCGATTACGCCGTTGCCTCAGCGACAATAATGGAAATTGAAACCCATAATATACTGAATGCTTCGCTTAAAGCTATGCGCAAAGCGGTTGACGGCTTAAAAATCAAGCCGGATTATATACTTATTGACGGCCACATTGTGAGAGGGTTTGAGGATTTGAGGGCGCGCGGTATAATAAAGGGGGACGCGATTTCGCCGAATATCGCGGCGGCGAGTATTTTGGCAAAAGTTGCGCGGGACAGATATATGTGCGAGCTCGCTGAGATGTATCCGTTTTATAAATTTGAAAAAAATAAAGGGTATGCCACAAGAGAACATATTGAAAGACTGCAGGCGTTCGGGAAAAGCCCCGCTCACCGTGACAGTTTTTTGAAAAAGATTCTGCCTTGAAGGGAGGCGGCCGCCGATTTAAAAATATATGGAAAAAGAAAATAACAAAGAAGCCGGGGATTACGGAGAAAACATAGCGCGCACATATTTGGAGAGCAAAAACTGTGTGATACTCGCGCAGAATTACAGATTTCTGCGGCGCGAGATCGATATAATCGCCAGAGACGGGGAATATATCGTTTTTGTCGAGGTTAAAACACGCACCGGTACACATTTCGGCACTCCCGCCCAAAGCGTTAATTTAAACAAACAGAAACATATAATTTCGGCGGCGAGGGGCTGGCTGCTTAAAAATAAAACAACGCTGCAGCCGCGGTTTGATATAATTGAGGTTTACCGTGATATAAAAAACAATAAAAATTATGTCCGGCGCATAGAAAACGCGTTTATACTGACAAATAAAAACAGATAATTATAAAAATAAACAAAAATCGGAGGGAATTTAACATGGGCGAAAAAAGAAAAGCGTTGATAGTCTGGGGCGGCTGGGACGGTCATGAGCCCGAACTTGTCGCAAAACGCGCGGAAAAGATTTTAAAAGCCGAAAACTTTGAGGTGACGGTCAAAGATACGCTTGACGCGTTTCTTGACTACGATTATCTTACAACACTCGATTTGATTTATCCGTGCTGGACAATGGGGCAAATTACGGGCGAACAGCGCGGACCTGTTTCAAAGGCTGTTGCTTCCGGCGTCGGGCTAGCGGGGAACCACGGAGGGATCAACGACGCGTTCAGGAACGATACCGAATGGCAGTTTATGTGCGGGGGGAACTGGGTAGCTCACCCGGGCAACGACGGCACGCCGTATAAAGTCAATATAAAAAACAATTCGAGCGCGATAACGTTCGGTCTTAACGATTTTGATGTTGCGAGCGAACAGTATTATCTGCATGTTGACCCTGCGGTTGAGGTGCTTGCGACCACAAGGTTCCCTGTGGCGAACGGTCCGCATATCACAAACAAGCACGTGGATATGCCGACAGTCTGGACAAAAATGTGGGGATACGGCAGAGTGTTTTATACCGCGCTGGGGCATCATGACGATGTGTTTGATATACCCGAAGCGGGCGAGATTTTGCGGCGCGGTATGCTTTGGGCGGCGGATGGCAAAAAAATCGCGGAGGCGAACGGCACCACCGACCCGTCGGCGTTCTTCACGGCTACGTTTGTTTAAAATTTATATTTAACCACAGGAGGAAATTTTTATGGCAAAAAAAATTAAAGCCGGTATAGTCGGCTGCGGCGTTATTTCCGAGATTTATATGCAGAACCTGACGGCAAGGTTTAAAAACGTCGAGATTGTCGCGACGATGGATTTGATCAGGGAACGCGCGGAAAACCGCGCAAAACAGTTCAATGTGCCGAAAGTGCATGAGCTTGAGGATTTTTACAAAGATCCGGATATTGAGCTTGTGGTCAACCTTACCACCCCGCAGTCGCATTATGATGTGGATATGCGCTCTCTTAACAACGGGAAACACGTTTACTCTGAAAAACCGTTCGCTTTAAATAAAAAAGACGGCGATGAGATCACCGCGCTCGCAAAAAGTAAAGGGCTGCTCGCCGGATGCGCTCCCGAAACTTTTTTCGGCGGAGGGCTGCAGATGTGCCGTAAACTCATAGACGAGGGCTGGATCGGCTTCCCTGTCGCGGCCACGGCGTTTATGATGGGGCACGGTCACGAGAGCTGGCATCCCGACCCCGCTTTCTATTATGATTTCGGCGGGGGCCCGATGTTTGATATGGGTCCCTATTATCTCACCGCGCTTGTGTCTATGCTCGGTCCCGTGGATAAAGTTGCGGGAGCGACTAAAATCACGTTCCCAACGCGCACCGCCACCTGCAAAGAGAAATACGGCGAGATAATACCTGTCAATGTACCCACTTACGTTACCGGCACCCTGACGCATAAATCCGGCGTTATCTCGAATATTATCACCACGTTCGACGTTTGGGATTCGCATCTGCCCAATATAGAGATATACGGCTCGGAAGGCGGGCTGCGCGTACCTGACCCGAACACGTTCGGCGGACCTGTGTTATATAAAAAGCCGGGTATGAAAGAATGGAAAGAAATACCCATAGTGTTCGCTTATCAGGAGAACAGCCGCGGTATCGGCGTATCAGATATGGCTCAGGCGATTTTAAACAAAAGAGCGCACCGCGCGAGCGGGGATATGGCGAATCATGTGCTTGATATCATGTGTTCAATACACGATTCAAGCGATGAGAATAAAATCATAGCGCTTAAAACCACATTTGATAAACCCGCGCCGCTGCCTCTCGGGCTTATGGACGGGGAGCTGGACGGCTGAACTTAAAAATTAAAAAAAACAGGAGGGTAAATTGCTTATGATTTTGGGTATATGTTCGGGAACAGACGAAAATTCCGTTAAATTGGTAAAAGATATCGGGTATAGATATATCGAAACATGGCTGCCGAACCTTTACGGTGCGGATAATAAAGCAAAATACGAAACTTTCCTCGGCGCTCTCGCCAAAAATAAAATAAGATGCGAGGTGGGTCAGTTCGCTTTTCCCGGCGAGTATAACCCCGAAGGGAAACAAACCGAAGAAGCGCTTGAAAAAATCAGGGAATATGTGTATAATCTGCTCGATGCGACCTCGGATTTATGCATTGAAAGGGTGGTTATAGGCGGAGGGGGCGCGAGAGCTCTGCCTTCGCCGGACAAGTTTGATAATGTGATGGAGCAGTGCGCGGATATTTTAAAATACGCGGTATCCCCCGCGCTTGACGATTTCGGGGTTATCGCAGTGATTGAGCCGCTTGTCAAGGGGGAAACGCCCATGCTGAACACAACGCATGACGGCGTGACTGCCGCCCGCCTTGCGGATAAACCCAATATAAAAGTGATGGTTGACCTGTATCATTCCGGAAACGAGGATAAAAATTTCGATAAATTCCCGGAATACAAAGGCTATATTTTACATTCGCATATAGGTAAGCCGCAGCCGCGCGTTCATCCTTCGCCGGACGACGGCTATGATTACGCGCCGTTTTTCGCGGCTCTGCGCTCCGCCGGGTTCAACGGCAGAATGTCGCTTGAAGCGGGTTCGAGCACCCCGGATTATAAAACAAGTCTGGAAAACGCGTTCAAAGCGCTTGAGCCGCTGTTGTGAAATATTAAATCAATATAACCTATGGGAGCGCGTGTGAAGCGCGTTCCCGTAATTTTAATAAAAATTTGTGTTTAAAAATACTTGACAGAACAGAAAAAAAAGTGTATAATATTATATATTATATCTTTTGAGATTATAATAATGCGAGAGTGGTGGAATTGGCAGACACGCACGTTTGAGGGGCGTGTGCCTATGGCATACGGGTTCAAGTCCCGTTTCTCGCACCAAAAAACGAGAAACCGCATATGCAGGAGTTTAACTCGCATATGCGGTTTTCTGCTGTACTTATCAATCCTAATCGGGCGAATAGTAAACTTTGCTTTTGTTCGTTCCTTCGCTGCTAAGTTTACCGCTGTCAACCAATTCTTTAAGATACACCCGCGTGCGCGCAGAACTCAACCCGGTATAGTCCGCAATTTCAGAGGCTCTGAATCTTTTCCCGTTTTTTTCTTTTTCAATAAAATCAAGTATTAATTTTAATTTATCGCTTGTTTTTATCGCTTGTTTATCGCTTGTTTTCAGTTTATCGCTTGTTTTTATCGCTTGTTTATCGCTTGTTTTTAATTTATCGCTTGTTTTTATCGCTTGTTTACCGCTTGTTTTCAGTTTATCGCTTGCGTATCCGAGCGGCAAAGTCAATTTTATGCGCAAACAGTCCGCATCTTCGCTGTAATAAGGCGTGCCTAAATTTTCTTTGTTCCAAACGCTGAAAATACTGGGTATGCCGCTCCCTGCCCGCTCGCCGATATTCAGCAGATTAAACATTTTCATTATTACAGAGTTGCGCGGGTCGGACACGCCGCCGCTTATCGCCAAATCAACGGGCAGCCTGAAAATGCCCGGATTTTCAAAGGTGATTATGTCTGCTTTGCGTTTGATTACCAGTCCGCAGCGCCCGTAATAATCGGCGTTTACCAAACAATTCACCAAAGCTTCGCGCACAGCTTTATGCACGGGAGTGTCTTCAACGCGCATATCGCCGGACAGTACGAACGGAACTTTCAAAGTTTGCGACAAACGATTTATTATTTTAAAATAAAAATCGCATATGTTGCCGCTCCATTCGCCGGTTGAGGAATAAATTCTGTCTGTCCAGCGAAAATCCGCGTCAAACTGTTCCTGATAATCAAGGAAATAATGCGGATATTCGCGCACGATTTCATAATCGTTACCGAACATCAAAAGCCCTGCGGCAGTAGGGCAGCGTTCCCGGCTGCCGCTCAGACCTGCGGCTCCGAGTTTATAAAGAAATTCATCGTCGGACAAATTTTCCCAAACATGGTCGGGGCGGCTCAGTTTTAGCCGGCTGCGGTATGATTTTACGGTATCGTAATTAAATACGCCGCTGTCCATATTTTCCAAAACAAGCATATCCTGTGTTTTAACGGCTTTATCGCGGTAAATCGCATTTATTTCTTCTTCTTTGCAGTGATAATCGCCTTCGCCGTCGCGCCTGAATGTGCCTTTAAGCGGGTTATCCCCGATGAAAACAGGTTTATCAATCCGTCCGGCGCACGGTACTTCTATGGTTATAAGGCTTTTTTTGTCGATTTCAATAATTTTAACTTTTGTGTTATCCAAAAGATTAAGACTCACTTTTTGCGGATTATTTATGGTATTCCAAAAATCAGCCACAAGTTTATCAGGGTTTTTAAGTCCGGTAACAGTTAATGTTTTATCGTCAGTTTCTTCCGCGCCGAGCAGGATTATCCCGCCGTCGGTATTGGCAAAAGCCGAATAGGTCTGCCATATACTCTGCGGCAGACCGCCCGCCGCCTTTTTGGCTTCAAATCGGTTATTTTCTTTATAGTTTTTAATATCAGTAAAATCAAACATTGTTATACACCCTTTCTGATTTCAACATATTGTATCACACAATTATGAACAGCCTGTTAATACATTGTTTTGGGCGCTGCGCGGGAAATTACGCTTGAACAGCCATGAATCTTGAAAATTACTGTTGCTTTTTTTCGACGGTTGTGGTATAATTGTATACACAAGATTAAACGGAGTGTGTGAATTTATGAGCGGCAAAAAAACAGATAACCCCCATGATACCCGCATGAAAGAACTGTTCCACGACAAAAAGGCGTTTATGAGCCTGCTTAAAGATTTGCTAAAAGCGGACTGGGCAGACGACATTGACGAGAGCAGCCTGAAGCGGAGCCCTAACACATATATACTGCCGGATTTCAGCGACAAAGAGGCTGATGTGGTGTATGAGTGCAGACTAAAGAACAGCGGCGAAAAGGTAATATTCTATGTGCTGCTGGAGAACCAGAGCCGTGTTGACTATAGAATGCCGTACCGACTGCTGCTGTATATAGTTGAGGTTTTACGCGACTATTACAACCACGCGGACGAAAAAGAGCGCAAACGCAAAGGCTTCAAGTTTCCGGCGGTGATACCGTTGGTGTTCTACACAGGGCGCAGGAAATGGACGGTACCGCTTACGCTGAGAGATATGTTCGCCGGGCAGGAACGGTTTGGCGACGCGTTGATTGATTTTAACTATAGCTTGATCGATGTAAAAACACCGGACGACGAGAGTCTCGAAAATATAGAGTCGAAACTGTTAGAGCTGATGATAAGGCTGGAGCGGTCGCGGGACTTTGACGAAGTGATGGACACAATCGGAAATTACAAAGCCAAGTTAATGGAGCTGAACGACGAGGAGAAGCGTGTGCTGAACGTGGCGTTCAAGATATTCAAGCAGATATATGGTGAAACCGGAGGGTTTGATTTAAGCAAAATATTATATGCCGAGAGCAGGGAGGTTGATGGAATGTTGGTGGATTTCAGAGCTAACACGCTTAAGCGTGATCGCATTATTAGGGCCGAAGGCAAGGCTGAGGGTAAGGTTGAAGGTAAAAAAGAAGAGGCAATTGAGATGGCAAAAAGAGCATTAAAAAAAGGTCTGCCCATAGATGATATAGTAGAATTGACAAAACTCACGGTGCAGGAAGTAGAAGCATTAAGCGGCGAAATATAACCCGCGCCCCGCCGGTGAATTGTTTCCGGCGGGGTCGTTTAATCCGGAGCATGAATTGCCTTTTTCGTTTGTGAAATTATGTATGTGAAAATTTATATTTTTTATTTTTATATAACCCTTGACAAACGTGCTAATGTGTAGTATAATAGTTGGTATAAAACAACTTAATAAAAAAATGCGGGCAACCGCAAAGGGACCCCCATCTCTTTGCAGTATGCCGTAGTGTGCACTGACCACACCGCGTTCAACATCGATTTTCTCGTACCCGCAGTTATATTATACATCATTTGACAAATTTAGTCAATATATATTTTATAAATGCGTCTGTTTAAAGGGATATTTATGTCGTGTGTGGTTTTGCACACGGCATTTTTTGTTTTTGAAAACAAAAAAAAGAAAATTTTCGGAGGATTGTGTATGAGAATCGGAAAAAATGTTAAAAAGATGATAGCGTTTTTCCTTGTGTTCGTGATGATTGCGGGAGCGCTGCCGGTACAAGTGTTCGCGGATTCAATGAGTGAGCAGGAAAATTTTGGGGAAGTTGAACTTTTTGATGAAGAAAATGAAGAAAATGAGGAAACAGGCAGCGAAGAAATTGGAGAGCCGGAAGATTTTGATTTTATTTTTGAATATGAAGATGAAGATTTTAAAATCGAAGATGAAATTTTTGAAGAACCCAATGAGCTTAGAAAATATGAAATACAAGAATATTTTTCGGAAACAAGCGATGATTTTTATACATCAAGTAATGTAACGATTATGGCTGAGGGAAAATGCGGCGATAATCTCACATGGACGCTTGATTCAGAAGGACTTCTAACAATCGACGGTACAGGTGCGATGGAGGATTTTTTATATTTAATTGATGATTGGGATTACAATTCACCATGGCGTTATTATCGTACAGATATTAAATTTATTATTATTTCAAACGGAGTTACGACTATTGGAAATTATGCATTTGAAGGGATTAGAAATCTCATGAGCATTATGATACCAAATACCGTTACAACTATTGGAGATGGTGCATTTTCTCGTTGCACTAGCCTAACGAATGTGATATTTGAAAATCCAAGCAGCGTTACTACGATTAAAACCGAAGCGTTTAATCATTGCAATAGTCTTGTGAGCATAACAATACCAAATACTGTTAACACAGTTGAGAGTCTTGCATTTGCGAATTGTATTAATCTTAAAAACGTGACAATATCCAACAAAGTTACTATTATAGAAATGTTAACGTTTTCCGGTTGCACTAGTCTAACGAATGTGATATTTGAAAATCCAAGTATTGTTAAAACTATTGGATTTGGTGCATTTTCCGATTGCACTAGTGCCTTGTAAAGTTTAAAACTGTAACAAAAAGTTAAAAAATATATGATACACTATATGTCAAAAAAGACAGGAGTGTGGAATAAAATGCCGGAAACAAAATACAAAATAAAATTAAGTGAAGAAGAAAAGAAAATGCTGCATGAAATAACGCATAAAGAGACGAAAAGTTCGATAAAAGCGATATTACACGCGAATATCTTACTAAAAAGCAACGAAAACAATCAAGAAGCGCCGAGAAGTGTGCGAGAAATCGCAGAAATCTTTGAAGTATCGCCGACAACAGTAAATCAAGTGAAAAAGCTATACACAGAAGAAGGAATGGAAGCAGCGCTAAATCGAAAAACACGCATAACACCGCCGAATATATCGAAAATAACAGGAGAGTTCGAGGCTCAGGTGATCGCAACGGTATTAAGTCCGGCACCAGCGGGACGCGCAAATTGGACGCTGCGAATATTGGCTGAGCACTGTATGGAGAGACAATATATAGTAACAATCTCGCACACAGCCATCGGGGAAATGCTGAACACCAACGAAGTTAAGCCGCATTTGAGCAAATACTGGTGCATACCTAAAGAGAATGACGCATATTTTGTTGCGCACATGGAAGACGTACTCGGTATATACCAAAGACCATATAACCCAAAAATTCCTGTACTCTGTGTAGACGAAAAACCGGTGCAACTGCTTGATGAAACATTAGAACGAGTTAACGCAAAACCCCTGCGTATAGACCCCGATACCGGACTGGTCAAGCCCGGAGAGTTAGAAAAGATCGACTATCAATACAAACGCTGCGGCGTTGCGAGCATATTTGTGTTCACAGAACCTCTCGCCGGTTGGCGCTATATGGAAGCATTGGGTAGACGCACAAAGATTGATTTTGCTATGATGTTAAAGAAAGTCAGCGATATTTTTTACCCTGATACCGATAGAATTATCTTGATAGCCGACAACCTGAACACCCATAATATTTCCTCTTTTTATGAGGCATATCCGCCTGAAATTGCTTACCGGCTTGCTCAAAAATTCGATTTCCACTATACTCCGAAACATGGTTCCTGGCTTAACATCGCTGAGTGTGAATTAAGTTCTCTTGCTATTCAAGCTCTCGGTAACAGACGTGTTAATTCTCTCGAATTGCTTAATGAGATTATTTCTGATTGGCAATCTGACAGAAATGCTCGTCAAAAAGGTGTCAATT
>Ga0099364_10004181_pt1 | contig 21951 bp, 11 predicted proteins | sample TergutTh196P3_FD_73070 | JGI IMG/M metagenome (GOLD analysis project Ga0099364, IMG submission 73070) | Microcerotermes parvus P3 segment gut microbial communities from Pointe-Noire, Republic of the Congo - Th196 P3 | ecosystem: Host-associated > Arthropoda: Insects > Digestive system > Gut ...
AGAAGGACACATTGGCAACGGCGGGATTTCGTTCCGTTTATATGCGGAATCAAAATTTTTCTTGGATGGTTAGCGGAACTATCTGGACGCATACTGTATTTATTAACCGAAATAATTACAAACGGGTACTATGCGGCTTGGGACTCTATTGGAGCGTAAAGCATGCATGGCAAAACAATGCTGATTTTCTTTCTGCTCCGTTGCGTGAATTAACATCGCAAGAGCAAAGCGATGCGGTGTTGTATGCGTTGATGAGTACCCGCAACCGCACGACGACTGCCCGGCTGGACTACGCCCCGCAGGGCATAACGGTCGGAAAAAAAACTAACGTCTCTAACGGCGGTATTGTCGAGAACAAACTGAACCCTTTCGACAAAAAGTTATTCGACTGGTCGGACTGCTCTGACATCGGCAAGGAGGTACTGCGATTGTACAAACACTATCTCGACAACATTGTGAAATGGAAAGAGCAAGATACCGTGATTGGCAAAGGGGCGTGGCTTGGGCTGTATCAGTATCATCGGATTAAAAAGATACCGAAGGAATTGGTCAATGCGATTGAAAAGTTACGGCAATCGGTGGAGCAGACGGCGTTGGAGTTGTGCTTTTGATGATATATTTTCAACGCGGAACACACGGACTTTCGCGGAATACGCGGAACTTTCTTTCCGCGTTGTTCCGCGATATTCAGTGTGTTCCGCGTTAAAAAACGAACATGAGAAAAACAATGCCATTGAGAAGATACGGCAAAGCGCTGCGTACAATTACAATGTCCGCAGAGCACAACGTGGACGTTGACTGGAAATACACCGTGCCCAATCTTTTCAGCGCACAGAACATTACAACCGTGTCCCTGCGCAAAAAAAACCAACCTTTTCAACCGCAAAGTACGCAAAGAGAGCAGGGCAATTCCATGCCGTTTATAGTGCAACACGGCTAACGTACCGCCTCCGGCGGTTGCCCCGCTATCGCTCGCCAATAATTCGGATTGTCCGTCTGTCCTGTCAACTCATACAAGAACCGGCTCGGCACCGTCGGACGAGGCTTGCCCCACTTCATACGCTGCAACGCCAATGCAAGCGTCAACCGCCGCTTCGCCCGAGTAACTCCCACGTAACATAATCGACGCTCTTCGTCCACGGCGTTTTCACTGCGCTCCGCAGGCGGAGCGGCTAACACGCTTCGATGGTGTGGCAACGTTCCCTCTTCCATGCCGACCATATAGACTTCAGGAAACTCCAAACCCTTCGCCGCATGCAACGTCATCAATACAACAGCATTCTGCGTCGTTTCATTCTTGCCGCTACTGCCGAAGTCGTTGCCCGCCAACGAGGTTTGATCCAAAAACTCCCCAAGCGTCGGACGCTCCACCCCTTCTATGTATTCTGCCGCCGCATTGACCACCTCGCCGACCAAATCCCAACGCTCTCCCCGCTCCTGCTCCTCCGTGTACTGCCGATTGATCTCCCGCTCGTATTGAATCGCAGAGATAAAGTCTTTCAAATGTTGAACGCTAAACTCACGATGCAAGGTTTGACGTTGCGTTTCGATGAGCGAGCGGAAGTTAGCCGCGTCGCCTTGCGGCGCGTTCTCTACGCCTTGCAGGGCAAGGCGGCTAACGTCGGAACGCTCCGTAGGCGGAGCGGCTAACGACTCCCAAATCGACCGCTTCTCCGCAATCGCACTCTCCGTCAGTTGCTTAACCGTCGTCTGTCCAATGCCGCGCGGCGGTGTGTTTAATATGCGAAGCAACGACACATCATCCTTCGGACGATGCAGCACTTTTAGATACGCCAAAATATCCCGAACCTCCTTGCGGTCGAAAAAGGATTGACTGCCCACCAAGACGTATGGAATCTTTTGACTCCGCAATTCCATTTCAAATGCCCGCGGCTGATCGTTAGTGCGGAACAATATCGCAAAGTTCCGGTACGGTTGTCCCGTCGTTGCAATGCGTTCCTTGATTTTGGCAACGATGAGTTTCGCTTCATTTTCCCCGTCGGGACACTGCAAAATCGTCGGCGGATCGCCTTGAATCGGCGATACCAATTTTTTGCCATGCCGATGTTGATTGAACACAATTAACCGATTCGCCCAGTCGATAATTTGTTTCGTAGAACGATAATTTTCTTCAAGCCGAATCACTTTCGCATCCGTCCAGTCTTTCGGAAAGTTCAAAATGTGCCGGACATCCGCACCTCGCCAACCGTAGATCGCTTGGTCATCATCGCCGACGGCACAGATGTTCCGATGCGGCAGAGCAAGTCCGCGAACGATGCGGTACTGACTCATATTTGTGTCCTGATATTCGTCAATCAAAAGATGATCGAAGCGGGCGGACTCCTCCTGTAGCACTTCGGGAAATTTGCGAAAGAGTTCTTCGGTCAAGAGCAAGAGGTCGTCAAAGTCCACTGCACCGACGGTACGCAGCGCATTTTGGTAACGTTGATACGCAATAGAAGCGAGATGGTCTTTCGCCGTATTAGCCACCTCGTTTGCGAGGATTTCAGGAGAATATCCCTTGTTTTTCCAGTCGCTAATTCGTGTCAACAGTTCCGCCGGTTTGAGAGCGGCATCGGAAACTTTGATTTCTCGTAATACCTGTCGTGCGATGGACTCTTGATCGCCACGATCATAAATTGCAAACTGCGCCGGATAACCGAGTAGTGTAATCCGTCGACGCAAAATGCGAACACAGAGAGAATGAAACGTCGACGTTTCCGGTCGGTTTTGTTTTCCTTGCTTACGCGGCGGGCTCTGTGAGGGCAGGAGTTTCGCAATTCGCTGCTGCATTTCCTTCGCGGCTTTATTGGTAAAAGTAACGGCAAGGATGCGGTTCGGTTGGATTCCGCTTCGGATCAGCCGAGCGATGCGGTGTGTTACGGTGTGCGTCTTGCCCGTGCCTGCTCCGGCGAGAACGAGCAACGGTCCCGACAGGGTTTCAACGGCGGCTTTTTGAGCAGTGTTTAATGACATATGTGTTCATTATATCCCATTTACTGTCTCGGCGGATGAAAATTTACATAAAGTTCACAGAACCCGGAGCGTAAGCTCCGGCAGCTTTGCGTATCCTTTGCGTACTTTGCGGTAAAAAAAGATTTAACCACAAAGGGCACAAAGGGACACAGGTAAAAACGTCCGCTTTCTACCCGTGTACGGCAGAACATTACATTCTCACCACTCCGAAACTCACGACCTTCGTATCTACGGTGATTTCCGCTTGACTTAATACAATCAAGCCCGGTATCGTCGCCATCGTAATATACTTCAAAAACGCACGAATCTGTGGATTGACCACTAATACCGCCGGATAATTCTGCTCCGTCAGTTTATCGGCTTCCTCCTTAATCTTCTGGCAAAGACGCTCCGTCACGCCCGGCGTCAAACGACTAAATAAACCATTCGGACCATGTTCAAAGCCCGCTCGAATCTGATCCTCCAACGCCGGATCCATCAACACAACATTCAAAACGTTTTCCGTATCTCTATATCTAGTACAAATCGTCCGGGCAAGTTTTTGACGGACAAACGTCGTCAAATAAATCGGATCCTGCGTCTGACCCGCATGGTCGCCCAGCACTTCCAAAATGGTACTGAGCTGCTTAATCGGAATCTGCTCCCGTAATAATAATTGCAGTACCTGCTGCACTTGAGCAAGCGATAACACTTTTTCGACCTCCGCAACCACCGCCGGACTCTCTTCACGGAGTCCGTCCAACAGTTTTTGCGTGGCATCACGAGTCAAGATTTCATCGGCATGTTTTCGGACGACCTCTAAAAGGTGCGTCGCAATGACCGCATTTGGCTCGACGACCATATAGCCGTTAATCTGTGCCGTTTCTTTTACACTCTCCTCAATCCATAACGCAGGCGTACCGTATGCCGGTTCGATTGTTTCCAATCCCTCAACCTTGCCGGTAATCGCACCAGAATCGAGAGCCATAAAAAGGTCAGGATAGACCAGCCAATTTGCAATCGGCTGACCCGCTATCTTGAATTGATAATACAATTCCGGCAGGTCAAGCGAATCTCGAATCCGCACGCGCGGCAAAATGATACCGATTTCGGTCGCCACTTCTTTCCGCAATCGGTGGATTCGGTCGAGCAGATCCCCTCCCTTCGACGGATCGGCAAGTTTAATCAGTTCGAGTCCGAGTTCCAATTCCATCGGTTCAACCCGGAGATGACTTTCGGGAGTATCCTCCGCTTGTTGCTGTGCCTGTTGCTGTTCGGCGGCTTGCGACTCTTCGGCTTCGGTATCTTGCGGCAGTTTTCCTTTTCGCATCGTGATCAGTGCCAAGCCGATGGAACTGGCGGCAATCATTCCGAGCGGTATCTTCGGCAGTTCCGTGAGCATCAGTATCATCAAAAAGACGGTGGTCAAAATCAAAACAATCGGTTTCGACAAGAGTTGCCCCACAAATTGTTCCGGCAAGTTGCTGCTCTGGCTGCTCCGGGTTACGAGAAGACCGGTGGCAATCGAAATGAGCAGGGCGGGAACCTGGGTTACGAGTCCATCGCCGATGGTCAATTTCGTAAAAATGTACGCCGCATCTTGGAACGTCATTCCATTCATTATCATGCCGATGAAGAGACCGGCAACGATGTTGATAATCGTTATAATGATTCCCGCAATGGCATCGCCTCGTACGAACTTTGCTGCACCGTCCATTGCTCCGAAGAAGTCTGCACCTTGGGTGATTTCGTCTCGTCGGCGTTTGGCTTCCTTTTCGTCGATGGAGCCGGCGTTGAGTTCGGCGTCGATCGCCATTTGCCGACCGGGCATTGCGTCTAGGGTGAATCGGGCGGCGACTTCACTTACCCGTGTGGCACCTTTGGTAATGACGATGAATTGGATGATGAATATGATGATAAAAATAATCAATCCGACGACGATATTTCCGCTGGTAACAAAATTGGAAAAATTTTGGACGACGTGACCGGCGGCGAGTTCACCGTGAGTGTGGGCGTGACTCAAAATAAGTCGGGTGGTTGCAATGCTTAACACGAGGCGAAACATTGTGGTTGCCAGCAGGACTGACGGAAAAATGCTGAATTCTAGCGGTTTGGTGACGAATAGTGTGGTTAATAAGATGATAACGCCGAGGGTGATATTCAGTGACAGAAGGATATCGATGATTGTAATCGGCACTGGTACGAATATGATCACGATGCTTGCGGAGAGCAGGATCGGCAGAACGAGGTCAACGACTCGTCCCTGTTTGAGCATGCTCTGAATGTACGCAATAATCCCCTGCATGCGGGAAAAATAGCAATTTTTCGGGAAAGAATCCAGAGAGAAAGTGAGCCCGGGAAATATGCTTTGCGGCTGGCGGTTAACGACGAAAAGAAGACCGGGTATGTAAACTTTCATCACGCCATCGTCCGCTTTATCTTGATTTTTCTATCTGTTCAGTATAAACTAACATTGGTAAAAGGTTAGATAGAAACTCCACATCCAGTAACACATGTCCGATAACAAAAACAAATTAGCTGCCCTGTTGCGGTTCGTCGGATCGTTAACGCTCGGAATCGCTCTACTCTCCATCCTGCTCGTCCTAATGGCACTAGGAACCTTCGTCGAATCCGAATACGATACCGCCGTCGCACAATTCATCTTCTACGCCAATCCCTGGTTTCATCTCCTCATCGCCCTGCTCAGCATCAATATACTCGCCAGTATTCTGCTACGCCTCCCATGGAAACGGCATCACACGCCCTTTTTGACCACCCACGCCGGTATTCTCATCCTGCTGTTCGGCTGCTTCCTCACCTGGCAGTACGGCAACGAAGCACAAATCACCCTGCCAGAAGGAACCATCGGACACATCGCCATCAAAACCGATAAACAACAGTTTGAATTCAAACACATCCCGCACATCATCAGCAACGATTCGGCAACGTTTCACGTTCCTTTCCGACCAGGTCCGTTCAGTTGGCAAGACTATCAATACGAAAATTGGATAAGAGACGGCAAACGATACAAAACGTTCCTTTGGTATGCAATGCGTTTCGTTCCCCGAAACACCGGCGAAAACGTCGTTCCCGGCTCCCCCAATGCTCCCGAAGTTCGATACGAAGTGCTGGATTATCTTGCCCATTCCGTCATTGAACCGGCACCGCCGTTTGACGTGAGTATCCTTTGGAAAAATAAGATCGCCCGAACAGTTACGGAACTCGGCGAACCTCGAGAGAATCCCCGCGATTGGGAAACGGTGCGTCTCGACTTGCGTGAGCAAGTCCGGCGGTCGTTGCGGCGAACCTCTTCCGACCTTTGCGGAATCAGTGCATCAATGTCCGACGGCGAGCGTGTCTCCTACCGCTTGGCGCTCGCCCAAGAAGAATTAGACGCATTTAGGAAAAGCCGACCTAGTGCCGAAAAAAGCGCAGGACTTTGGGGCGAAGTCATTTTATACTACGGCGGTGAACACTATTCGGTCAACGTCGAACAACTCACTGCCCTCGAAGAGAACGTCCGTTATTCGGTAGGAAACTCCGGTTTGTTAATCGGCAACGTTTGGTTTAGTGAGCGTGTGCCTGTCATCAATTTTACCCTCTTTACACGGAGCGGTGAGAGCGAAGAGATGGAACTGATGCCGGGCAATCCTGAATTGAACATTCAAGCCCGGCGGCTCGGTGTCTTCGGCTCTTACTGGGTGAATCCGCAGCGTATGATGCAGCTGCCTGACCATGCCGATAATCCTATGTTGCAACGTCTTGCGGCACCGAGGTTGGACTTTATGCAGGGACCAGATAAAAATTTGTACTATCGGCTTTGGTCGGGACAGGCAATCATTGCCGACGGCGTGGTAACGGAACGCGAAGGGCAGAGAAGACCGGAATTTACGGTCGCTCAAGGCACATCGGACGAAGCGGAAATTGTTATCGTCCGATTCATTCGGCAGGATGTTCCCGGCGGACGAATCGTTGCGGAACCGGCAAACCGAAGACAACATAATGAACAGCGGGTTAAACTCCGTGTAATATTCGACGGGAAAGAAGATATATTCTGGCTCCGTGCGATTGCACCGACGGTAGTACCGCTACCGCCGGATAGGGAGCAAATCCGATACGTCTATGGAAATGACCGGACGCTCTGTGTACAGATTAACTTCGAGACGATTGACCTCGGCTTTGGTATTCTCCTAAAACAGTTTGAGAAGCGTACTGAGCCGGGGACGCGGATGCCGTCCCATTTTTCGAGCCTCGTCGATTATGTCGAACCGATAACACATACGGCAAAAAGTTCCGCTTTTTCATTGGACTCGGAAAACTACCGTGCTTTGGAAGAGAACGTGTTGATTTCGATGAACCGTCCCGGCTATTTTAAGGGAAAGGGTGGCGGGTATCGGATCTATCAGTCCTCGTACCTTGGACCCTATTATCCTGATCAACCGCAGTTTCATGAACTTTACGACGGCAATATATTCCGCTGGGAAACACGTCCTCGCGAATCGATAGCGATGAGTACCTTGTCGGTGAACGACGATCCGGGACGCGGCTGGAAGTATTTCGGCAGTCTGCTGCTTGTCGTCGGTTCTGCGATGTTTGTTTGGCGGCGGTATCGAAAGGAGTTGCCGACGGGCTAACGGCTAATAAAAACAGAGCCGCAATCGTTAGATTGCGAAACCCTATGCGCAATCTAACGATTGCGGCTTTGCTAACACTCGATTGTTCACATTTTAACACAACCATGTCCATACTACGCACCTTCATTATCCTGCTCACCGGTCTGCTTTGCACGTTTTCCGGCGGTTCTCTTTTTGCGCAGAACGCCTGGGAAACGTTGCCCGTCTTTTACAACGGACGAGTAATGCCGCTGCATACCTTCGCCCGAAAAATCGTCAGGGATATTTGCGGTACAGAACGTCCCTTCATTCATCGGGACGATATCGTCATCGACGATTTCAACAAGATTATCGCGGCTTTCGACAGGCAAAATACGACTCCACGAGAAGACGAAACCTCCGGTATTCCTCGATTCGTCAATCCCGGGGCTTCGCTTGACGGCGGTTTTGACCGGCATTACAGCAGATTCAGTTTTCCTAGCGGTGAGTTTGAAACGTTTCAAACGGCGTTACTGACTCAAGGTTTCGACCGGGCGAAAATCAACAAAATCGCCGACCGTATTCGGCAATTAGTTCCAGCAGAAGGTCGGTATTTCTCTGCCGATGAACTTCTTTTTTCGTGGATTTGCGAACCGGAGGTTTGGACGTACATTCCTCTCTTTTCCGTTGCCGACACGGAATACTTGGGCGTGATGTTCGGAGAAGTCGCACACTCGTCGCAGTCCCGGGTGTCTTTGTACCAGTTGGCAAGATCGCAATCTTATGCTCAACGCTTGGCAGATATTCAGCGACGCCAGGAACATGGTCAAGCCGTGCGTCCGATTCTGTTCGATCAAATTACGGAACGCTTGGCAATCCAATCGCGGACATTTCAAGAGTTGACATTCCATCCGCAACGGCAGCGTCCTGACCGGATGCTTTCGTTGCTCTACCAAACTGTCGGTGTTACCAGTGAGTCCTCTTACGCTTCCTCCTTCAGCACTTGGGGACATCTTTTGACATTAGGAGAAGTTCCCGGTAGGCAATCGACGGAACACCGGACAGATTCCGACGCCTTGATCATTCTGCATCCGACCACGCAGCGTTGGCATGACATTGCCGATGAAATGCTTTTTTTGATACAAATATATGAGCACACGGAGCATGGCGATTATCCGAGAGCGACGATTGTCGAACTCTATTATGAAGATATTATCAAACTCGTTGACGCAAATCTTGCCGAAGCCGCCGCGCTGATGGAGACGCTCTATCCCGGCGTCCCTTATCGCCGGGAAGGAGACGCACCGATTTCCGTTGAGCGGTTGTTGCCGAGACTCGACTCGGTCGAAAATCAGAATCCGCAGAAACGGACAGAAATCCGTCGAGCGGCGATTGCCTATTACCATTCCGTCAAAAAATTACGAAAGGAGATCGAAGCCGCTTATCTTGCTCTTTACGATAACGGTCGCTCGTTCCGGTTCTTGCCGCTCTACTCACCTTTGGTGCTTGAGTTGGGCAGTACCGACAACAATCTCGGAGTGCAGCCTTGGGCGTCGGCGGCGATGGTGCTTGGCGGCGGTGATGTTTTTATCAATCGCTTTCTCGACCCGAAGCATGAAACGTCGGCACAGAGAGTCCCTGCAACGAATATCATAAGCGAGTCGCCTCCTGCCGAAACGGATTCCACGCTTGAACCAGAAGTGTCCAGACGCTCCCTTTCCGATCTCATTATTGACGAGATAAACAGAGAAAACGAGTCCGAAACGGAGGAAGCAAACGTTCCTGAAGAACAGACGACGCAAATCACTGACCCTGAAGACCTTGCGCAGCGAAGTCATTTATTATTTCAGCCGGTCGAGATGCAGGAGGGTATTTTGCGTTTGGGTCGGGGAAATGCAAGTCTTATCGGCTCCGTTCGGAACAGTTTGCGGACGATGTTGATGACGCACTCAGCGGCGATGGGTGTCAGATACGGCAACACCGACTTCAACATTCGGGCGCAGGATTTTCAGCGGGCGGTTCATCGGGCGGCATCGGAAATAGAAATCCGGCGGAAAGCACACGTAGAGGAGACGAATAAACAGAGGGAAAACAAGCTATTGCTCGAACACTTTACCAAAACGGCGTATCCTGAATCGAGCTCACCGAAACTTCGGGCGGAGTTCCGCTATGACCAATTACGTCCCTTCTATTGGATGTGGGTGTTCGCTGTGCTTGCGCTGCTTTTGAGTGCGGCGGCATTTCTAACCGCCAATGTGCGCCGCCCTTCGATTACTAATATGTTCCTCGTCCGAACAGTAACGCCGGAAGGAGAAATCATCGAAACGGAACAGTCCGATTACACAAACACTCTCGAGGAATGGCTCTTCTTCGGAAGTGTGCTTATGCTGTCGCTTTCGATGTTGATCGCTTTCATCGGCGGTTGGATGCGTGCGTCCATTTCCGGCTGGGCTCCCTTTACGAACATGTACGAGACGGTCGTGATGACTGCTCTTGCGGCGGCGATTCTCGGAGTGTGGTACGCTCTCAATCCGTTGCTCCAGCCGGCGTTGCGTCAGGCGTGGATTCATTCGATGTTTCCACGGTTGAAAACGCTCCGGGAATGGCTTGCCGCCATGAAACAGCATAAAAGAAATTTGGCATCTCATGTAACTGCCGGTGAAGCGGCGATGCGTGAGGCGGCGAAGGAATTCGGCGTTCCCGGAGGAACGACGCTCGGCGGACAATCCATGACCGCTCAATTCACTTCGGAGGAATTGCAAGTACAGCGGCACGTTCAATCGACTCAACGGACAATTACAGTCCAATGTCTGCTCGCACTGCCTCGACTGCTTTTGACCTTGGGGGCATTTTACGCGATTGTCTTGTTGGCAAACGGCGGCTATGCAGAGGAACACGGTTTTTCAGCGGCGGCAGTCAATCTGTTCGCCACCGATGACGTGGTCGATTGGCTGACGGTGGCGGCTTCTGTTTTTCTGACGGTCTGGTTCATTCCTCATGCGCTGCTGGCTCTCTGTATGTTGCCGATAACGTTATTGAATCCCGGCTGGATCGCTGCCGATAAGGGAATCCGTTCCCTTGAAGGCAGAGTCGTGGTCGACGCTGTAAAAACAGAGGAACGACCGCACACGGTATTACGTCCCCGTTCCGAAATGAGCGGTATCATCTTTCGAGGCGAGGCGCAAAGCATTGCCCATGAACCTCAAGACACCAGTGGATCGGCTTGGGTGAAACAGGCTAGAAATGCGGTACTCGAAAGGAAACCTTTCATTGCGATTACGGCAAGCGTTGTCTTTGCCGTCGGTTACGCTGCGTGGATTAACCATGCGGAGTTTAATCCTGACATCCGACCGATAGCGGCGGTGCTGCGCAGCAATTTCTGGTTGACGGTGCATGTCATTGCGATTATCGTCAGTTATGCGGCTGCTTTTATCGCTTGGGGGATGGCGGCGGTCTCGCTTGGGTATCTTATTTTCGGACGTTACCGACGTGCAGAATTAACGCTTGAAGAATCGACAATTGAAGAGCCGACGGTTTTAGGAAAACGGACGCAAATTATCTTACCGGAGATGTGTCAAGTGTTTCTGCCGGTGATTGAGAGTCTCATCAAAATAGCGCTGTTGCTTTTGATTATCGGAACGGTACTTGGTGCACGTTGGGCGGACTATTCTTGGGGACGTTTTTGGAGTTGGGATCCTAAGGAGGTTTGGGCACTCATTACGATTCTGTTTTTTGTGATTGTGCTTCATGGCAAGATTGCTCGTTATTACAATGTGATAGGGATTTTGGTTGGTGCGTTATTTGCGTTGATAGCGGTGATTATTACATGGTATGGCATTAACTTTGTATTTAGCGGTGGTCGTCACACTTATGGCGGCGGCACGGCTAGCAATGCATCGATATTTTTGGTATCGTTTATTGCTGTCAATCTTCTTTGGGGATTGTTTGCGCTGTTGCGGTACGGTGCAGAAACCTACGCAAGCGGCGAAACGGCGGAGATGAAAACGGAGTTGCGCTTGTAAGGGAACAGAACGTCAAGTTAGGGTGTGTAAAAATAAAGCGGGGGGCGCGCAGCGAGCGGGAGGTGTGCAGCGAGCGGGGGGTGTTAGCCCCCCGGTGGAGGACCAACACGCTTTGTACCCCATCGGGGGGCTAACGCCCCCCGCTCGCTTTCTCACTTGCCCGCTTGCTTGCGCAATGCTGACAATACCCACAAATTTTTTACACACCCGTCAAGTTAGGGCTTCGCCGGGGCTATTTACACGACTGGAGATATTCGTAACACAATGTCTAACTTTACCCGACGTTCATTTTTCAAACGCTCCGCACTGTTTTTCGGTTTCTCTGCATTGGCAACGCCTTTCGATTTGTTTGCCGAAGAGCATCAAACGGAAGACGTTTGGGCTTTCGCTTCGGATATGCACATTGCCGATTGGACGCCCCAGCCGCCGGAGTACAACACCCGATTCCAAGCAGCCATGACCGCTTTGCTCGCCGAACCCGTCAAACCGCGTCGGCTATTCCTGCTCGGCGACAACGTCGCCCTCGGCAAACCGGAACAGTATAAAAGGCTGCACGAAACACTCAAACCGGTCGTCGACGCAGGCATCGGTATTCACGCTTCGATGGGCGATCACGACCTTCGGGAGAATTTTCAATCTATCCGCAAACAACTCTTGCCAGCACCGGAAAAGAATGACGACACATTTACGCACATCGTCCACACAGAGTCTTGGCAAAACGGCGAAGTCAAACACTTGGAAATTATCGAAACGAAAAGAGCCAATTTCTTTGTGTTGGATTCGCACGATAAACTGGATCAAGACGAAGGCAAGTTCGGCAAGAATCAACTCGATTGGCTCGCCGCCGAATTGGATCAGCGAAAGGATAAGCCCGCTATTCTGATGGCACACCATCCTGCCGTCGATCTTGCCAAGAGCGGATTGTTTGACGCAGCGGACTTTTGGAAAGTTCTCGGAACGCAGCAGCAGGTTAAGGCGTTTTTCTTTGGACACACACATTTTTGGGTCAATTACCGCATTGGTCGGGTACATCAGGTCAATGTTCCTGCGACTTCCCGGTGTGCTCCGATAACGGTGCTCGGCTGGGTCTTGATGACGCTTTACGACGACGGTCTTCGGTTAACACTGAAAACATGCGATCCCCAAGCGAGACGCAACGGAGAGACGGTCAATTTGAAATGGAAGTAGATTATGCTTTGCGGTAAAAAAGGATTAACCACAAGGAGTTCATCGCGCCTGCGCCGCGTGGAAGGGGGCAGTTATATCCGTTCTTTTCCGCAGAACCGGCATATTGGGCAATTCATCGGGTTTTTCTTCTAGTCTGCCGATTACGTCTCATATGAAGCGGCATATTTTTCGTGTAGTTACACAGGGTCCCGAAGGTGAGTATCGCATTCGCGACTACGTCAGCGATGAAGAAATCCAACGCTGGCACGTCCAGACCGGTCTCACCGATTACAGTCTCGACGCGACCGTCAGGGGACGTCCCGTTTTTAAGGGACTCATCGGTCCCATGCCGGAAGCGGGAGGTGTGTTGCGATACGAGTCGCCCGAAGTGTTTGAACAAATGACCAAAGAATGGGGAGAACACAAACGCCGCAACCGATCGAGAAAAAGAGCAAAAAAGAGAAAATAGGACGCACCGGGTGTGTAAAAATAAAGTGGGTGCGGCGCAGCGAGTGGGGGCGTTAGCCCCCCGTTGGGTTGCGAAGCGTGTTGGTTATCCATCGGGGGGCTAACGCCCCCCGCTCGCTCGCTTGCGCACTTGCCCGCTCGCTTTCTCGCTTGCGCAATGTTGAAAATACCCACAATTTTTTTACACACCCTGTGTAATATGACACCGCAACCGAAAGGTTGCGGCTCCGCTTCCGTATGCTATAATTATTGCTATGATCAAATCGATTGACGACTTAACCGCCTCCGACTGGCTACGCTTCAAACGGCTAGGCTTTTCCGACCGGCGACTAGCGGAAATTCTCAACACGACAGAAAAAGCCGTAAGAACAGCACGCACAGCACTCGGCGTTACACCCGTAAGAAAAATGGTCGACACATGCGCCGGCGTGTTTCCCGCCGTACTGCCCTACTATTATTCGACTTACGGCGAAGAAGATGAACCATGTCCGCCCGATGACCGGCAAACAGTGTTGATTCTCGGCGGCGGTCCCAACCGCATCGGACAGGGGATTGAATTCGATTACTGCTGTTGCCACGCAGCATTTACTGCCAAGAAAATGGGATACCGGACAGTCATGATGAACTGCAATCCCGAAACGGTCTCGACCGACTACGATACTTCGGATGTCCTTTACTTTGAACCGTTGACGCTCGAAGATGTGCTGGCAGTGATTGCTCACGAAAAGCCCATCGGCGTAGTCTTGCAGTTCGGTGGACAAACGCCGCTCAACTTGGCGAATGCACTGGCAGACGAAGGCGTGCCGATACTGGGAACCGATGTCAATGCGATTGCCCTTGCCGAAGACCGCCGATTGTTCGGAGAAATGTTGCAGGAACTAGGAATCCGGCAATCGGAAGGAGCAACGGCGACCGAATTGGAAGACGCTCTGAATGCGGCGGAGAAGATCGGCTATCCAGTGCTGATGCGCCCGAGTTTCGTACTCGGCGGGGCAAAGATGGAAATCATTTTCGACAGCGATGACCTGAAATCATATTGGTCGGCACTCTTGGAATACTCGCGGCAAGCCGACTTAACGATAGATGCAAGCCGACCGATTCTCATTGACCGATTCCTTGAAGATGCCATCGAAGTCGATGTCGATGCCGTGTCGGACGGTGAAACGGTGTTGGTGGCGGCGATAATGGAACACATCGAAGAGGCAGGTATTCACAGCGGCGACTCGGCATGTTCTCTGCCGCCGCAATCCCTTACGCCGCAAATCATTAGGCAATTAGAGTCGGCAACGAAAAAAATTGCATTGAAAATGAATGTCGTCGGTCTGCTCAATATCCAGTTTGCGATCAAAAACAATTTGGTTTATGTTTTGGAAGTGAACCCTCGTGCAAGCCGGACGATTCCCTTTGTCAGCAAGACGATAGGAGAACCGATGGCGAGCATTGCGATGCGGGTGATGCTGGGAGAAAAGTTGTCGGCGATCTATGCGGAGAAACCGTTTAAGTCTTGGTCGGACATTGGACATGTGGCGGTGAAGGAGTCGGTTTTTCCGTGGTCTCGTTTTCCGGGTGTGGACACGCGGTTGGGTCCCGAAATGAAATCGACGGGAGAGGTGATGGGCATTGCGGAGACTTTCGGCGAAGCGTTTGCGAAGGGGGAACATGGTACAGGCGTGCCGGTGCCGATTGAGGGAAATGTGTTTATTTCGGTGAAGGAATCGGACAAGCCGTTTGTCGGAGAATTGGCGAGGGAACTGATCAAACTCGGATTTAACGTGCTAACGACAAAGGGTACGGGAGCAGTATTATCGAGTATGGGCTTTGACATTGAAACGGTGTCGAAGATTACGACGGGAGAGCGACCGAACATTTTGGATCGCATGATTGATGGAAAGGTGCAATGGATCATTAACACGCCTTCGGGGAAGAATCCTCATCGTGATGAGGTGTCGATACGTACTACGGCGAATCGTTTGGGCATTCCGTTGGTAACAACGATTCGCGGAGCAAAAGCGTTTATGGAGGCGATACAGTTTCAACGTGGAACGCCCAGCGTGAACGTGAAAGCGATACAGGATTATTTGTGAGGGGGCTTTTAACCGGTACTCCGGCACCCCCTGGGGTGTGTAAAAAATTTGTGGGTATTTTCAACATTGCGCAAGCGAGCGGGGGGCGTTAGCCCCCCGATGGATGTCTAACACGCTTCGTACCCCAACGGGGGGCTAACGCCCCCCGCTCGCTTGCACTACACCCACTTTATTTTTACACACCCCTATTGGGGAAATACATCCTCTTGTTTTTCGACGTTTGGTATGGTAAGATGCCGTTACCTTTCTACAAATCCAGCCCCTTATAGGAGACTTCAATGACAACAGTTACGAGACGTTCGTTCCTGAAAACAGCCGCCGTTACAGGTGCAGCGGTACCGCTTTTCACCCTTACCGGTCCGACGGTACAAGGTCAAGTTGCCGGTGCAAACAACCGCGTCCGCCTCGCCCTCGCCGGAGCAGGAGGACGTGGTAACGCCGTCGCTAATGATAACTTCGGGAAAATCGAAGGTGTACAAATCACTGCCGTCGTCGATGCCGATAGAAACCGAGCAAACGCCGGAGCCAACAGAATCAAAGAAAACTTTGACAACTCACCAGCTGTCTATCAAGACTACCGCAAGATGCTGGAAGACAAAGACATCGATGCCGTTTATATCGCTTCCAGCAATTACTGGCACGCCTTGATGACTATCTGGGGTTGTCAGGCAGGCAAGCACATCTACGTCGAAAAGCCCGGCAGTTACAACATCTTCGAAGCTCGGCAGACCGTCAAAGCGGCGGAAAAATATGAGCGCGTAGTACAACTCGGCGTCCAACGCCGCAGTCAGGAAACCTGGGCAAGAGCCGCCGCCGCCGTCAAGAGCGGGAAATACGGAAAATTCGTCGCCGCAAAGGCATATGCTCACCGTCCGAGGGGACCGCTGCCGTTGAAATCCGCCCAGGAACCGCCGGCGCATATCGACTGGAACCAGTGGCTCGGTCCGGCTGCGAAACTGGAATACCACGAAAACCTAGTGCCGTACAACTGGCACTGGTTTTGGGAGACCGGCAACGGCGAAATCGGCAACAACGGTGTTCACTACTTCGACCTGTGTCAGTGGGCATTGGGAGAACGGCATCCCAACAGTGTTGTTTCTTTCGGAGCAAGATTCGTCAGAACCCCGGATCATAAAGATCACGCGGAAACGCCGACGATCCATTTCGCTCTGTACGACTTCGACGGAACGCCGCTGGTATTTGAATCTTGTAACTTGGCAGGACCAAGGGAAAAATGGACGCCACGCGAAGAAGCCGAGTTCGTTATGGAAGAAGGATTCATTCGCGGGAACAATTTCGTTGCCAAAGACGGGACAACGCAACGGATTGACGTTGAATTCACTCGACCGCAGCCCGGCGGAGAGTTCCGCAATTTCATCGATGCGGTTCGGGATCGGAGCGTTCCGCTCAATGCTCCGATTGACAAGGGCATTTACGCCGCCGGTGTGTGTCATTGGGGAAACATGGCTTACCGAGTGGGCAAGCCGACAGACCTCAAGACTTGTCGGGAAAAAATCGGCAGCAATGCGGTAATGCAGGAGTCGATTGATAAAGTCCTGGCGAATCTCAAAGACGTATTGGGGGACTCTGTCAACGTGGAAACGGCGGTACCCTGGCAGTGCAGCGACGTGTTGACGATTGACCGGAACACCGAACGCTTCACTAACAGCGATGAAGCGAATAAACTGTTGAAGCGTGTCCCGCGAGAACCGTTCGTGGTGTCGGAGGAAGTGTAGTCCAGCCCCATCGAGCGGCAGAGCCGTATCCGTAAAACAGAACTACATTCGTAAAAATAACGTGAACAAAACTGCGTTCTTACGAACGCAGCTCATCTATTAAATGTCGGAAAAGCATATCATGAAAGCAACGCTTCTTTTTTTATTATTACTTTTGGGAACGGTGTGTCTCCACGCAACCGAACCCAAACAGATTTATCTTTGGGAGCAAAACGTGCCTAACGCACTTGGTACGGAGGAAAAGGACAAGCCCAAAATAACCGTCTGGTTTCCTGATGCCGATAAATCGGTCGGTACGGCTGTCGTCGTATGTCCCGGCGGAGGGTACGGGAACCTCGCGCTGGATCACGAAGGAAAACAGATTGCCGAATGGTTCAATTCCTTCGGTGTAACGGCGGCAGTGCTGGAATACCGACACCGTAACAAGGGTTACGGGCATCCGAATCCGATGCTCGATGTACAGCGGGCAATCCGCACGGTACGGGCAAATGCAAAAGATTGGAAGATTGACCCCGCGAAAATCGGTGTACTCGGCTTTTCGGCAGGCGGACACTTGGCTTCGACGGCGACGGTTCATTTCAAAGAACATGAAAACCCAGCGGACGAAATCGACAAGGTAAGTTGCCGCCCCGATTTTTCGATCCTTTGCTATCCGGTGATAATGTTTGGTGGTGCTAACACGCATCGAGGTTCTCAACGTAATCTTCTCGGCGACAATCCTCCGCAAGATTTGATTGAGTTCTATTCTACCGAAAAACAGATAACGGAAAAAACGCCGCCGACGTTCCAGTTTACCACAGACGAGGATATGGGAGTGCCAGCGGAGAACAGCGTTGAATTTTATTTGGCTCTTCGCAAGCACAAGATTCCGGCGGAACTGCACATCTACCAAAAAGGACGGCATGGTTTAGGTTTGGCAAAAGGAACCCCCGGCACCGAAACTTGGTCGAAACTCTGCCGTATCTGGCTTAAAAACAATAACTTTGTACCTGAATAGAGACTTGCCGGAACATTACCGCCCTGGCGGGAAAAGTTAACACAACGTTCACAGAGCCCGGAGCGTAAGCTCCGGTATTTTCCAGCCTCACACTGAAGCTTACGCTCCAGACTCTGCGAACTGTTAACAAAAATCAATCTTTCGCCAATACCATATCGATTTTCGCCAGCGTCCGCTCGGCAACTTTACTCAATTCCCGGGCTTTGTCTGTACTCTTCGAATCCTTTACCGCACGAAGGAAACGAACAAACATCTGTCCCTTTGCCGAAAGCGAATACTGAATCTCACTCCGCAGTCTGCCGCCGGCGGTCTCGAACCACGGACTGCTCATCGGACGATGCTGCAACACCAATATCGACCGGCACGCCGCAATGAAATCCTTCGACTCAGTGTCTTCGCTGACCGACCGGGCAAGTCTGTGCGACAATTCGTCCAATGTGGAATTCACAATGAAGTCCGGGATCGCTTCCGCTTCCTTACCCCAGTCGGCAGGAAACATGCCGTAGAGCGATTCCGAAGTCATCGCCCAGGGACGGTCGCACTCTTCGATGATCTTCGCCGCCGAAATGACCGGTGCAGCAACAGGTGCCGTCGCCCGCTCAATCGGCGTTTCCGGTTCCTTCATGGGAGCGGGCGGCGCAGGAGTAGGCGGTGCAGGAGCGGGGGGTGTCAACCCCCCGGTAATCACGCGCTCGATACGCACCGGGGGGGGCGGCACCGGAGGGCTTACGCCGCCCCGCTCTTGCGCCGCCGGAATGGCATCGATCAATTTCTCCAGCACTTCCATTGCTTCGGTAGTCATATCACCGATGCCGAGAAGTATGACCGTCAACTTCATCTGTTCCGGCGGCGGAAGTTTTCTAAAAATCCTTGCGAATCGCTCGAGATGTGCCGTTGCTTCTTCTTTCTTGTCCGTTCCGAAAGATTGATTCATCATCTGGAAATATCGTACTGCCATCATAGTATAGGCTTGTTCACGATCACGATTCATTCGCTCCGCCACTTCCGGCGCAAGAGCGGGGGGTATTAGCCCCCCGGTAATTACACGCTCGAGACGCACCGGAGGGCTAACGCCGCCCCGCTCTTGTATCCGCATTCCCTCCACCATACGATTGTGTTCTCGGACAAGTGCTTGTATTTCTGCTTCAATCTTACGCTTTCTTTCCGGCGATTGTTCGGCATTGAAGGCATTCAGCCGTACGTCTATTTCCTCTTGGAGAGCCGCTCGAACCTCCGCCTGCTTTTCTTGGTACCGCATTTGTATATCCGAAATGGCTGTCGGAACTACCGGGGGGCTAACGTCGCCCTGCTCTTGTATCTGCATTCCCCCCACCATACGATTGTGTTCTTGGACAAGTGCTTGTATTTCTGCTTCAATCTCACGCTTTCTTTCCGGCGATTGTTCGGCTGTGAGGGCTTTCAGCCGTTCTTGCATGTACCCTTGGAAAGCCGCAAGAACCTGCGACTGCGATTTTTGGTATTCTACGTAGAACTGCTGCTTTTGCTGTTTCGAAAGATTTTCGTACGCTTCTTGAAGTCGCTGTTTTTGCTGTTCCGAAATAGATGCCGAAATTACCGGGAGGCTAACGTCGCCCCGCTCTTGTGTCTGTGCAGGGGCAACTTGCACCTCTACCTCCCGCAGGGCGGGAGGGCTGCCATCCGACGAACTTTCCACTGCCGGAGCAAGTGCCGGTGCCGGACTCGTGTCCCGCGTCGCTACCTCTACGATGCCTTTCAAATCATCGGGATCAACGCCCGGATCATACACGGCGTAAAACCGGTCTCCATCCTTCGCCCGGGAAAGCAGCCAAGCAAAAATATCTGCCTGCAACATTGCCGGCGTCCAAGCGTGATGTCCGCAGATGCCGAACTCCGTCTTCTTGACATTCGCACCCGATTTTTCGGCTCGTTCAAATTGCTCTCTGGCACTGTCAATGCTTCGGTCGTCGGAACTGTAAATTGCCCAAATGGGAATCTTTTTGAGGATCGGCGACTGCTCCATCGAATCATCGGATAGAGACGTCCAACTGACCAACGGCACCGCAGCGGCAAAGAGGTTAGGACGGCGTTCCAACGCCCGCCAAGTCCCGTCGCCGCCGGTGCTCAAACCGGAAACGGTTATGCGATTCATATCGACAGGATAGTTTTCGGCAACCTGATCAATCATGGCGTAAGCACGTTCAAGCGGATGATCTTTGTCATTCTCGCCGGTCTTGATTGTAATGCGGAGCATGAGTTCTTCCCGTTCTTCCTCTACGACTCTCGCGCCGATTCCGAGAACTCCACCGGTACGTCTCTGAATGGTCATTGTTTCTCGGCGTTCCTCAATCGCAACTTCGGCTTTGGGCGTTGATGCTTTGATTTGTTCGAGCAACATTTCTTTGTGCTTTTTCAGTGCGTCTGCGTTGTCTTTGATTTCTGACGGAACGTGAGCGTGGATGGTTTGTGAGGATCTATCACTTTGTCCCCACCATTCGTTTGACCTGTACTGCGGCACGAGCAGGAAGAAGTCCCGCTTCTTTTCGCCGGTTAGATAGGTAATGATGTGATGCAGGTGTACGAGTTGCAATTTGTTATCGGTACCTCTTTCACCGGCGCCGTGTAACCAGAGCAGTAACGGATACTTTTTTCCGGGTTCCATATTTTCGGGAACGTGGAGCCGGTACTTTACGGTTTCGTCACCGAGTTTAATGGACTCTTCTTTGAAGAGGGGGAGCATTTCGGGCGGGACTCGTTGCGTATCGCTCCAGTTATTGACAGGCTGGATAGCAATGGCTTCGATTTGCTCTTGGGAGAGCGAAGCGGGAGCATCACTCGCCGCAAGGGGGAGTGAGAAAAGTAGCAGAGCGCAAGCGACGCTCAACAGGCAGCAGAACTTTTTCATAGCGGAATTCCTCTTTGGGTTAATCTGGGCAAAATAGCCCAGGGTGTTCGATTATAACATATGGGCAACGAAACTGCAATCGGAAAGCCTAATGCTTGGGTGTGTAAAAATACAGTGGGTGCGGCGCAGCGAGCGGGGGGCGTTAGCCCCCCGTTGGGTTGCGAGGTGTGTTGGTTCTCCATCGGGGGGCTAACGCCCCCCGCTCGCTTGCGCACTTGCCCGCTCGTATGCGCAATGCTGAAAATACCCACAAATTTTTTTACATACCCCTTTGTGTTCACGTTTACCTATCCTCCACCTTCACCTTGTTTTCATCGGAGTTGCCACGCAGTTCAGGAGCGTACATCGCCTCAATCCTCGCAGGCAACGCACTGAACTCGCCCGGTATCTCCGCTCGCAAACGATACGTCACAGAATGTTTGCCCCGAGCCAAACGATACACGAAAAAGACCACCCGCTCATCACGAAACTCCACAAACGCCCCCAACTCGTTGCCATTGTAACCGCTACGCAAGTCCACCGGCTCCAAACCCGCCGCCTTCCAATCTTCGATGATCAACGACTCGTAGTCGTTGCGGCTCTCGATGACGAGTTCGATTTCGATTAAGTCGCCGGATTGCACCGTCATGCGCTCCGCAGGCGGATCGGCTAACTCACGGACATATTTTTCGACGCGCAAGTCCACCGCTTGACCACGATTGCCTGCGACGGTTGCCGTTGCCGATTCGTCACGCACCAGTTTATAAATCCGACGCTCAATGTTGACTTCCAAACCCGCTTTTTCGATGGGGTCTTCGAGCGTGAAGTTTTCGAGGAATGCCGTGATGTACAACGGAGAGTCGGCAGATAGCGGTTTGCCCCATTGGGGCTGCGGCTGTCGAATGACTCGCAATTCAACCTTATGCGTCCCCGTCGCAACCTCGTCGGCTTCGAGTACCAACGCACTGTCCACCAGCAAGAAATTTTCCGGCGTGAACTCGACCGTCTTCTTCACTTCACCATTGACCAAGACTTCGACGACCATATTCGGTTTGCCTTCGCCGGTT